>Ga0209239_1000894_pt1 | contig 17447 bp, 15 predicted proteins | sample GraSoi013_2_20cm_FD_185824 | JGI IMG/M metagenome (GOLD analysis project Ga0209239, IMG submission 185824) | Grasslands soil microbial communities from the Angelo Coastal Reserve, California, USA - Sample 10_02_2013_2_20cm (SPAdes) (version 2) | ecosystem: Environmental > Terrestrial > Soil >...
TCGCATCAGTGAATGCCTAGCACTACGATGGTCTGATGTGGATTGGCTCAACGGCAAAGTCCGTATCGAGCGTGGCATCGTCGAGCAGCACATTGATGATGTTAAGACGAATGGCTCTCGCAAGGCTCTCAGTGTTGCAAGCGAACTGCTGGAGCGCGTGAAACTCTGGAAGCACGCATCTCAATTCACTGCCGATGAGGATTGGATTTTCGCCAGTCCTTTGAAGCTAGGACGCTTGCCGTACTCCTATACCGGGTTCTGGCGAGAGCTACAACGGGCTGCTGATGTCGCTGGAATCGGGCATCTCGGCACTCACGCATTCCGGCACACGTATCGTTCATGGCTCGATGCGGTTGGAACTCCGATAGCCGTGGAGCAAAAACTAATGCGGCACTCGGATATCCGCACCACAATGAACATATACGGGGATGTGGTCACGAACGAGATGGCAGTTGCTAGTTCCAAAGTTGCGGAATTGGCGTTGAAGCCAGCTTAACGGATTGCAAGCGGATCGCAGGTACAGGTATCTACTTGAAAGAATGGCTCCTCAGGTAGGACTCGAACCTACAACCCTCCGGTTAACAGCCGGATGCTCTGCCATTGAGCTACTGAGGAGTGTGGCCGGGACGTTTGAGACGCGTCCCTTTTGAATTACCGCTATTCATAATATCACTGCCGTCTGGTGGTGGAAACCTTCAAACGGCTCAACCCTGATCAGAATTCACAATGCGTGCCTGCAAAAAAAATTGCCAGTTCCCTCGAGAACTGGCACGGATCATTAACGGCCATTTTGAGTGTCAGCTCACCGGTTGCTCGCTCAGCACTTTTTCGCGCTCTTCCTCGTAATTCTTCTCTTCTCGCGGCGTGGTAGGTAGAGCCAACTCTAAAACTTCGCTGATTTCCTTTACGTAGTGAACGTTGAGGTTCTCTAATTGTTCTGGGGTGAGATCTTCTTCCACGTTCATCTTGTTTTCTGCGGGCAATATGACGTCCCGCACACCCGCACGTTTGGCAGCCAGGACTTTTTCCTTGACGCCGCCGATGGGCAGCACGTTGCCGCTCAAGGTTATTTCTCCGGTCATTGCGGTCAAGGGACGCACGGGACGTCCAGTGAGCAACGAAACCAGGGCTGTAGCCATGGTGACTCCCGCCGACGGTCCGTCCTTCGGAATCGCTCCTGCCGGCACGTGAATGTGGATATCGTGTTCGGCGAAGAAATTTTCTTGGATGCCGAGCTGTGCGGCGTTAGAGCGCACCCAGGTGAGTGCGGCCTGCATGGACTCCTGCATGACCTGGCCAATCTGTCCCGTCATGGTGAAGCCGCCTTTGCCCTTCATGGTGTTGGCTTCCACAAACAGCACGTCGCCTCCAGAAGGTGTCCAAGCCAGACCGACAACCACTCCTGCACGCTTGGTGCGTTCAGCAATTTCGCCTTCACTGCGAATCTTGATGCCTCCGAGAAATTCCTGGATCACCTCTTTGGTCACCACCAACTTTTCGGTCTTGCCTTCAGCCAGCCTGCGAGCCTGCTTGCGGCAGATGGTGCCGATGTTGCGCTCCAGATTGCGGACGCCAGCTTCGCGGGTGTAGTGCCGGATGACGTAGCCCACGGACCCTTCCGGAAATTCGATCTGCTCCGGCGTGATGCCGTTCTCTTCAATCTGACGCGGAATCAAATACTGAAAGGCAATGTGGACTTTTTCTTCCTCGGTGTAGCCTTGCAGTTCGATGATCTCCATGCGATCGCGCAAGGGATCCGCGATGGGATCAAGCATGTTCGCCGTGGTAATAAACAAGACCTTCGACAGGTCGAATGTAACGTCCAGGTAGTTATCACGAAACGCGGAATTCTGTTCAGGATCGAGCGCTTCGAGCAGCGCCGAAGCTGGATCGCCACGAAAGTCGCGGCCTACTTTATCGATTTCGTCGAGCATAAAGATGGGGTCTTTAGTCTCAGCGCGACGAATTCCCTGAATGATCTGTCCCGGCAGCGCGCCGATATAAGTGCGGCGATGGCCGCGAATCTCGGCTTCATCGTGAACGCCGCCGAGGGAGATGCGGACGAACTTCCGCCCCAGGGCACGCGCGATGGACTTGCCTAGAGAAGTCTTGCCGACGCCGGGCGGCCCGACAAAGCACAAAATCGGTCCCTTCATTCCGGGCTTCAGACGACGTACGGACAGATAATCCAGAATGCGATCTTTCACTTTCTGCAAATCATAATGATCGGTGTCCAGGATCTCTTTGGCCTTCAGAATATCCACTTCGCCACCGGAAGTTTTGGCCCAGGGCAGCACCGCTAACCACTCAATGTAGTTGCGGGTCACGGAGTAGTCAGCAGCCATCGGCGACATGCGAGAGAGCCGGCCAAGTTCTTTCAAGGCCTCTTTCTTGACCTCGTCGGGCATTCCGGCAGCTTCGATTTTCTGCCGCAATTCTTCGGTGTCGCGCTGGCCTTCATCCTGTTCACCCAGTTCCTTCTGGATGGCCTTCATCTGTTCGCGCAAGTAATATTCGCGCTGCGTCTGTTGAACCCGGTCCTGCACTTCGGATTGAATCTTGTTTCGCAGTTGCTGGACTTCAAGCTCTTTGGCCAGATGCTGATTGATTTTTTCTAGGCGGACACGTACATCAGTTGTTTCCAGCGTGTCTTGCTTGTCCGCGGTGGAGAGAGACGGCAACGATGACGCAATGAAATCCACCAGCCGGCCAGGCTCCTCGATGTTCATTGCGACCGTAGAAAGCTCATCCGATAACGTTGGAGAGCCGGCAACAATCTGCTGGAACAGAGTTAGGACATTGCGCTGCAGGGCCTCTACTTCCGAACTTTTCGGTGGAATCGATTCCGGAACTGAATCCACTCTTGCTCGCATGAATGGCGTGAGCTGGGTGAACTCTGCCAAACGCACCCGTTCCAAGCCCTCCGCGAACACAAACAGGCTCTGGTTCGGCATCTTTACTACTTTGTGGACTACGGCAAGGGTTCCAACCGTGTATAGGTCACTGGCTTGAGGGGCGTCCACGCGGGCTTCGCGCTGCGCCACCACGACGATCGTCTTGTCCTCGCCTAATGAGTTGATAAGCTGAACAGAACTTTCCCTGCCTACGGTTAGAGGCAGGACGGCATGCGGAAACAAAACCGTGTCCCGCACCGGAAGGATGGGCAGCGACCGCTCCGACTCCGGTTCCTGTTCCTTAGGCTTTGGGTTGCGCTCAGCGCGCGCCTTCTCGACCATGATTCTCCTTGAGTGGGTTGTACTCAACCTTTGGATGACTTTCATCCGCAGAAGGATGCAACCCAAGAATCATTCAGAAGCTGTTGGATTCTAAACCTGCGAGACAAGCTTTGCACTACCCCAAAGGTACACAGAACGATTGGGTTCCCGAAACGACAGGCGCGCCCGAAAATGTTCAGGCTGACGGATAAACGCCCAATACTTTCACCAGTTCCGCGACTTCCGAGAGATGGCGCAGAGCATTTCGAGCCGCAGGATCGTCCCCGCGCAGGAAGTCGACATAAAAAACGTACTCCCATGGCCGGCCACGCATAGGACGGGATTCAATCTTGCTTAAGCTGATTTCCCGCAACGCGAACACGCTCAGAGCTTTAAACAGTGCTCCAGGAATGTTTTGCAAGCTGAATGCAATCGACGTCTTATTCGCCCCACGCAAGACGCGCCTCTTACTCCGGATTAAAAAGAAGCGGGTAAAGTTCCGCTTATCATCCTCAATCCCGGCCGCAAGGATTCTGCCCTTGTAGGCCTTAGCTGCCTGACGCCCCGCGATTCCAGCCGCATCACGCAGTCGGTTCTCGACCACGTGTTTCACGCTGCCTGCGGTGTCATAGAACGGTACCGGCTCGACTTTGCGGTTTCGGCGGAAGAAGTCCCGGCACTGCTCGAGCGCGACCGGGTGCGAATAAACCCGGCGCAGATCTTCTCGCCTGACACTTGGTAGTGCTATCAAGTTATGCACAATGCGCAGGCGGAACTCTCGTTCTATGAAAACTTTCCGGGCAAGCAACAAGTCAAAGTGCTCGGTCACTGAACCTGCCAGCGAATTTTCAATGGGAATCACGGCGGCATCGACTGAACCCCGCCCAACCCGATCAAACACTTCGGCGGAACGAGCGCAAGGGACAATGGTGGATCCCGGCGCCATGCGCCGAGCCGCTTCGTGGCTGAACGAACCCATTTCCCCTTGAATCGCGATTCTCATCACGGCAACTTACCTGGATTTTGCCTGCGGAAGCAAATCTTTCCGAAGAATAAGTGCGTCAACACCGTTGGAATAGTAGTGTGAAACTGTTGTTTCCAGAAAATATCCACGACGCTTGTAAAAGGCCAAGGCTCCCAAATTGTCTACAGCAGTTTCCAACCGCACGCTGCGGCACTGGGCAGCACGCAAACCAACTTCGGCAGCATCCAGCAGACTTGAACCGATCCCGAAACGCCGTGCGTCAGGTACGACATCGATGGTGATGATATGACCAATTCCACGGCGGTCAACTTCAGCAACAATGAAAGCTAAAATCGCTGGACCCGCAGCTTCACGCCGAGCGTCGGCTGATTCGGCTACCAGTGTCAACGATCCACGACGCCGGATGTATGCGGCCAGTTCTAATCGGCTGTATGAGATGCCGGGCGGAAAGCATTTTTGATCGATGTCCCAAAGGATTCCGAAATCTTCGCGCTTGAACTCCCTCAAGATAAACTTCACGCTGGCATTGTAGTAGAGGAGTTGCACCAGGTTCGCAGCACTTCGGGAAAGATAAGCCGCGAAATGGGTGAAATGGCAGGACGAAAGTATTGTCCGGCGGCCGCACCCCGAAGCCCGGTATGTGCATCTCAGGGATGTGTGGCGTCTGGTCCTCATTGACGCACTGACAACGGCTGTCCTGCTCAGCCTTTGGTATCTTTATTTTGCACGTTATAACCGCCGTAGGGGTGTTATGGCTTTGCGCCGGGCGTGCGCAGGCCAATGCCGGATCGTGGAGGCCCACTGGTTCGGAGCCTGTCGTTTGCAGGCACGCCTACATTTTGCGGCTCAATGGTTTGAAGATGTCCGGGTCACGGTTCGACTGCTGCCGCGACCTTTACCTCTGCAATGGCTCTCCAGTCTATGGAGCAAAAGCAAAGAGACGCTTACATTTGAAGCCGATCTGGACTACGCACCCAGCTTCCACTTGGAAGTTTTTCGCCACCGATGGCTTACCAGTCGCCAGATCAGAGTAGCTGCAGGATCGAGAGACTGGGGAGTTTGTCGTCCCGGACCAGTTGTGCTCACTACCCGCACCGATTGGACCCAGGAGCTCACGCCTGTGGTCAATTCCCTTATCAATTCTCGAGGCTATGATTTGCTAAGTGTCCGCTTCGGCGCGGAGTCCCCCCACCTCGTAGCCACGGTTGCGCTGGAAGCACTGTCCGACGAGCAGGCTGCCGCAGGATTCCTCGGCGTAATGCGCGAGCTGGCGGCCGGAGCTTCAACCCACCGACATAAAAGCTAGTGGTCAGTGGCCAGTTGTCAGTGGTCAGTTAATCACTAGCCACTAATCACTAGCCACTTTCCTCCGGCTCTGCTACGAAACGATAACCTACTCCGCGCACCGTGAGCAGATGCCCCGGGTGCGATGGATCATCTTCGATGTAACGCCGCAGCCGGACAATGAAGTTATCGATAGCACGCGTGTCGGTATCTTCTTTCAGTCCCCAAACCTGCTCAAGAATGGATTTGCGAGAGACCACCCGCCCATGGTTGCGGATAAGATGTCGCAACAACTCCGCTTCCATCAACGTGAGGTGAATGGTGTTTCCGTTGACCCGTAACTCCAGTTTTCCGAAGTCAATGGTGCGCCGGTTGAAGGAGAACACTTCGTATTCCGTGGTATCACGTGAGCTCTTGGATGTTGCCGGCTCGGCCTGGCTCTCTCGCAGCCATTGGCGACGCCGCAACAGCCCCTGCAAGCGGGCCAGCAGAATGGCAAGTTCAAACGGTTTAGGAAGATAATCGTCGGCGCCCGAGGCAAAGCCCTTCAGCACATCTTCGGGACGGCCACGCGCGGTCAACATCAGCACAGGAACAAAATTCTTCGCGGCCCGCAATTGGGCAGCGACAGCGAAACCATCTTTTCCAGGAAGCATGACATCGAGCACTACTGCGTCGAATTGTTCCTGCATGCCGTTTTCACGCCGACCGCGTTTCGATTCACCCAGTAGCACGTTCAGCGCACTTTCTCCGTCCCGGACAACCGTAACCGTGTGCCCTTCCGCCTCTAAATTGAAGCGCAAGCCATTTGCCAGGTGGGCTTCATCTTCAACAATAAGCACATGGCTCATGTCGCGCTCCTGGGCAACTCGAGGACGACCGTCGTACCACGGCCTTCGCCTTCGCTCTGGGCAAAGACGCGGCCACCATGCTTTCTGGCAATCGCACGCACGATGAATAGTCCCAGGCCTGTGCCTTTGATATTAGTCAGGGAACGGTTAGGGACTCGATAGAAACGCTTAAAAATACGTTTCAGTTCATGGGCGGAAATGCCGACGCCGTGATCCCGCACGCTCAGCGTGACGTGCCTGTCATCGGGCGTTTCCAGCCGCACGGAAATATCGATTGCGGGCCCGGAATACTTGATCGCATTGTCGAGCACATTGGAAACCGCAGTACGTAGTTCTTCGCTATCGCCGACGACCCCGGATCCGGCTCCGTTATTAACCTCCTGCTCGTAGCGCAACGCTTCAGGTTCAAGATGATGACTGGTGCGGGCAACATCCACACATTCTTGCACCAAGTCGCCAAAATTTAAGGGCACCCGATGGTTCGCTTTCTTATGGCTCGCCTGGCCCGCCTTTAAAACCTGCTCGACTGTGCCCAGCAAACGGTCGGTATCGTCCACCATCAGGCGGTAGAATTCGCGCCGTTGGGCTTCGTCTACATCACGGCGTTGCAGGGTTTGCAAATAGAGGCGGATAGAGGCGATTGGCGTCTTCAGTTCATGGGTGACCGCATTTATGAAGCTGTCGTGTTGCTCATTGCGCCGGATCTCGTGCACCAAAAAGCTGGTATTCACGATGAGACCTGCGATCAGCAGCGCGAACAGGGTCACACCCAAAAACAGCAGCACGCCCTCGCGCCAGTTAAGAATGATCCAGCCAACGTTCAGCCCTACCGCTAAGGTAACAAGGCAAACGCCGAGCACCACAAAAAACGCGATGGCTTTGCGGCGGCTGGTGATGCGCATAGCAGGATTTTAACGCCATTCGAGGGAAAAACAGGAGAGGGCGTAGCTTGATCGGAGTTTACAGTCGGACGCAGCTTACGAGCCGGCCCCTAATTACAAGCTCTGGACAGTACGTTAACTTGGAGGCTAAACCGAGACCAGCTCGCGCTTTGCCGCGGATGGACGTCCTTGCTCCTCACGACGGTGCAGCTCGGAGAGTCTTACCCGGTACACATGGCGTGCCAGACCCAATTTCTTTAGCGCCCAAATTCCGTACCAGTTCACGTCAACTTCGTACCATTTCAATCCGTGGCGGGCAGAAACCGGATGAGCGTGATGGTTATTGTGCCAGCCTTCGCCGAAGGTGAGAATGGCGACCCACCAGTTGTTGGTGGAGAGATCGCGGGTTACGAAGCGGCGTGAGCCCCAACTACAGTGCGCATGAAGATTCCCCACATCAGGAAGGGCAATCCGCCAAGCGCCAGCAAAATTAATCCCAGAACAATGATGGGAACGTAATGATACTTCGTAATCCAGACGTGAAATTTGCTTTTCGCGAGATCGGGAACGTAACGCGCGAGCGTGGTCGTATCGTGATGCATGGACTTGCCCATCAGGATCCAGCCCATGTGCGCCCACCACTTACCGTCAAGCGGAGTGTGAGGATCGCCTTCCTGATCAGAATGCTGATGATGAATTCGGTGCGTAGCGACCCAGAAAATGGGTCCGCCTTCTAGGGCAAGAGTCGCACACGTAGTCAAAACGTACTCCACCCACTTGGGTGTCCTATAGCCTCGATGAGTGAGCAACCGGTGATAGCCCATGCCAATTCCCAGGCTTCCCGAAACCCACCACAAAAACATCGCGACGAACAAAGCCTTCCAGGTGAAAAAGAACACGGCCGCAATCGCGCCAACGTGAAACAGCGCCATGAAAGTAGCGGTCACCCAATTGATTTCATTGTCCGCAGCCGGCTTCCGATTTAGCGTCTCGAGTTCCATCGCGGTGTCCCCGTGGCTCATGTACATAACTTATCAGTGCTTGGAAACTCCGTCTGTAATAGTTGTGTAATACGGCAGTGGATGGAAGTTACGAAGGTACAACAACGCGTGAGATGCCAGACTGGACGGGCACTTCAGGTCAGGCCGAAACGCCCTTTACTTCGACTCCAGCCCATTTTTCCAGCAGGGTGAGAGTGGCGGCATAATCGAGGTTTTCGTACCCATCCTCGCTCGCGACTTCGTAAATCTCTTCGACAGTCTCGAGCGCAGGCAGTTTAACCCGAGCCTCTTTGGCAGCTTCCAAGGCAAGATGGATATCCTTGTGCATCAAGCGGAGGGGGAAATTTGGCGAGAAGTCACGTTTCAGGACAAAGGGCGCCTTGTAATCCACCACGCCAGAGCGGACCATCGAAGCCTGGATAAGGGGGAGCATGGTCTCAGCATCCACTCCCAGCTTGGTGGCAAGCGTCAAAGCCTCGGCGAAGCCTTCATAGATGATTGCAATTTGGAGATTCATAGCCAGCTTGGCGGCTTGGCCTTTGCCGGTTTCTCCCATGCGAAAGAACTGCTTGCCCATGGCAGCAAATAACGGTTTTAAGGTTTCAATAACTGCTTCGTCTCCACCGACGATGAAAATGAGAGTTCCGCTTTCCGCGCCTACCTTGGACCCGGTCACGGGCGCATCCACATAATGAACTCCGCGGGAGCTCACGCGTTGGGCAAATTTGCGGGTTGCGGAAGGCGAGATCGTGCTTGAATCCACGATCGTCATGCCGTCGGCTAACGATTGTTCGACGCCTTGTGGTCCGAAAAGCACACTCTCGACAGCTTTGGTGTCTGAAACCGACATCCAGACCACTTGGGCGCCGCTGGCGCCTTCCGCAGGAGATGCAACGCTGTGCGCTCCTTCCACGTCCTTCCCCGGCGTACGATTCCACACTGTGACTTCGTGACCCGCCTTGACCAGATTGGCCGCCATTGGGCGACCCATGATTCCCAAACCTAAAAAAGCGACACGCATTCGGCTTCTCTCCTGAACATCGACCCGAAAGGGCTCGCAAGGATTAGAACTGACCTAGGGAGACTGGTCAAGTAATGCTCGACAGATTGTTTTAGAATGAGGTACAACTCTGCTGCGACAAAGAACCATCGCAGATGACCTGGAATTATTCTTATTTCAGAGTCCGGCGCCAGGCAATGCAATCGAATCAGCTTTTGGATCCCGCTTCGTGATTTGATGTTAAAGGCTACTCTCAAAAATTCTGCACTCCGTAAGCGCGCCAGTCAGTTCGGGCGTTTGGTGCGCCATTCCGCGGTCACGCCCCGTACCGGGGAAACCCATAAGCCCAGGCTAGTCTCGAACGGTGAACTGGGAGTGACTTTCATTGGACACGCCAGCTTTTTCGTGCAGATCGGTGGTCAGAACGTGATCATTGATCCTAATTTTGCGCGCTGGTTATTTGTGCTGAAGCGGCTACGCCAGCCCGGAGTCCGTCTACGCGACCTTCCAGCCATCGATCTGGTGCTGGTTACCCATGCCCACTTCGACCACCTGCACCGGCCATCGCTGCGCGCGATTGTCCAGCACGCTCGAAACCGCCGCGGAACGCCACCTACGATCGTGATACCTCACCACGTCTTCGACTTGGTTTCCGACCTGGGATTCGACGATGTCGTCGAGCTGGACTGGTGGAATAGTTATCGCCATCGCGGGTTGACCGTCACCCATGTGCCGTCGCGACATTGGGGTGCAAGGGTAATCAGAGATTCTCATCGCGGTTACGGCGGCTATGTCTTGCGGGACCACCGGCACTCGCTCTATCACGCCGGCGACACTGCCTATTTCTCCGGATTCCGCGAGATTGGTCAGCGACTGGCGCCGGAACTGGCACTATTGCCGATCGGAGCTTACAATCCTCCGTCGTTCCGCAACGTCCATACCAGCCCCGCCGACGCTACCCGCGCCTTTCTTGACCTTAATTCGCGGTGGATGGTCCCCATGCACTACGGAACCTTCCGCCTCTCTCACGAACCCATGGAGGAACCACTCGCTCTCCTGGAAAAAGAGGCCAAAGCCGCTGGAATTCAAGATCGAGTACTGGTAATGGAAGAAGGCGTGACCAAGTTTTTTTAACTCCTGCCAGATCATTTCTGAATTTCCGAAGGCTGTGAAAACATGGGTGGCCCTGCTGTGCTTGGGTTTGGGTATAAAGTTGTACTCTCATGATTTTGCTTAGGAGGTACTTATGGGCGATAAAGTGAAAGCTGTCCCAGACGGATTCCATACCTTAACTCCGCACCTCACAGTTCGTGGCGCCGCCCGAGCTATCGAGTTCTACCAGAAGGCCTTCGGTGCCGAAGTGCTTGGCATCAATCAGGGACCCGAAGGAAAGATCATGCACGCTGCTCTCAAGATCGGCGACTCCATTCTCATGCTGAACGATGCGTTTCCCGAGTGGGGCGCTCTGGGTCCGCCCTCCAGTGGGGGTAGCGGTGTAATCATTCACATGTACCTGGAAAATGTGGACGCCGCGTTCGAGCGCGTGGTTTCTGCCGGCGCGACTATAAAGATGCCGCTCGGGGATGCGTTCTGGGGTGACCGCTATGGCGCCGTCGTGGATCCGTTCGGACATACGTGGTCACTGGCTAGCAAGGTTAAGGACGTGTCCAGAGATGAGGTCGACAAGGCGGGGCAGGATCTTCTCGCGGGCGGGATGAAGAAGTCAGCTTAGTAAGCCAGCAGAATGCGCAGATCGCGCAGATTGTTGCCGGTGGGCCCGGTGATGATTGCGTCACCCAGCTTGTCGAAAAAAGCATAAGCGTTAAATTCGGACAGAGAAGTTTCCGGGGCCAGCCCACGGGCCTTGGCGCGTTCCATGGTGGTGCCGTCTACAATTGCCCCGGCGGCCGGACTATTGCCGTCGATACCGTCTGTCCCCGCGCTGAGCACGGTGATTTTTTCTCCGGCGATTTTCGGCGCGCAAGCTAGCGCAAACTGCTGATTACGGCCTCCAACGCCGCCATTCGCGACTTTCACTGTCACCTCTCCCCCGGAAATAAGGCAAACGCGCTCGGACTTCTTGCGCACCTCCCGAACCCGTTCGAGAAGGTAATTGGCCGCACGCATGAAGTCCCAGTCATCGCAGCTATTATCCACTTCCACCACGAAACCCAGACGCTGCGCCTCGGCTTGGCTCGCCTTCACGACGGAAGCGTTCGATAGAATCGGCCACCAGCGTGAGCGATGAAAGACCGCGTCCCCGGCCTTCGGGGTTTCTTCCAACGCGTGCCGTTGGAAGAGTTCACGAACCGACTCAGGAAATTGTTCGAGCAGCTCATAGCGCGTCGAAATCTTGTAGCAATCCTCCACCGTACTGGAATCAGGCATGGTAGGGCCGGAAGCCAATGCGTCCGGCATGTTGTCGGGAACGTCTGAGACCAGCAGCGAAACCTGCTGGGCTGGATGAGCGACTCGCGCCAGTCGTCCACCCTTGATCGCCGAAAGGTGCTTGCGAATAGCATTCATTTCAACAATGTTTGCGCCGGAGAATACGAGCGTCCGGTAAGTGGCAATCAGATCCCCAAGTGAAATTTCAGCATCGACCGGCTTTTCTACCATCGATGACCCTCCGCCACTAAGCAAGAAAATCACAAGCGATTCCGGATTTTGCCCGCTCAACGATTTGATCATCGCTTCCGCCGCGCGAATTGACTCTGCGTTGGGCGTGGGATGTCCGCCACGAAAATAGCGAAACCCGCGCACTTGGGAGGCGGGCTCCACCGAACTGCTGACGATGCCTTCAAAGCGGCGGCCAGCCTGCATTTCCAGCGAATTGAGCAAAGCGTGCGCAGCTTTGCCCAGCGAAATGACAAAGATATTGCGGAAAGCATCCAAGTCGTATAGATCCTCGCAAATGCGTAGTACGCCGCGCTCACAATCAACATTTCGCTGAAAGGCTTTATCGATGCTGGCTTCCGCAAGAGCGTGCTCGAAAAGCTGCCGTGCGGTAACACGTATCTCGACGGCTGCACGCTGGCGGTCTGCGGGGGAAGGCATGGTGGAGGATTATAGAAGCTGAGAACTGTTCCCCGTGATCATCTACCGATTACTACTTCCCTTGTCCAACTCTCGATCGTTTCCCGCAGCTCTCTCAATCTTCCTTCAAAAAAATGATCTGCACTCTCGATGAGAACAAGTTTGCGCGGTTGGGGAACCGATCTCACCAACTGCTGCAACAGGGCCTGCGGGCCGAACTGGTCTCGAGCGCCGCTCACAAACAGCTTGGGCTTGGCGCATGTCTGAAGAAATCCGAAATCGTAACTGCGGTTATCAATCGCCGCTATTGGAATGCCCAAAGCAATCGCTGCCTTGGCGCGCATATCTGGACACGCCGCCTGTAACCCGACAGCGGCACCAAACGAAAATCCGGCGAAGACCAGCGGCAGGTCGAACTCCTTGTCCAGCCAGTCGAGAGCAGCGCGGACATCGTCCACTTCGCCCTCCCCATTATCGTGTTCGCCCTGGCTCAATCCGGCGCTGCGGAAATTGAACCGCAGCACAGGAAACCCGAAACTGTTGAGGGCTTTCATGGTATGAAACACAACTTTGTTGTGCAGCGTTCCGCCAAATGAAGGATGAGGATGACAGACCAGAGCCGCATGAGTCGCATTTGCCGCACCTGCATTGAGCAGTGCCTCAAGACGTCCGGCGGGACCATCGATAAAAAGCGAACGGATTGTGCTGCTGGATGGCGCGTTCATGTGGATTTGAGAGCAAGAATAATCTAACAGAGGTTTGGCGGCGCCAAGTCGCAGCAATCAAAGCCCGCCCATGGACGTATGGTTTATTCTCTGACGATGGACGTCGCCACTTTCACGCGCCAACTGGTGGACATTGAGTCAGTCTCCGGCAATGAGGGACAGGTCGGAGATTTCCTGCACCGTGAGCTCTGCCGTCTTGGCTACCAGGCAAAGAAAATGACTGTGGAAGGCGCACGCAACAACGTGTTCGCAACAGCACCCGAACAACCGCGGCCCGCCATCGTTTTTTCCACCCACATGGATACGGTGCCGCCGTTCATTCCTTCATCGGAAGATGCCAGTCGCATCTACGGCCGCGGCTCGTGCGATGCAAAAGGTATCATCGCGGCGCAAATAGCGGCAGCGGAGTGTCTGCGCCGGGAGGGCATTCAAGTAGGCCTTCTTTTTCTGGTCGGCGAAGAGCGGGACAGTCTGGGAGCGAAGGTAGCGAATAAACAATCGCCAGCCAGCAAATTTCTGGTAAACGGCGAGCCTACCGACAACCGCATTGCAATTGCGTCCAAGGGTACCTTGCGAGTGGAATTGAACGCTCACGGACAGATGGCGCACTCGGCGTATCCCCAGTTAGGTGAGTCGGCGATCGATAAATTGATAGAAGCGCTCTCTCGCCTGCGCGCTATGAACTTGCCTGAGAATAAGGAGTTTGGACCATCGACTCTAAATATTGGTCTGATTGAAGGCGGACGCGCTCCCAACGTCATTGCCGACCGAGCCCGGGCTCACTTGCTCTACCGCCTAGTTGGCCCATCGCAGCAATTACGCGATGACATTGTCCAAAGCGTAGGCGATCTGGCAAAAGTTGAATTCACTCTCGAGATTCCTTTCGTTCGCCTGCGCACTCTGGATAGCCTGCCAACCATGATGGCAGCGTTCACGACTGATATCCCCGCGCTCAATAACTGGGGAGAACCACTGTTGATTGGTCCGGGATCTATCCACGTCGCGCACACTGAACAGGAATACGTCGATAAAAAGGAACTGAGCGAGGCTGTGGATTTGTATTGTTCCGTTGCCAGAGAATTGTCCGCAGAAGCATTGCGGAAGTAACGTTTCGGGTTTCGGGTCCCAGGTCTCAGCTCTCAGGTCTCAGAAGTCAGGATGAGGTAAAAAGCCTGACTTCTGCATTCTGACTTCTGCATTCTGACTTCCCCACCTCGTCTCTCAAACCATTTACACTTGATAGATGACCACCCAGACGTCCAACTCCCTGTCCACAGCGTCATCTGCGTATTTGCGCTCGGCGATGCACCAGCCGGTGCAGTGGCACGAATGGGGAGAAGAAGCGTTCAGTACGGCGCAGCGGGAAAATAAACCTATCCTGCTGGACATTGGCGCGGTGTGGTGCCACTGGTGCCACGTAATGGATCGCGAATCTTATGACGACCCTGAAGTCGCGCAGATCGTCAACGACCGTTTTATTGCGGTGAAGGTGGATCGCGATGAACGTCCCGACATCGACAGCCGCTATCAGGCCGCGATCAGCGCGATCAGTGGACAGGGCGGATGGCCGCTTACCGCTTTCCTTACGCCGGATGGCAAGCCGTTTTATGGCGGCACTTACTTTCCCCCTGGTGATCAGTATGGACGCCCCAGCTTCAAACGGGTGCTGCTGGCCATCTCCGATGCATACCACGAAAGAAATGGCGAGGTCGTGGAACAGTCAAAAATGGTGGAGAGCGCTCTTTCTCACTCGGAATCCTTTGCCGGCAGCAGTGGTGAATTTTCTGCGGGTGTGATCGACGCCATCGTGAAATCAGTGCTGGGCATGTTCGATCCAAGCAATGGCGGTTTCGGCAGCGCGCCCAAGTTTCCTCATCCTGCGGCTCTTGATCTTTTGATTGATCAGTACGCACGCTCCGGGGATGAGCATTTACCTAATGTTTTCGTTACTACGCTAGAAAAGATGGCGCGCGGCGGCGTCTACGATCAGCTGGCCGGAGGATTCCATCGCTACTCTGTGGACGAGCGCTGGGTAGTGCCGCACTTCGAGAAAATGTGCTACGACAATTCGGAGCTGCTGAAAAATTATGTGCACGCGTATCAGGCCACCGGCTTGGAATTCTTCGCCAGCGTAGCCCGCGACATCATTCGCTGGATGGACGAATGGCTTTCTGATCGTGAGCGCGGAGGCTTCTACGCGTCTCAGGACGCCGACTACTCGATGGATGATGACGGAGATTATTTCACCTGGACGTTGGAAGAAACCCGAGCCGTTCTCACCGAAGAAGAAGCCAGTGTTGCCAGCCTTCACTATGACATTCATGAAATCGGCGAGATGCATCACAATCCCGCGAAGAACGTGTTGTATGTGCGAGCTCCCGTAGAAGAAATTGCCAAAAGACTAGGTATGTCTTCCGAGCGCGTGAAGACGCTGCTACAGTCGGCCAAAGAAAAGATGTACACGGCTCGGCTGAAACGGCCCACTCCGTATGTGGACAAGACTGTCTACGTCGGGTGGAACGCAATGTGCGTGTCCGCGTACTTGCAGGCAGCCCGAACGCTCAAATTGGACGCTGCCCAGCATTTTGCGCTGCGATCCCTGGACCGGCTGCTGGCCGGAGGTTGGTCGGCGGAAAATGGGTTGGTCCATGTCATAGCCTATTCGGATCCCGCCGCGCAGTCCCGACAGATTGCAGGCCTGCTCGACGATTATGCTTTTACGGCAATCGCTTGTCTGGACGCATACGAGACCACGTCCGACCTCAGCTACTTCAATTTCGCGCGTCGCATCGCCGATACCATGGTGGATCGATTCTTCGAACCAGTGTCTGGAGGCTTTTTTGACACGGAGAAGCGTGCGGACGGAGAACAAAAGTTTCTTGGCGTCCTGGGAACGCGACGGAAGCCATTCCAGGATTCGCCGACTCCTGCCGGCAATTCTGTCGCTGCCATCGTGCTGCAGCGGCTTTATGGTTACACCAACGAGCAAAGCTATCGTGACAAAGCAGAGCAGACTATGGAAGTTCTGGCCGGATTGGCCGGGCAGTATGGAATTTTTGCCGCCACGTATGGAATTGCCGCGATCCATGTATCGCAGGCGCATACCCAAGTCGTAATCATCGGAGAGGATAAACTAGCGGATCAGCTTTATTCCTCTGCAGCAAGGATTCCCGCACTCAACCAAGCTGTCTTGAAGTTGGCTTCGAGCAAAGTCGTCCCCCAGTATCTGCCACCTGCATTGGCGAAAACGATTCCGGTTTTGCCGGCCATCAAGGAAGGAAGAACCGTGGCGGTGATCTGTTCCGATTTCAGTTGCCGACCTCCGATCTCCGACGTCGAAGAGTTGAATCGGAATCTCCAGCTCGCTTTATCCCAACGAAACTTGCAGCAATAAAAAAGGGCTGAAGATGTTCTCACATTCATCCAGCCCTAGGGAAATCTAGGGGCCGCTTGCGCGGCTCCCGGTTACGCATGGGTCACTGTTTGTGACCCTGCCCCTCGTCTATGGAGGACAGACTTTCTGCCTGCACGTCGGGATCGGTCCGCCGTCCGGTGCTGGAAGCATCGGAGCAGCTACCGCCACGTACGCGCCAGCTAACCCTACCATCAGGATCAACATCCTGATCGCACGTTGCATGGATTGTTCTCCTTGCGTGCGGGCTCCCTGGGAGCGGAAACCCTCACGGGCCGGAATTATACCTCCCCGTGCAAGTTTTTCCCCGTTAGTAACCTCCTCAATCTGGTTACCAGTTCGGTTAGGTTGGAAGTCAAATCCGGATTGATGACGTTTGTCCTTATAATTCAGTGGGTTAGCGGAAGAGCCATTACAGGACAGTACAAAACAGATTTCGCCGGAGGCACACACTCTCTCTGGTTTTCTTGACTTTGAAGCATTGCAGAGGACGGAGTCTAGGGAGTCGATTGGCGAGCCCTTAGAAAGGGCCCTGAGTGGTTAGCTTTTCCCTGGAAGGCGACGAGAGGAACGGGTGGAGGAAACGCTTTCCGGTTCCTCGCCTGCTGCAGCGTCTGATGCAGAGTCTCCGTTGGTTCGTGAAAAGGCGCGGTCCACCATGCCCTCAAAAAGGGGTATCAAAGAATCGCCTGAGACTGGATGCTGTAAGTCGGTGAGGCTCTGATCCCACCGCTGCGACATCAGAAGGCTAGAGGAAGCGTCTCGTGCTGGGGTCTTAATCCAGGCATAAACCAGCCAAATCATGATGGCGCCGTTGTATGCCAGCATATTGAAAAGACTCAAGGTCGCTTGTGATATGTGACCGCTCGCATACAAAGCAAGCAGGGTTAATTCGGCGCTGGCAAAGCTTCCGAAGCCGAGCGCAATACCAAAACTATGTTGCCGCCAGGTCACTCCCAGATATTTAGAGAAGACGAGAAGGAACAAAATCAGGCCACACTGAATCACGCGCACACAGCGTTGCACGGTGAGCACAGCTTGTACCAGCGGCCCCTGG
>Ga0209239_1000898_pt1 | contig 17440 bp, 15 predicted proteins | sample GraSoi013_2_20cm_FD_185824 | JGI IMG/M metagenome (GOLD analysis project Ga0209239, IMG submission 185824) | Grasslands soil microbial communities from the Angelo Coastal Reserve, California, USA - Sample 10_02_2013_2_20cm (SPAdes) (version 2) | ecosystem: Environmental > Terrestrial > Soil >...
ACGAAAGAGGCAAAGCTACAGATTGAGCTTGCAAAACTCAGGTACACTTTCTCTTGGGGCAAAGAGTTTCTGCGATTGAAGGGCATTCTAGGCGAGCAGGTGGGCTGGAGCGGTCCGGGGGAGTTCCCTTACGCTGATTACGAGAGAGGCGCCCGGAAGAGAATCGCTCATGTGGAAAAGGAGCTACAGGACGTATACACTAAGAAGAAGGCTCTAAGAGAACGACGTCGAGAACTAGGATTTCCTATAGTGGCGCTAGCAGGCTACACACAGAGTGGTAAGACGACTTTTTTCAACAGGATGGTTTCGGAGCACAAAGATACTGGACTTGGTCCATTCACAACACTGTCAACCTTCGCCCGGAGGGTAGACTATAACAACGGAAGCGACGCGTTCAGTTTCATCCTCGTAGACAGCATCGGTTTCATTGAAGACATGCATCCCATAATTCTCAAAGCCTTCAACACTACTCTAGGCGAGTTGTCTAACTCCGAACTCATCCTCCTATTCATCGACATCAGCGAGGACGAGGAAATAGTCTACAGGAAACTTACAGCCTCGAACCAGATCTTGAAACAGATCGCTCCCAACGTTCCCCTTCTAATCTGCGTCAACAAGATCGACAAATCTGACGAAGGTCGTCTTCAAGAGGGAAAGATGCTGGTTTCGAGAGTTTTCCCCGGCATACCTCAAATCGCACTCAGCGCTCTGAAAGGACGGAACACCGAAGAGGTCCTCCGGCTGGGCTACCAGCATCTGAACGGAGGAAGTAAGACGGAAACTCTAGAGTTACCGACCTCATCATAGTAGACTCAGCCAAACCCTAAAATTCTTCATTGCCATACCAAGAAGATCGGTTATCCTAGTTGGAGTTACGGAAACTACAGCGGACCCCAGACGGCACCTACCTCGTAACGATTCCAAAAGCATGGGCTAAACGAGTCGGGCTAGACGTGGGGTCTGTTGTCTCCTACGAGGAACGCCAAGATGGAAGACTACTGCTCTCTCCTAAGATAGACGAGGAGAGAGCTCCTCTCGAGGTAGTCCTAGATGCTTCTCCATTTGTCAGGCGAGAGATTATCGAGAGATACTTGTTGGGCTACGACATAATCAGAGTCCAATCGAAAGATAGTTTCTCTCCTGAGATTAGAGAGGAAGTCAGACGCACAACCAAACGGCTTGTAGGGCTCGAGGTTCTTGAGGAGGATTCGAAAAAGATAGTTCTCCAATGCCTCGTCGAACCCTCGTTACTCAATCCTGAGCGTATTCTGCGCCGTCTGGAGATGCTCTCCATGCCTATGCAACTCGATTCAGTTCAGGCGTTCGTCTCATCAAACGGAGAACTGGCCAAAGGCGTCGTGGAGAGAGACGAAGAAGTTGACCGCTGGTACTTCCTGCTGGTCCGGCTTGTCCGGGCGGCGATCTCTGACACGTATCTTCTTGAGAAGATCAAAGTCTCCTCAGTGGACTGTCTCGACTTTCGACTACTTGCGAGCTATATCGAAAACTTCGCAGACTATGCAGTGACAATCGCAGAGAACACACAAAACGGTGTAACAATCCCGAAGGAAGAACAAGCGTTGCTGGAGAAGATTGGTACGTCGGTGAACGCCATGTACCTGGACGCAGTGGGCTCAGTACTCTCTCGAGACCTGAAACTAGCATCATCTGTTGGACCCCGGTTCAAAGATACCAAGAAGCAACTTTCCGAGGCTGAGTCACGAGTCGCAGGCTCAGCGAGACCCCTCGTCAATCATTTGGTTGCAGTTACTATTGCCTTGAACAGAATGTGCGAGATCTCGGTAGACATCTCGGACCTCACAATAACGAGGTAGCTGTTCTCGACAACAGCATAAATCTGGAAGCTTCGACTAGCCCCTGGGCTATTGGGGTAGAGTCGGCTTGTCTGAGGAGATGCGAAGAGCCGTAGGGACCATTCTGGAGGCAGGTTTCCAGATGGAGTCCGAGGCTTTCAAGACCCTCGTAGAGAAGGGTCGTGATGACTCGCTCAAACCTCTCGTCGACGAGGTTCTGAAGATGGCGAGCTCTGTTCAGCCAAGGCCGCTCTTCATCAGCGCAGATCTGGTCTTGAAGGCGGCTGAACAGTTGGATCTGGGGACCGTTCCAGCTGTCCCGGTTGAAGGCTTGGGACACGGACGAAGGTTCGCCGAGGATCGAGAATCGAAGCTCGAGGTGGTTTTCGACCCAACTGGCAAACTGGGAACGACCGGTGCCTTTGACGATTTTCTCAGATACTTCCGCAACCGCTTCGAGAAAATGAGCGCTCTATTCCGGCAGAGGATTGACACCAGGAGTGCCGGGACAATCTCTGACGCTCTGGCGGGAGGTACGAATGGAAGGGGACGATTTGTCTGCATGGTTGTGGAGAAGCGGGAGAAGGGGAACCGCATCTTTCTGACAGTCGATGATTATGACGATGAAGCGACTGTCCTGGTGGGTGATTCGAACCCGTCAGTCTGGCAGACCGCCCGTCGGGTTTCGCGGGACCAGGTATTGTTTCTTGAGACGCGGAAGAGTTCTGGGAAGTTACTGGTCGCGGAGAATATTGTCTTGCCTGAGATTCCGGATCACAGGCCCGGGCGTGCTACCGACGAGGTCTACGCTGTTCTAGTATCGGATGTTCATGTTGGGAGTAAGGTGTTCATGGAGGATGCTTTTCGCAGGGTCCTGGGCTGGTTGAAGGGCGAGGTCGGCGGACCGGACCAGCGCTACGTTGCCGATCGCGTCAAGTACGTTCTCATCGGCGGTGATCTGGTAGACGGGATCGGAGTGTATCCTCGGCAAGAAGTCGATTTGAAAGTTCCCGATATCTACGAACAGTATCGGTTGGCCGCGAAGCTTGTCGGGGAGATCCCGGAACACATGGAAGTGATTCTCATTCCCGGGAATCACGATGCTGTCAGACAGGCGTTGCCGCAGCCTGCAATTCCCAAGGAGTTTGCTGGTCCCGTGTATGATTCTCGACGTGTCGTGTCACTGGGTGATCCTTCGGAGGTCCGCCTAGATGGTGTTGATTTCTTGCTGTTTCATGGCACGAGTCTAATGGATATTCTGAGTTCCGCGCCGGGTTTTGATTATCAGCGGCCGGTGGAGGTCATGGAGTATCAGTTGCGGGCTCGCCACTTGGCGCCGGAGTATGGAAAATCTACGCCCATTGGTCCAGAGTTGGAGGATTGGCTGGTGGTGGAACATGTCCCGGACGTGTTCCAGTCAGGGCATGTCCATGTGCCGGGATCGGGAGTTTATCGTGGGACGACGATCGTGAATAGTGGGGCGTGGCAGGGTCAGACGGATTATCAAAAGCGTATGGGATTGGTGCCGCAGCCTGGACTCTTGCCCGTAGTTAATCTTCAGTCGATGCAAGTACGCATGATGGATTTCCGATCGGAATAACGTCCAGAGAAAATTCGTGAAGACTCCACAGGAAACTACTGTGGACTGAGTCTCGCCATTGGACCCGGTTTGTCCGGTTTCACCTCTAGCCTTCCAGTTTCAAGACGTATTCTAGACGGCTTGTTTCCGCGGGTGCTGGTATCTCGGTTAAAGAACGCTTATGCCCGCCATCCCGCCCTTGCCCCTGTGTAAGCTGTTGGGAGGTTATTGCAGTGCCCAATGATGGTGATAGAGGCGAGCTGTACGCGGAGCTTGAAAGGGCCTGCGACGAGCTAGACAAGACGCTCGAGATGTTGAAGAAGGCAGGCTACACTCTCCGAGAATTCTCGAAGGTCCTAGAGGCAGACCCCACCGGCATACTGGTCACCCACTACCCGACGGGCTACATGATTTATCCCGACGAGATCAATAAGACCCCGTGGGAATACCCGTCTCTCAGACCCGTAGTTGACTTGGATTATCTGGTCGAATTGCTGAAGAGGGCCCGACAGTTGAAACGGGCCAAGATAGAGATAGAGAGAAGACTCGGAAAGAGGCTCGTGCCCCTCTCCTAGGTCTTACTACCGCTTCATTCCGTAAGCATTCGTGAATAACCAGTCTAGAATCTCCAGAACTTGCGGAGTGATCTCGCACCAGAGATGAACTCCACCGGGAAGGCAGTCGATCCGACCGTTTGAAAGTCCAATTCTGAACCCTTCATAGCCAAAGCCTGCATTGTCGATCGTGGTTGGATTCAGCCGGTCGAAAGCACGTCTGACCTCGGACTCGGAGACATTTGCGAATTTCTTTCTGTCACGGAAGACTAGCATCGTCAGGTCTCTATGGCCTAGGCTGGAAGAACCAGCATGTCCCGCCGGGAAATTCAACTGCAAGAAGACTCCCCACTTAGCCCCCACATCAGAAGCTATCCGGTTGATGATTTCGTAAGCTGTGATACTATCGTCATCATTCATGAAACTCGCATATTCTGATTGGCGAAGTTCGAGGATATTCCATAGGTCTTTGACGATCCAGCTCAATTATCCTCAGCCCTTTCCAGTAATACACGCCTCAAGCTAGCGAGAAAGTTTGAGTTCGGCACAACATACTCGAACCCTATCTCGTCAGCCCGTTTCTTCAGTTCAGTGCGCACGTGGGGATACAAGCCGAAGAGTCGAGAGTTGAATGTGGTCTTCAGCTCCTTCGCTACAGAGAATGGATCGTAATCTGTGGATGACAGGTCGAGAATGACCAGTTCAGGTCGGATCTGAGCAACTAATCGTTTCAGCTCGTCTGGTCCCTTTCCGAAGAAAGGGTCCGCTCCCGTCTGTTTCGCGAGTTCCACTATTCGTGAACGGAGGAAAAGGTCAGAGGTGGCAGCGACTAGTCGCAAGGTGTCCGTTCCCATTTCGGAAACAGTGTTATAGAACGCTTGTTCTGAGAAACAGGTCGCTAGAAGCCATGTCCGGAAGCCCGTCATTCGCTGGGCGTGACATCGTCTCAATACGCGACTTTTCTCGAAAAGAGATCGATCACATCTTGGACATGGCTGAAGTCATGGAGCCGCTCGCCAAGAAAGGGTCCGACATGCTTCATGGAAGAATAATGGCTACGCTGTTCTTCGAGGCGAGCACTAGGACCCGGCTGAGCTTCGAGTCGGCCATTACACGGCTTGGTGGGACAGCTCTCGGATTCGCAGAAACCAAGGGTACCTCCGTGGAGAAAGGCGAGAATCTCGCAGACACAGTCCGGGTGACTGAGAAGTATTCTGATGTGCTGGTGGTCAGACATCCTTTGGAAGGAGCCGCCCGTATGGCCGCGGAGTTCGCCTCCATTCCCGTCATCAACGCGGGCTCTGGGGCCGAGGAACATCCGACCCAGGCACTTCTGGACCTTTACACGATCAGGAAAGAACTGGGGACCATAGACGGGCTGACCATTGGACTCGTCGGTGATCTGCGATACGGCCGAACCGTGCACTCGCTGGCATACGCCCTATCACTCTACAAGGTGAGATTGGTTCTGATCTCTCCGGACATTCTCCAGATGCGAAAAGAGGTAGCCGAGGAAGTATCGAAGAAGATCGTCGTCACCGAAACGCCCTCCCTCAAAGACCACTTACGAGAGCTGGACGTGATCTACATGACACGAGTACAGAAAGAGCGATTTGCAGATCTGCAAGAGTATGAGAAAGTCAAAGGATCATACCGACTGGTGGCCGAAGATCTAGACAAGACAAAGAAGAACTCGATCGTCATGCATCCGCTACCCCGAGTTGATGAGGTGGATCCCAGTGTCGACTCTACGTCACACGCGAAATACTTCCAGCAGGTCGGGAACGGAGTCGTTTTGAGAATGGGGCTCTTGGGACTCGTGCTCGGAGTTCTCTAGCGGACTAGGAGAGATCATAGGAGACGATTCGATCCAGATCTCTCTTCCTAGCCTCGGACCATCTATCTAATGGAAGGAGTCTTCCCCCTATTTTTGCAAGAATCGTCAAACGTTCGAATCCGCAATTCTCACATCTGGCCCGAACTCCAGCGCTCGTAGTGTAACAGCGCTGGCAGCGAGAATACTGAGATGAGAAAGTGAAGTATCGTACTCCTGCCTCGCTAAGCTCTTGCGAGGCCTTCGACAAAGCCGTCCTGTCGATCTTGGATCTGACCATCAGAGGAAGCAGAGCACCCCCGTCGAAGGATCTCTGCAATTCTCCTTCAACGGATGCTCGAGTCGCAAAGGGTACTTTTTGAGTTAGGGGAATTCCTGGCACGTCGTTATAGTACGGATATTTTTTGGAGCCCTGATAGACCACAGTCGAAAACCCGAACTTCTCTGCATCAATTGAAGCAAGGCGGGCCGAGGCTTGAGGGGACGAATGAAGCCCGATTCGTACCTTGATGTCCCGTGCGTCAGCTTCACTAACCGCTCGTCGTGCAGATTCTACAATCTTCTTTGCAAAGGCTAGGCTAGTTTTTTCCCAGACTTCTGTCCGAGTGTGATGCTTCACCGCTTCTGCTAGCCCCATTAGGCCTATCTCTCCATGGGCCCTTTTCGAGTCGTAGTAGGCTCCTCCGTCCGCTTGCCATGCTAGGAGTGGCAAGACTCCCTCAGACACTCTCTCGTTGACGGCTTGCTGTCTGAGCTGTAGAGCCTTTACCGCTTCAACAGTTCCAGACTGGACTGCCTGGAAGAACCTCTCGTCCTTTCCCGACGCTTCATAGGAGGCCCTGGGCACGTTAAGCTGGACCGTCCCGACAACTGCACCTGCCCCTTTCGTCCCGTCTTTGTCTTCGAAAAGAATAGGTCCTTCGGACGAGACTGAATAGTTCTGTTCTGAGGATTGCGTCAAAAAGTTGGGAACGGAGTGCTTGGCGGCGCTCTCGAAGGCCGAGTTGAGGAGCTGGTCTGAGGTCTCGATCTTTCCACCAGTATTCCTTACGACAATTGATGGGTTGAGTACGGGTTGTTGACGACCGATTTCTAAGCTTGCTTCGATTACTGTTGTGAATAGCTCTTCGGCTTCTCTCGAAAAGTCGGCGTAGATGCCTTCGCCTTTGCCGTTTGGACCCACCGCTTCTCGCTTCTGGAAATGATCAGGTATTTGCTGATCCAGTCCCAGGGTGACTTGGGCTGATATTGTGTTGGAGAAGCCGTCCCAGTTGAGATCGTACACGAAACGTTTGATGGATTCTTGGACGAGCTGGCGTGAAAGTCCTCTGATGAAGGGCGCGAGTGTGATGTTGAAGTGGTCGAGTACCTGTTCGCTGGAGACCTCTCGTTCTGCGGTGCGTAGAATCTTCAGGATTGATTCCAAGGCATCTTCAAGGGATGATGGAGGGTTGGTGGCCGGCGTTCCTCTACGGAAGAAGAGGTTCACTTCATGAAAGAGTATGCTCGGCTTCAGGATCCAAGAGGCAGCGTCCTCGAGGTGTATCCGTCCTGCAAGGTGCGCCTCAATTGTGGCCCGGGGAAGGCTATCGAGCAGAACATACTCCTCGATGACTTTCTCTCCCGCGGACTTCTGGACCCAGCTCGCGTCGAGCTGTTTCTGGCCGGCCTCTCGAAGGAGTAGCGCTACATCGTTGACGGGTAGTCCGAGCCGTGTGAGTTTGTGGCGATACTCCTCGAGCTTTCTTTCGATGAGAATTATGTTAACAAGTTCCCTGATCAGGGGGGCGCTGAGGTAGATGATTCCGAACTTGAGAAGTCTCTCTTCAGCTTCCGCTGCGACTTCGTCAGCGAGCGTTTGAGGCATTCTCGCTTCGTTCACGAGGGATCGAGCGATTCTGGTGCGGTCGAACTCCTCGATGGTCATCCGGGATGTACGGACGAATAGTCTGCCGCGTTTTACCGCGATATACTCCTCTAAGTCTCGGGAGAACTCGACCAGGATCTTTCCGAGCTCGGTTACGCTGTACTTTTTCGTGCCTTTTTCGATCGAAACCAGACCAGCCTTCCTCAGCGTCTTAAGGTGGTAGACGAACTTGCCGGCGTCCCGTACAGGATCGAGCTTAGCCTCGTACATTATCTCAGTATATGGAAGAGGACCCTTCGAGACGAGGAGCTTGAGAACATGCAATCGTACAGGAGCCGAAGCGGCGTCAAGAACCTCTGAGCTGAACCGTTCATACGATCGCTGCAAGAAGTAATCTGTTCCGAAGAGGCAGAAACTTACACTAAAAAACTTGAGTAGAGAGGGCTCTCTTCAACGACTCAGGTGAGAATTCGACAGTCGAGTTTATTCGAGTGATGAACTTGAGAGTAATACCGGGCCGCACGACTGCCCCTAGAACTTGATCAGTAACAGCCGAGGCAGCTATTCTACGATTTTTAGGTTCTTTAACGGGACCCAGCCTGTCGCGTCGGTCATATTTGTGACCCAGGCCCAGCCGCTTTCAACGCTCTCTATCCTGACAATCTCGCCCTCCATCACAGTCACTTCGCGCGCAATGTAGTTCTGCTGTGCGACCGCAGCCTCACCGTCTATCTTGATACTCTTCTCCGGGACCCAGCCCCGCTTCCCACTCTGGCTTTCACAGAACACCCAACCTGGCCATTCTTCGTCTCTTCTCTTCACGATCTTCAGCGCGTCTCCTGAGTCCATTGTCAAGGGATCAGGATACTGAGGCTCGTAGCTGGCAACGACCAGCGCCATCGTTCCGGAATCGATCCGTTGCAAGTGAACCCATGAGATAAGTGGTCCCGGTGCTCTTAAACTCAGATGTTTTCTAGAAACTAGGCAAAGCCTTCGATGTTTCAGCTATTTGCCGAAACCATAGTGATGGCATGCTTAGGTTGTTTCAACGTCAATACTGCGCTGCGCAGAGAACTTATCGGATTCTCGGCTGGACGACTGCCCAGCTGTGCTTTCGTCTAGAGTTTCAGAGATAGCGACGGGAGTGTTGGAGGGGAGAGCTCGATCTCTGTCTTGTTCCATTTGGGCATCAGATTGTCGATTGTCTTCAGGTATTCTCGGCTCGCATAGTTCCATCCCGAGTCATCATTGTAGTCCTTGTACGCGAAGGTTTGCGCCTGGATGGTCACAGGGTCGATCACGATATAGGAGTAGCTAGTGAGGACTCCCTTCGATACGAGGAGGGACAGGAAGGTGTGGAGGTTGCTTACCTCGTTTCGCGGAAGATAGAGCCGCGCGGTTATCGAGTTCAGCCCAGTTATTGGAGAATAGCTCTGAACGATTGGAAGACTGTCAAGAATGGGTTCGGCTCCTTTCATGAAACTCTCATTCTTGAAATCGAGACGCACCTCCGACAGCTCAGAAACCTGCGGCGCATAAGGAAGGAGGTCAATTACCCACTCCTGAATCAATCCTCTCTCAACAAGCCGGTCAAAACGGTATTTCGCCGCAGGCAGTGTGAGAGACAGTAACTTCGACAAGTCGGCCAGTGTCGTCCTCGCGTTCTTGACCAGTTCTTTGAGTATGATCAGGTCTTTCTTGTCAAAGGAAACAGGCTGCGAAGATTGTTTGCTAGAATCAGGCTTGGCTCTACTTGTAGCAAAGGACTCCAGCCATCCTTTCCAATCGAACTTCCATGTTCGGTCTTTGGGCTTGTAATAGTCAAAATTCGTCAGCGGGAACTTTGTGTCGCCAATCCAGAAGACTCGGTAGTTCTTGAGCAGTCCACGCTCAAGCAGTTGGTCGAGATACAGCTCAAACTCCTGACGGTTCGCGGTCGGTATACCGTGAAGCGAGTAGTAGCCATTACAGTCTCCAATGCAGCGAGCAATCCTCAGCCAGAACCCTGGGATTTTCAGAGCTTCTCTCGTGAAGATCTCCTTTCCCGGATGGGGAGTTGCCAGAACAACCGCTCTGCTCAACCCGATTTTCGAGCAGTTGGGCTGAATCCAGGTCTTCAGAACTCCTTGGCTCTCGAGCTTCGTTACTCTGTTGTAGACTGTTGTGTAGGGTAGTTTCGCTTTTCGAGCTATTCCCAGAAGATTTCGGGGGCCGTGCTGCTTCATGGTCCTGAGGATCGCAATGTTTTCCTCATCGAGGAGGGAGACTATTCTGTGTATGCTGTCAAAGAATTCATCGGCAGTGATTGTGCTCAAGGAGGGCGGAAAAAGGCGCATTTCTGTCCGTTTTAATCTTTTTCAAGCCTTTCCCGGCGGTACTTTTTGGATTTGGCGGAATTGATTCGCCGTCTTGTATCTTCGGAACCATTTCGCCTCTAAAAGACAAGCGAGGTCGAGCTTAGATTATTGCATAACCGCTTACACGCCCATAGACAAAGTGATAGGCCGCCGCGGGTGTGCTTAACGATGCTCAGGAATGAGACGGGTGGTCCTGATTCTTATTGCTTGCCGATCGGACGCGGCATCATAAGGGATAACTATAAAACCGCTCGCAGCTATCTTTGGAAGTCCAGAGCTACCATGGGAAAAGTAATGATCTCTCTAACAGACGAGGCCGAAGAGCTAGTTAGGGACGAAGTGGACAAGCTGTATTACGGAAGGACTGGAGGATTCAGCATCTTCTTCGAACATCTCATTAGACAATACTTCAACGGACTCATGAAAGAGAAAAAGTCAAAGTAAATCTAGAAACGGACATAACCAGCGTCGAATTCTAGCACAAGCCATCGATCAAACGTCCAGTCTAATCTCCCAAGCAGAGCAATTGAATAGTTATTTGTAAACCGAGTCTCTCCACTCACAGGGGCGGAGGTCCAGGTCACCCTTCAGTGGGAACAGCTTTGTCTAAGATGTCAGGAGAAAAAAAAGTCTTACATAGGTTATACTTTCAGTCTCGTCTCTTGCATAATTTCGATTTTCTCTCACAAGGTCTTCCCAGAGGCTATTGCAGTTTAAACCATCTTGGGACCTTAGTTTTGCGGCGGGAGCCTTCCTTGGGGACGGTGGTTTTGTAGAAGATTCGGATTATCATCATCATGTAAAGTTGGCAGTCCGAGACTACGACTTCGCTAAAGCATTCAATGACAGTGTCGCGATTATCCTCGGTCGCAGGCCAAACGTGATTCTTGTAACAAGTAACAACGGCAAGACGTACTATGACTCAAAATACTCATGCAGACCCCTCGGTCTCTTCCTAGGGCGCCCTCTGAAACAACTCTTGCCCGATGTTTCAAATTACCCTGCTGGCTTCTTACGGGGGCTATTCTCCGCGGATGGATCCGCTGGAGTCTGGGTATGGAACAATAGACTCGTAACTAGGGCGACACTGGGTAATTCAGATCTAGAGCTATTGACTGCAGTAAGGTCAATCCTCCGAACACCCTTTCAAATCAACTCGAACATTTACCTTGCCCGAAGGAAGGGGGCGTCATGGAAAAACGGGCATAGGACCGTAATTCTAAGAAAAGATGCTTATCAACTCTGGATTCAAAGATTACAAGAGGTTAGGAGGTTCGCACAAGTGATTGGTTTTCAAATTCAAAGGAAACAAGATAGGCTCGAAAGAGCCCTGCGCTTAGTCGATAGACTGGGAGGCGTCAAAGCTGCGTCTCGATGGCGGTCCCTATGTCTTGGAAGACAGGGTTCAGAAAAGGCTCACTTCGTTGAATGATTTATCTGCTGTCCATTGAAACGAGTCTTTGGGGGCGGTGGTCCAGTCTGTCGGAAGACGGGGACAACTTGGTCAAAGGAACTTTACCGGTCAGAGATACCGGTCTCGGGCACCGGTGATCGTGGGTTCAAATCCCACCCGCCCCACCATCCGATTTGGATGAAGGGGAAGCTCCGGAGCATCGTCTTCCACGGTGGGCACGAGTGCGACGATGGCTCAAGGTCAACCATGATCGGAAGAGTAAGATCTGGCTGGTCTTGCCAAAGAAGAGCAGAGGGGGCGACTCATACAGAATCTTTTACAACCAGGCTCTTGAAGAAGCTCTTTGCTTTGGATGGATTGACAGCCGAGTCAGACCTCTAGATGCAACGAGAAGCCTTGTTCGCTTCACACCTAGAAAGAGCAAGAACTGTTCGCGTTACAACATCAACAGAGTCCTTGAATGGGTAAGAAAGAGAAAGATGACCGAGGCGGGGCTCAAGAATCGAGATTTAGTATCCGGTCGGTTCAAATATTCCATCTGCAATTGAAGATGTGAGACATGTCCAGGTTTTTCCTCGCCGTTATTTTCCTGTTATTGGTATTGTGGACGTTTCCCATCCAGAATCACATTGGCTCTTCCAATTCTCAGCCCGTGCCGGCGACGAGCCTGCTGACTAGCGCCGCTCTACCGCCTGGTACAAATGTGCCAATTGTTGGCGAGTCTACTCCAGATCGACAGCAAGTTGAAACCACGATCGTCGTCGATCCCAGAAACCCGAATATCATTGTGGCCGGGGCTCAAGACTATCGGTTGAGAGCGATTGGCGGGCACAGGTGGCACGGCTTTTACAGGTCTAGTGACGGCGGCCAGACCTGGACTCAGAGTCTCGTGCCTGGTTTTCCGGGCGATACCTCTTCTGAAGGATTATCGTCTCCACTTCACAATTTCAACACAACCTCGGACCCAGTTCTCGCATTTGACCGGAATGGAAATGTCTACTATGCAGGAATAGCTTTCAACGTCATTTCTTCAACCCAGACTTCTGGGCTGGCAGCTTTTGTCACCAAGTATGTCAACGACGGCGCGGTTTATTTCGGCACGACACTCATACCCGGTAGTTTCTCAGATGACAAGCCTTGGGTAACAGTTGACACAACCGGTGGGCCCAGCGATGGGAATGTGTACGTAGCATTCGACCGGGTATTCAACGGGATCTTCACAACGGTCTTCACTCGGTCCACTAACGGGGGCCAGACTTGGTCCAACCCTATCGCAACCCCCTCAACTGGAGGAAATCTTCCAGGAATGGCGGTCGATGCCTCAGGCAACGTGTACGTGTCGACAGAAGGAATCACTCCCTCGACTGCCAACTTGATCCAGGTCACGAAACTAACAAGCGGTGGAGGTCTTATCGCCGGAACTGTCACAGCCTCCACGTTCGTACAGATTCCATCTCCGCTTCCAGGCGGCAGTTTCAGAACTTTCACGATACCACAGATGGCGGCTGATGCTTTCGGCGTCTATGTAGTGTGGGACGACTTTCGAACAGGAAACGCCAGCGTGTTGTTGGCGAGGTCAACCGACGGAGGAGCAACTTGGACAAGTCCCATAACCGTAAACGACCAAGCCAAAGGCCAACACTTCTTTCCAACCATAGCAGTCGCAGCAGGGACCGTAAACCTAGCCTGGTACGATAGCCGCTTGAACACCGCCGTTACCATGACTTCCCTGGATGTGTTTTATGCCCAGTCCACAAACCATGGAATGAGTTTCTCGCCCAATATCCGAGTGACAAACGTCTCGTTCAATCCTAACATCGTCCTGAGGACTGACGCGCCTAACCCAAACGAGCCGTTTATGGGGGACTATAACCAGATAGCCGCAAGCCCAACGGCAGCCTATCTAGTCTGGGCCGACAATAGGAACGCTTGCGACACGGTAGACCCTACCTTCGGGTGCTTGGACCAGGACGCTTTCACAGCTACCATACCTGTGCAACTACCCATCTCGGTCAATTCCATGTCTACACTGGACACGTCAAGAGTCGTCCTGAACGGAACCCTACTCGTCAACAGGCTCGCGCTCTCTGTTTCAGGAAATGTTACGCTTCGGGCCTTTGACACAGTTTCAGGAGCGCCCACCTTCACCAAGACCTACGCTATAGTAAATCTGGGGATGCGCCAAACTGTTGGTTCAACTTCTATTACGAGGCTCGTGTTGAATGCGGCAGTGCTTCCGTACCCGTTGAGCTTCGACGAGACGGTACAGCTTCAAGCATTAGTGGCCTCGGTCAACTCTCTACTTACCAGGGAATTGGACATTAACGGCGTCGGAACTGTTGACATAACAGACGTTAGCACCGCAGCATTAGCCTTTAACACGATTCTTGGGCAGCCGAAATACAATCCTCGAGCGGATTTCGATGCCAATGGAAATGTCGACATTATCGATATGGGAATAATAGCCGCCTACTTTGACGCACCCGCCTATCATTGATTCCATCTACGAGAGTCCAATTAGTGAGAAAGATTCGTAAGTAATCACCTGACCCCTGAGCCCTAGAGTGAACTAGCTAAAGTCGACTGGGACCAGATCACTCTCGAATGAAAGACCTCGTCCTGCCTACCACAGGTCTCAGGAAGGATTCTGGCAGACCCGTCGCTTCTAGTGGAGATTCTGAGAGAGGCGAATATCTTTCCACGTCGTATGCTTCACCCGATTCTCCTGTATCCGGATAACTCGAATTAGTTTTCATACCCTAGTTCATCACCACCGACTCACCGTACAGAGAGGGGAACTTAGCCCTCACTGAGCGTTCCTCTGACAGAGATTCTCTCGCCGCCTCAACACAAGTCACTACGTGTGCGCCCAGCAGTCCATCATTGTCGTTGGAGAACGTTTGCGAAAGCCTATTGCGACCGACACAATTCGCAAAATGTTCAATTTCCTCTCTCAGAATATTACTTGGAATTATCGGCATCGTCACAACTCCGTGTTGGTGCTTAAGAACCACTTTCTGATCTATAAGGTCTAGATTGGCGTTCCCTTTCTCGGCCACAATCCTCAGGTTTCTACGTTGCCTGAAATCAAGCAAGCTTACCTCGATTTCGGCACAAAGACCACTCTCGTATTCGCATGAGATGAAAGCAACCTCTTCGTTCTCCCTGTTTCTGTATCCCTTTGCGATGCAGGAAATTTTGTCGGGCCAGAGCCCTGTGAGGCAGTTGGCGATGTCGAAGGGGTGTGGCGCTAGCTCGGTTATGACGTTTCCCTGATCTTGTAGGGGTGAGATGCCCGTCCATTCTAGCCCGAGATAGTAAGCCTCCCCGAGAATCGTAGGCTCAAGCGTGCTCTTTAGCGCTCTGAGTCCATTGTTGAACCTGTGAAAATGCCCTGTTGACAGCACTACTCGCTGAGCTCTGGCTTGCTCGACAAGGAGGTAGGCTTCTCTGGAGCTGAGGGCGAGCGGCTTCTCTACGAGGACATTTTTTCCTGCCTTGATGAAGGCTGATGCTATCTCGAAATGGGTCGAGTTTGGCGTGCATATGTGAACTGCTGAGAGGTCCGGATCTGAGAGGAGACTCTGATAATCTGTCCGATAGTCCAATGGTCCGACCTTCTGGCGGCACCGTTCCAATGCAAGGGGAGAACTATCAACAATTGAGCGAAGGCTGACAATGCCAGTCTTCCGGGAGAGGGTCAGAATCTCTCTGATGACTTTCTTTCCCCAATAGCCTGCGCCAATGACTGCGATGCTTACAGTTGCCGTGAGGATCCGCGGAAGTTTCCTAGAGTCGGGTATTCAATGGTCGCCGACCCTTCCTAGATAATCGAGTCCCTACTGGTTCTAGGGAATAGAGTCCAATTTGGGAATGATAAGACGAATTTTGACGTTGACAGACTCCTGGCTGTGTTACCGTCGAGGTATGCTCAAGGTTCGGAGGGGGCCTTGCTAACCCTGTAGACTTCTCACTTGCACTTGCTGCTAACGCTGATACTGTTCTAGACTACGAGGGGGAAAAATTGGGGGGTTGACGCCCAACTCGGATTTGAACATCAGTAGGTTATGGTTCCGGTCGTGGTGAGTGAGAAGGTTCCCGATGTCGATGAAGTCATGACGCCGGAAGCATGGAAAGTCCCCGTTCCTGAGGCCTCCTCAAAGCGTCCGGTGCCCCCTGTGATAGTCCAAGAACCAGTGATCTGGAAAGTGTTTGTGGAAGTCGGACACAAGACATCATTTGATGATGTGAACACCTTGTCACCGTTTGCCGCCGTGTAGGTTTCTTGCTCGTCTGCAGTGAATCCGCCTTGGCATGATGCTGAGCCGGTAACGGAGCTTAGCGCCGCAAAAGAAGTCTCTCCAAAATGCTGCAGATGACCGGAGCCGGTTATGGTGGCTTTGGTTTGTGATGTCAAAGTGAATGTGCCCGAGAAACTCCCGTTCAAGGGCTCTGAATGGGACGCGAATACTACGGGAAACGCGGCCAATGCCATAATAGCTAGGGCGGCGGGAATCAGAACCAGTCTTTTCATTCTGATGTAAACACCTCCATCATAGTCCATCCTTACCGGAGGACCCAGCAGTTTTCGGGTCTGCGTAGGCGAAGCATTCTATTCCATATCTGCGATTTCGTCACAGATCCAATGTAAACCCATTGCGGCTGCGTCGGACACGATGGGTCATCGTCAAACGCAAAATTGGCTGTTCCCTCTACTTGGCTATTTCAGAGTTGTGCTATCTGAGGAATGAAAAAGATGTCGGAAGTGCCTCGTATTACGGCTCTATCAAAGCGTTAAATTCTCGCCCGTAAACCGCAGAACGCTGATTTTAGTCTTGCAAGAAGAAGTAAAAGTCGACCAAGATAAGTTGAACACCTTTCTGATGAAGTTTGTAGGCGACTTCGGTGCGGCACTTCATGCTTCTACTGTGCTGGTAGGCGAAAAACTGGGCCTCTACAAGGCGCTCGCTGGTAGCGGTGGTATGTCGCCTGCGGACTTGGCGGGTAAGACTCACACGGCGGAGCGTTATGTTCGTGAATGGTTGTCAGCTCAGGCGGCTGCTGGCTACGTCGTGTATGACACGAAAACTGGAAAGTATTCCATGACGCCCGAGCAGGCGTTTACTCTCGCCGATGAGAATAGTCCCGCATACTTGCCTGGGGCGTTCTATCTCGCGGCATCAGTGTTCAAGGACGAGCCCGAGATAACCGAGTCATTCAGGACTGGTAAGGGCGTTGGATGGGAGAAGCATAGCACTGACTTGTTTGTTGGCGCCGAGAAGTTTTTCAGACCGGCTTATGCGGGTAACCTAGTTAGTAGCTGGCTCCCAGCACTCGAGGGCGTAGTTCCGAAGTTGAAGGCCGGTGCTATGGTTGGAGATGTTGGATGCGGATATGGTGCGTCAACTATTATCATGGCGAAAGCATTTCCAAAGTCGCGGTTTGTCGGGTATGATTTTCACAGACCCTCGATAGAATATGCGCGTAAGAGCGTTTCTGCTAGCGGCCTGTCTGATAGAGTGAGCTTCGAGGTGGCTAGGGCCCAGGATTATCCGATGCGGAATCTTGATCTGGTTGCCTTCTTTGATTGCTTGCATGATATGGGTGATCCGGCGGGTGCGGCCAAGCATGTCTGGCAATCACTGAAGCCTGATGGGACATGGATGATCGTTGAGCCTTATGCCAATGAGAAACTGGAGGACAACCATAATCCTGTTGGTAGGATATACTTCAGTGCTTCCACAATGATTTGCACTCCCGCGTCAAGGGCTCAAGAAGTAGGACTGGCTCTAGGAGCTCAGGCTAGTGATTCACGATTACGCGATGTTGTCATGTCTGGAGGATTCACGAGCTTCCGAAGAGCAACCGAGACACCGTTCAACAGAGTATTCGAGGCAAAACCCTAGCCGTTCTTCTCGGAGCTGAATTCTAGCGGCAAACAGCCCCGAGTGAACAGTTGCGCTTCACGCTCGGGCAATCCGGAGATACCGCGCGACAGTAATTTATTACATAGGTGTTAAA
>Ga0209239_1000899_pt1 | contig 17436 bp, 11 predicted proteins | sample GraSoi013_2_20cm_FD_185824 | JGI IMG/M metagenome (GOLD analysis project Ga0209239, IMG submission 185824) | Grasslands soil microbial communities from the Angelo Coastal Reserve, California, USA - Sample 10_02_2013_2_20cm (SPAdes) (version 2) | ecosystem: Environmental > Terrestrial > Soil >...
TTTTCTCGACAACAAGCATGGAATGTCCACATTGTCATCGGCAAACCAGCCAACTCTCAAAGAGTTGCGGATCCTGCGGTCTGCTTATTCCGCCGGCGCAATATCTGCTGGAAGAGTCTGGGGTGATAGATTCCGAGACCGGCGCCGCAAACGCTGAGGTGGGGGTGGCACGAGGGGCTGAGCAAGATCCCGATTCCTACCGGATGGCATCGCTGGGAGACCGATTTATTGCGTTCGTGCTCGATACCCTGGCTCTTTTTGGCGTGTTTACCATTGTCGATGCGTGGGTATTCATGCGCTGGGGCACAGTGGATGGGACAGAATTGAAGCTGACCAGCGCTTCGCTTCTGATCGCCGGAACATTGAATGCCGTAATTCTATTTGCGTATGGCTGGCTGCTCGAAACAGGCTTTGGCGCCACGCTGGGAAAGGCCATGGTGGGAATCCGGGTGGTTAGAACCACACACCGCAACCCGTTCGCTGCGCTAGCGATCCGCAATGCGCTGCGCATTGTGGACGGACTTGGCTTCTATCTAGTCGGAGTGCTGGTGGCGAGTTGTTCGAATCTTCGCCAACGTCTGGGAGATATTTGTGCTGATACCGCGGTGGTTGAAGAGGAGTTTGGTTATCCGGTGAAGATCCTTGCCATGGTCCTGTGGGTAGGGACGCTGGCAGGAGCGGGTTGGGCAGTTCCGCGCATCTGCTCGGAAAACAACGCCGTACAGCACAAGTATTTGAATCACGTCTTAGTGCAGGTGGGTAGGGCGGGCGACTCTGCGTATTTTAGAGTCGCTGGGCTCAGGATCGACGTTCAGATGGGCGCGCCGGAGTAAGTAGACCTCATGATTTTCATATTCTCCAAAACCATTCGAAATTTTTCATAGCGTCAACGCACCTTCAGTTGGGGCTTTGTCTGGCGACGGCGACGGAGCCAATAGGATTTTTGGTGAAGAATATTGTCTGGCTAAGCAGATCTCCATTGCCGGAGATTGGCCATGAGGAAACCCCGGGTTTACCGTTAAGGAAATCCCAACCGATGTAGCCGGTGAAGACGTATTTTCCCCTGTGATCTTCTACCCAGGCATTGACGTAATCAGGGTCAGTCTGGCTGAAAAAAGCCGACGGTGTTAAGTCGCCTGTGCCTGGCGTTATGTCGTAGGCCACTATTCCACGGTTCAAACCTACCTGCCAACTCCAGATGAATCTGGTTTGGGTGTCCGCCAATACTTTCCAAGGCTGCCACTCGTGGGTGATAAGAGGAGAACTGGGCAATTCAGTAAGAACACCCGTGCTGTAGTTAATGCTGAAACTCACAATTGCCCCGTCTTGACCGTTACCGCTGTTGTCTTTGCCCCCGGCGTACAAAAAGATGCCAGTAGAACACAAGACGGATTGATACATCTTGGCCAGAGCATCAGAAGGGAACGGGCTTCCTGGCAGTGCAGTCAGGAAGCCAGTGTTGGGATTGATACGCCAGCCATCCACGCTGCCGGCATCGATGTCGTATAGATATTGGCCGGAGAAGTCGAACGCAAAACTGTTCAAAGTCGTGGGAACCACGAAGCCGGTGGAAGTGAGGGCGCCGGAGGAGCGGTTAATTCGATATGAGGTAAGGTTGCCGGGAATGAAATCTCGATTGTATCTCGCGAAAAGGAAGTTGCCACTGGGGTCGATGCCGATCCATGGCGGGATGATCTTATTGGGGTCATTCAGGGCAAAAGGTGAGCCCTGCATTGGAACCAAATTACCGTTGGACTGATTGATTTGGTATCCGTAGATTCCTTCCACGGTTGAGGCATAGACGAACCAGCCACCAGGGTCGACGACCAACGTGCTGGGGCCGGACCCGGCAGCAAATTCAGGGAGAGCGTTACTCCCATTGGGATTCTTCAAAAATCCATTCGACGCAATCTTGAACTGGTAAATATCCGATGGCGCATTCGATGGTGCGTTCACAGCGTAAAGATAGGCGTCTGACGTAGTAGTGACAGGCTGGTTGAATTGCAATTTATAGACATGCCCGCAGTTGTCCCAAGCCTGGACGGTCAGCTTGTAGGTTCCTGGAACCAGTGTGAGGTAGGCATCCAACCGGTTGGAGTTTACAGTGTACGGACTGACGCGATCTGCGGTGTAGATGCGGATGGCGTTGATACCTGCGGCACACGCTGAGTTCTGGGCGGAAGCAGCGATGTGCACTGGATGCGATGAACTGGTAGTGTTGGGCAGGAAAACGCTGACGCCCGCGATCGAGGTCACGGTCAGGGTTATGGGAGTCTTGCTAACGCCACCGCAATTATCCCAGGCTTGAACCACGGTGTTATAGGTTCCTGGAGCGAGCTTAATGAAAGTTTCGAGATGAGCTCCACTGACCGAGTAAGCAGTCACGTTATTTGCAGAGTAAATGCGCATTGAAGCGATGCCCTTGGTGCAGGCTGAACTGGTGGCATAGGCTTCATAAAATACCGGTGAACCGGCGGATGTTCCGGCCTTGGGAGCAATTACGGTGACGGTTGGAGCAGCGTAGGACGAAATTCCAAAAAATGCTGTAGTCCCCAAAAAGGCCAGTGCTCTTGTCAAGTAGCGGGCCACAGATAGGCCCTTAAGCGTAGACATTTTCCGACCTCAGCCCATTCCCAAGCAGGGCGCTGAATGTAGCTCCAAGGATGCAGTCGAGGGACGGGTACTCACAATACGGTGAGAACCTCGGAAGACGGAGGAGAACAACGTAGCAGACCTTACCGGCTGTGGCCGCCAGCATCGGGCTAAATGCCAAATCTGGTGAGGGTTAGACGCTACTTTTGCTTTCCCAGTGCGTAATAGCCGGTTCGAGCCTGGATCTTGTAATCTTTTTTGGCGCGGATTTCGACTTTGCGGAAAGTGCCGTCACGGGCTGGGTTGGTGGGGGTATAGCCGACGTTGTATTGGCTGCGCAATTCGAGGGCAATCTGATCGAAGGCCTCTTTCAGCTTGTCGAATTTGTTTCCGACGTTGATGACGCGGCCACCCGTTTCTTCGGCCAATTTTTTCATTTCGCGATCACCTGAGTAGCCGCCGAAGCCGTAAAATCCGCGATCCGCGATGAGCAACACGTAGCAGATGCTATCAGCCTTCTGGGCTGCTTCGACGGCGTCTTTCACGGTAAGTTGGCTGCCAAAGTCTTCGCCGTCGGTGAGGATGATCATGGCTTTGCGTCCCACTTCGTGGGCCAGTTCATCATGCGAGGCGAGGTAGATGGCGTCGTATAAAAGCGTGCCGCGTTGATTGCCGGCGGTGGGAACCGGACCACCTCCCATGCCGGGAATAACGCTGGCGACAGAGCCTCCGGTATTAATTCGAGCCCGGTTGAGGGCGGTTTTGAGCGTTGGGACAGAATTGGTGAAGTCTTGAAGAAGATCCACATTTACGTCAAAGCTCAGAACAAATGCCAGGTCTTTCGCACGCAGGATTTCACTCAGGAAGGCGCCACCGACTTCTTTTTCCATGGGCAGCACGCGTTCCTGGCTGCCGCTGGCGTCGATGAGAATACCGAGGGTAAGCGGCAAGTTGGATTCAGCGGTAAAATATTTGATGGTCTGCGGTTTTCCGTCCTCGAAGATCTGGAAGTCATCCTTGCCGAGATTGGGAATCAGCCCGCCTTTTTTGTCTTTGACATTGAAAAACAGTTGAACTACGTCCACGTTTACCTTGAGGGTGGACATGGCGTCGTCGCGAGTCTGCGATTGATCGGAACTGGGCTGGTCCTGACCAGCAAGCTTGGGAAGTTGCTGGGCGCCGGCAAGCGTCGTCCCCGCGAGGAAACCTAGACATAGTAGCCGGCCAACAGATTGAAAGGCAAAGACTCTGGGCATGAAGGTAATGTCTCGCTCTTTTTGTTAGTCTATTCCTTACCATTAGATGCACCAAACCGGAAGTCTTGGCATCCCATTACCAATCGGTTTTGGCCGCAAGGCAGAGAGGGTAGGCGGTGATTCGAGGGATCCGTAGCGGCACGTCCGTTTGCCTAATTACGTTGCTTTCCTGTCTGACCTCAGTCGGAGCGCGGGCACAACAACAGCAGGAACAACCTAAGCAGGAGATTCCGGACGCGCCTTCCGCTAGCCGGCCGCCACAGCCCTTTCCGAGCACCCCCCCGACGGTCGAGCCTGAGGCGCCGCCGGCGAATGAAGAACCACCCAGCGAGACCAATCCCGCAAAGCCATCCTCTCGCGATGGGGATACGGGGAGACCACCGAAATCTACGCCCCTGGCTACGACGGCTGTTCCCCCCAGGTCGCCGGAGCGATCGGGCGCGCAGGACGAACTGTACAAAATCGTATCGAATGTGAATCAGGTGGTGGTCCCAGTAATGGTCAAGGACGATTCGGGGCGTTTGATCAATGGATTGCTTCCCAAGGATTTTTCGGTCTACGAAGATGGGATAAAGCAGAAGCTGAACTTTTTCAGCAGCGATCCCTTGCCGCTCTCAGCGGCAGTGATCCTCGATCTGGGAATGCCGGATATTGCGGTACAAAAAGTGAACCGAACTTTCCCTGCTTTGGAAGGCGCATTCAGCCAGTTTGATGAGGTCTCGATTTACACCTACAGCAGTACGGTCTCTAAGGCCAAGAATTTTTCGACGGCCGGGCAGAAATTAACTGCGGTGCTGAATGAACTGAAAACCAAACGAGGGCGGAATAGTGGGCCTCCGGTACTAGGAGGTCCGCTGGGGCCTCAGGGGCCGGTCGTGAATGGCCAGCCCATCGATCCCAACGCGCCGATTGTGGTCACTCCTCCACGCGAATCTCACGTGCTCAATGACGCGATTGTGATGGCCGCGATGGATCTCAGCAAGCGTGAGCCTACTCGCCGGAAAGTCATTTTTGTTATCAGTGATGGCCGCGAGTACGGTAGTGATGCCAGCTACAGCGATACCCTGAAAATCCTGCTGTCGCATGGGATTCAGGTGTATGGCGTGGGAGTGGAAGGGGCCGCCATTCCGGGATACAACAAACTGCAAAAATTGCATATACCGCGTTTCGGATACAGCGATATTCTTCCCAAGTACGCTAACGCTACTGGCGGGGAAATCTTTACTGAGTTTTCCCGTGAGGCTATCGAGAGCGCCTATGCCCGCGCCCTGGGGGATGCCCGTAACCAGTACACCCTTGGCTACATTACCCGATTGACTCCCAGCAGCAGCCATCGGGAGATCGAAGTCAGGGTCGCTCGTCCCGATGTGAAAGTGACAGCGAGGGAGGGTTATTATCCTTTGCCGCCCAGCCGTTGAATGCCGTTTCGGTTCGTAATCCTTCCTCGGACAGTGCTTCCCTTAGTAACGGCGGTAACCTGCCGGCAGCCCCAGGCGCTGTGATATAAAACCAGCAGCACCAAGCCAAATTTTCAGGCGGAGTCGTTCGCGTGCACCCGAACGCTCGCCGCAGCTTTTGAGGAAAGTCTTGAGTTTCATCAACTTCGCAGCCCGTGAGATCAATTGCAAGATCGTGTATTACGGCGCCGGACTCGGTGGTAAGACCACGAATCTGCAATGCATCTATCAAAAGACGGCTGAGCAGCAGAAGGGGAAGATGATCTCACTGGCGACGGAGACAGAACGTACGTTGTTCTTTGATTTCCTGCCGCTGGACTTGGGATCGGTGCGCGGCTTCAAGACTCGAATCCACCTCTACACGGTCCCGGGCCAGGTGTTCTACGATGCCAGTCGCAAGCTGATCCTGCGGGGAGTGGATGGCATCGTGTTTGTCGCCGATTCGCAGCGGGATCGCATGGATGCCAACGTCGAAGCATTGGATAACCTGATGGATAACCTGAAGGAGCATAGCTACGATTTTCAGAAGATCCCCTACGTGCTTCAACTCAACAAGCGAGACCTGCCGAAGATCCTGCCGACAGAAACTCTGGCCAAGGAGCTTCGGCGGAAAAATGAACCCATGATCGAAGCCATCGCCTTCCAAGGTGTCGGCGTATTCGATACGTTGAAAGAGATTGCCAGGCAGGTGCTAACGGAGTTGAAGCAAGGTGGGTAGGACGGTGGCTAGTGGCTAGGGATTGGATTATCAGTTCGCGGTTATAGGTTCCCGGTTCTCAGTTCGGCACGCGATTATTTTCACAGCAAAGCCTTTCTGGCCACTGATCACTAGCCACTGCCTTAACGCAATCGCAACGAACGCAGCATCTGCTCGAAGCTTGGGCGCAGCGAACCAAAATCTCTGTCCGGCGCAATAAAAACCATATAGACAAGAGATCCGTCGCGGCGTTTTAGTGTAACCAGCCAATCCCGTTCCCGGACGGCGCGACCACTCTGATCCTGTAATGGGGATGTTCCAATCAAATCTACCGATTTTCCCGCACCCCCACCTACGCGGATATTTTCGTCATTACCGATCTGGCGCAGATCGGGATTGGCTTGCCGCAGGGATGAAAGTAAATCGTGCGTAGCCTGATCGACGGTTGCATTCGGATTTTCCGGCTGATAGTCGTTAATCATGACGCCGTAGGCCACTGCATTCTGTGACACTCCGCTTTGGGGGGCGATGGTGACCGCCGAGTTCTGATCGCCGAACACCTGCCAATTGTCAGGATAGGAAATGGAGTAGGCGCTGTGATTAAAGCTGCGCATATTACCGCTGGGAGAGATGTCGCTACCGCTGACTCCGCTTGAGCTTGATTCGGCGCTGGCGCCCGGTTGCTGTTGGGCCGCAATCTGCTGCGCGGTGAGCGGCTTCATACCGGATACCCGCTGCTTGATACTGCGAAACTCGGCACTGTCGCCGCGAAACTGCTTGGGCGGCAGGGTAGAGACTTCTTGCGAAACCAGTTGCGCTCGATTGCCCGGATTGGGATGATCGCTGAGGAACTGGGGGCCGCGCGAGCCGCCCTGCTGCTCCAGTTTCTGAAAAAATTGCGACATGGCATGAGGATCGAAGCCGCTGTCATACATGATGTCGGTGCCCAGGAGATCGGCTTCGGTCTCCGCCTGACGTGAGTTCTTCAGGAAATAAGAGCCTACGCCGAAGGAGATTCCGAGTTGTGCTGCCTGTGACAGAGCTCCGCGACCCATGATTCCACCGAGAAGGGCCAGCGGTAGTTGAGCCGCCATCTGCTTGCTGGCGGACCGAGTACCGTGACGCTGTACCACGTGAGAAATTTCGTGCGCCATAACCCCGGCTAGTTGACCTTCAGTGTCCGCCGCTTGGATGGTGCCGACATTGATGTACACAGGGCCACCCGGGAGAGCGAAGGCATTGATCTCTTTTTGATTTACGACGTGAAACGTATACGGCCACTTTTGTCCCGGAGCGTGGGAGGAAAGTTCTTTTCCCAGACGCTGGACATAACGGGTGACTGGGTCAGAGTCAGGTAGAACAGGAAGCTGCTTGGTAGCCTGTTGCGCCGCCTGCTGCCCGGCTTGAACTTCCTCCTGCGCGGAAAACATGTCAAAGCCATGGGACGGCTGGACGCGGGCTTCGAATAGTTGTGGCGAAGCCAGACTCAACGCCAGCAAAAGCGCAAGACAGCAGATTCCTCTTACGTTAGCTCTCATAAATCCTCCCAATGCCGTCGACTGCTTTTTTGGGCACGCGAACCGACATCGGTGCCCTACCCACAGATCCAATCGTCGGTAATCAGGGCCTGGACTTCAATTAGTTAGATGCGATTACCGCTTCGCTTTCTGTACGGGACTTCAAGGTTCTGCGGCAGTCGGAAGGGTCTGGAAAAAGAAAAGCGCCGGTCGCCCGGCGCCACATAAAACTAACTGCGAGTAAGGGTTATTTGTCCAAGGTCCCGGTCGCACCGAACTCACGGCGATTAACGGCCGTGCGGGCGGCGCGGGCCATGGGAGGCGCTCCGGCAGCGGCTCCATAACGCTCCAGAAGCATGGGCACCATGGCGTTCTCGGCTTCTTTTACGAATGTGAGACGGCCTTCCGGGCTCAGATCGATGCGGATAAAATCCCCCAACCTTACCTGTGACGTAGCCACCAGGTTTGCCAGTTGAAAGACTACATGGCGCTCAATGGCGCGTTTCAAGTGCCGGGCACCATATTTCGGGTCCGTGCCTTCGTGCAAGAGGAAAGTCTTCACTTTCGCAGTGCAGCTAAACACGAATTGATTGGCGGCAGTCGCCATCAGGATGCGCTGTTGCACCATCCCCAACTCGATCTCGAGAATCTGTTCCAGGTGTTCCGGCCGAAGAGTCTTGAACACCACAGCTTTGTCGATGCGGTTCATGAACTCGGGCGTGAATTTCCGCCGTGCCGCTTCGATTGCGGTGCGATTGATTTTCTCATCCAGGCTGGCGTCCACTTCGGTGGGTTTATGCGCGAAACCGAGTCCCCCATCAACCAGGTTGCTCATCTCACATGCGCCCAGGTTCGAAGTCATGATGATGATGCACTGCGAAAGATCGACGCGCCGGTTATCGCCCAGGGTCAAAGTAGCTTTATCCAGGATGCCGAGCAGTAATTGCCAAAGTGCGTCGGAAGCCTTCTCAATTTCGTCAAACAGCAAAATCGACAGCTTGAGTTTTTCGGTATGCCACTGGTTGAGCGCTTCCTGCGTGAGCAACGGATGAGTCTCGCGGTGACCGAGATAACCGGGAGGCGAGCCAATCAATTTGGCGATTTCGTGCGAGTGCTGAAACTCGGCACAATCAATTTTGATACAGGCGCGCGGATCGCCAAATAACGACTCGGCCATGGCTTCCACTACTCGGGTTTTTCCTGATCCGGTGGGACCGAGGAACAGTAGGTTACCCACTGGACGTCCGGGTGGATTAAGACCGGCCAGGAACATCTGATAGATTTCGGCGACCTTCTCGACGGCCTGGTCCTGGCCGACGATCTTGCGGCGCAGAGCACCCTCAAAGTCTCGGGCATCGTTGCTACGACGGGTGGGGTCAAGCACCGTGCTCAGGATGGTTTTCATAGGGTCTGGCCCTTCTTTCCCTTTCTTGGGCCTTCATTGCTTCCTGGGAGAGCGCGTCGAACTTTTTCCCGGGGGCTGACAAATTTTGTCATTTCCTGTTGCCAGCCGTTCCTGCCATAGTGCAAGTGACTCGCCATCCTCGTGCGAACTGCCCATTACTTCTTTCCTACAAGGCTTAGATGCCGATAGCGTGAAACAAGAGACATTTACATTCGGAGGTGAAATCGTGTAAACGGAAATTGTTTGCGCATCCGGGAACATTCCTAGCGCGTCAAACCAGGTAGAATTCGACCGCACGGGATTGGACGGACGTAACTGGCATCTGAGTTTGGACCCGGCTAGCATCATCGCAACATCTCGTTCATGGAGAAAAACTTGCGGCGTTCCGGCTCAATTTTGCTGATGGTTTTGATCTTCTTTTTCTTTGGCTTTGCGATATGGCGAAGCTCAGGGGATTCATCTGCCGCTGCACAGAGCGCGCAGTTCGTTCGCACGTCCAAGACTCCCACGCCGGCTAGCCCACAAGCTCCCGATGGTGCGGCGCTGGCTGCAGTGGTTGCGCCTCCGGGTAGTCAACTGTATATGGCGAAGCGGGGAGACAGTATTACGTCTGTCGCTCGGCATTATTTATCTCAGACTTCCTACCTGACTTCTGGTGAGTTGGCTGAAGCTATTCGAGAGTCGAATGGGGAGCCACGCAGCAGCGTATTTCTGAAATCGGGACAAACAGTGGTCATTCCTGGAATCCTGGACGCGCCGATTGTGGAGAAAGCGATTCCGGTAGCCCGCGACTTTGAAGTACGGGCGGTGTACCTGACCGGGGTGATGGCGGCAAGCGATCGCGGGCTGCGTATTGTCCGCCGCTGGCGGGAGCTGGGGGGTAACGCGGTAGTCTTCGATGTGAAGGATAGCGATGGGGCCATCAATATAACCTTCGATCATCCTCTGGCGGGATCGCATCGTGCCCCCATTCACGACCTGCCCAAGTTCACTCGTTTTCTGCATTCCCAAGGTATGCACGCCATTGCCCGGATCGCGATTTTCCGCGACGAGCGGCTGGTAGTCACGCATCCGGAGCTGGCGGTGAAGTCGAAGCGCTTGGCTCAGGCATGGCGTGAAAATGGCAAGCTGGTTTGGACGGACCCTTCCCAGCCCAAGGTGCAGGACTATAACATTGCTCTTGCCAAGAAAGCCGCCGAGTCAGGAGCCGACGAGATCCAGTTCGATTACGTCCGCTTCCCTGCGGAAGGGGACCAGAAGGATGCCAGCTTTGTGTTTCAAACCCAGCATCCTGAATGGCACAGAACCGATGTGATTACTGATTTCCTGAGACATGCCTATACACAGGTGTCCTGTTGTCGCTTGACGTGTTCGGCATAATGGCATGGCAGCGCCCGGTGGACCTCGCGCACACGGGGCAGGACATCGTCGGTATGGCCAAGTATTGCGACGTGCTATCACCGATGATCTATCCTTCACACTTCTTCGGGATGGACGGGATCGCACGCCCCGGCGATGCGCCTGAGCATTTCATTGGCGAGTCGATGGAGCGTTTCGAAAAGATCACCCAAGGCAGTGGCGTTGTGATCCGTCCGTGGCTGCAGGCTTTCCGCTGGAGAACCAAGACCTACTCGCCGAAATACATCGAAGTTCAGGTGCTGACTGCAAAGAACAAGGGCGGCATTGGATTTCTCTTCTGGAATGCGAGCAATGACTACAGCAAACCTTATGCCGCAATGCCGGAGATGCAAGTGGTCAAGGGACAGTATTTTCGCGGGGATGAATTGCCTGGAGCGACTCATGCTGAACTAACACCTAAGGCTGCGTTGTCGACACAATAGATTTCACCGGTAACCGGATTGCAGTTTCGGGTTAAAGCTCCGCCTTCCTTAAGTTGCCTCAGTTATAATTGCGCTAATTCATTTGCTTTGCCCTGCTCTGCAGGTTCGCGCTGGCACTATGCGAGCTGGCAGGGTGGCCGACGCAAACAAACTTGGCAGAAGAAAATCGCATCCCTCAATCGTACTGTTGAATCAATCCTGTTAAGGAGCCCGAATGGCGATTCAGAAAACGGAAAAAATCTGGCACAACGGCAAGCTCATCCCATGGGACGATGCGCAGTTGCATGTGATGTCGCACGTGGTGAATTACGGCTCCTCGGTGTTTGAAGGAGTACGCTGCTATTCGCTTCCCAAGGGACCGGCGATTTTCCGCGCTAACGAGCACATGCAGCGGTTGCTAGACTCGGCCAAAATTTACCGCATTGACGTGGACTATACCCGGGACGAACTAGTTTCTGCCGTGGTCGACGTGGTGAGAAGTAACGGCGTGTGGCCATGCTATATCCGGCCGATCATTCTTCGCGGTTATGGCGAGGCAGGCGTCAACCCGTTCAATTCGCCTACCGAGGTGTACGTCTGCAACTATCCCTGGGGAAAATATTTGAGCAACGATGCGGAACAGGGCGTGGACGTCTGCGTTTCCTCTTGGACGCGGCTCGCGCCGAACACCCTGCCAGCGATCGCGAAATCGGGCGCGAACTACATGAACTCGCAGCTCATCAAGATGGAAGCCATCATCAACGGCTACGTCGAGGGCATTGCGCTGGACACCAACGGCTACGTGAGCGAAGGCTCGGGCGAGAATATTTTCATAGTTCGTAACGGCACGCTGCAGACGGCGCCGCTGGGAAACTCGGTGCTGCCGGGAATTACGCGCGATTCAGTGATGCGAATTGCTCGTGAGCTGGAAATTCCGCTGGTCGAGCAGGTAATCCCACGCGAAATGCTGTACATCGCCGATGAAGCTTTTTTCACCGGCACAGCGGCGGAGATCACGGCGATTCGGTCAGTTGACAAGATCAGTGTCGGCAAAGGCGTGGTGGGTCCCATCACACGAGCTGTGCAGAAAGAGTTCTACGCCATCATTCGTGGCGAGAAGGCTGATCGATTCGGTTGGCTGACTGCGGTGCCGGTGGGAGCCAAGCAACCAGTCAGCGTTTGATATGTTTTTAGCCGCACCAGACCAACTGCACGGGATATTTCTCGAAGACACGATCGCTGGTGAGGATCACCAGTTCTTCGAGCACTGACTGAGCAATAAGCAAGCGGTCGAAGGGATCGCGGTGATGTGCAGGAAGGTCGTAAACCTTTGCCGCATGACTATGGGTCACTGGAAGCGGACGGAGACCCTGCTTGGCTATGAATTTCGGGACATAGTGAGCGGGCGGCCCGGGAAAATTTAGTTTTCCCAGGCGCATCTTGATGCTCAGTTCCCAGCAACTGGCAGCCGAAAGGTAGATCTCTTCTCGCCCATTCTCCAGAATTTCGCGGCCTTCCGTGCCCAGGCGCTCGACTGAGTCCAGACTCCACAGCCATACCACCGTATCTACCAGATACTTCATTTGCGTTTTCGCTTGCGCCGGCGAGTCGCTCTACCTTCGCTTTCACCTTCGAATGCTGCCAGCAGATCCTCCGGCAGTGGGGCGTCAAAATCGTCCGCAACCCATATCTGACCACGTGCGATTCCCAAGGGACGAACATCTTTTTTGGTCTCTACCGGAACCAGTTTCGCTACCGGAACGCCCGCGCGCGCAATGGTGACTTCCTCTCCCTCTGCCACCCTTTGCAGGAGGCGGGATAGGTGGGTCTTGGCCTCGTGAATGTTCACTTCCATATCTTTTAAAAAATAGACTAAGTCATACGACTAAGTCAATAACAACTTTTGAATAGCCGACGGCCCATGTCCAAATCGTCAGGGGCTTCTGTGTGTTCCATTACTTAGGTCATCTTGGGCAAGGTGACGTTTCGGGCGATGATACGAGATGATCGCAGGGGAATCCTCGAATGAATATTGATGATCTGCTTCGCATCGCCATGGAGCGGCGCGCTTCCGATTTGCACCTCAAGGTTGGCAACTATCCACACTTGCGCGTGGATGGCGAACTGGTTCCGCTGACCGATCAACCGCGGGTCAGCGCCGAAGATATGCTTACCATGGCGTTCAGCATGATGTCGGCGCGGCAGAAGCAGAAGTTCAAAGAGACTACGGAAATCGACATGGCTTACGGTGTGGCCGGACTAGGACGATTCCGTGTGAACGTTTTCCAGCAGCGCGGCAACGTAGGACTAGTGCTGCGCGTGATTCCAACCAAGATTCGGGGACTCGACGAACTCTATTTGCCCAAGGTTGTGGAGCAGATTTGCGATATGCCCCGCGGGCTGGTGCTGGTCACTGGCGTCACCGGTTCCGGTAAGTCAACCACGCTGGCAGCCATGGTTGACCGCATCAATTCAACTCGCGCCGAACACATCATTACGATTGAGGACCCAATCGAATTCCTGCATCGCGACAAGAAAGGGTACGTGAATCAGCGCGAGGTGGAAGTCGATACGCCCTCCTTCTCGTCAGCACTACGGGCTTCGCTACGTCAGGATCCTGACGTAATTCTGGTCGGCGAAATGCGCGATATCGAAACCATCGGAACGGCAGTGCACGCGGCCGAGACCGGGCATATGGTTTTCTCGACGTTACATACTCTGGATGCAGTGGAGACCATCAACCGTATTATTGCGGTATTCCCACCGCCGGAGCAGAAGCAAATTCGTTTGCAGCTTGCGGCAGTCTTGCGCGCAGTCGTGAGCCAACGCCTGGTGAAGCGTTGCGATGGCGACGGCCGCGTACCTGCCGTGGAAGTGATGATTAACACGGCGTACATCCGGGAATGCATCCTGGTGCCGGAAAAGACGCGCTCGGTACGTGACGCCATCTCTGCTGGCACTTCGCAGTACGGTATGCAAACCTTCGACCAGTCTTTGTGGGATCTTTTCCAGGCTGGGTTGATCAACTACGAGACAGCACTGGAGAACGCATCCAATGCGGACGACTTCAAGCTGCGTATGCAGGGGATTTCGTCCACCAGCGACATTTCGCGGAACGCCATGCAATCGGCGGGCTTCGGCAAGAGCTAACCTTCAATTCCTTAGATCCCGATGGCGCGTGTTTTGCGCTGAATTTTTAGTTCAAAGGCCGCGGGCGAGGGCGCCCGCGCCACACCTACAAAAATAGGGCAAGGATTAGATCCTTGCCCTATTTTGCTGCGCCGAAGCTAGAAAGATACGCGAATGCCGAACTGGAAGGCGCGTTGTACGCCCGGCGAGAATGATCCCGTCGTAGCACCTACGCGGGTCATACCTGAGGCTGCCGCGCTGACTCCAGTCCTGGTCGTACCGTTGGGGCTTCCAGCACTGTTGAAGAGGAAGTCGTCGAGCCGGTCGTAATTAGCTATGTTGAACAGATTGAATACTTCCAACTGTGGTTCGATCTTCAGCCGCTCCCCTATTTTGAAAACTTTGGAGAGGCGAATGTCAGTGTTAATGAACGAGTCATTCCCCACTTCGCCTGCTGGGGCAGGAGCCAGGGATGGAGCCACCGCACCCAGAGCAATCAACTGAGGACTGGTAAACAGACCGGCGGTGACCAGCGCCTGTCCTGCGGGCGTGATTGTTCCGGCGACTGCGCTGTTGTACTTGTCAATTACTTTGTTTAAATCTTCAGCCTTCACGTCGCGGCTAAACGCTCCCAGAGGAGTAACCCCAGGGACGGGATCTTGAAACACGCCGTCGCCGCCGAAGTCGGTGTAGAAGATCTCATCGGCGCCGCCACTTACTTCGGGGACCCACAGCGAACTGGGCAGCGCGCTGCGGATGGCGGTTGCTGTAGCCACTCGGAACCCCAAAGGTAAATCGGTGGTGAAGCTGATCCCGATCTGGTGGGTACGATCCAACGTCGCCGGGCCGAAGAAATCGGTAGGCCGATCATTGTACCCAGCGGTTGTCAGGAAGTCCTGGTCGGCACCCGTCGATTCGAAGCGTCCGAGGGAGTACGTTAGGTTGGTAGACACGTTGCGGAAGGGACCCCAGGTGCCTACTCTCCCGGTCAACCGCAATTGCAGTGCCTGAAACCGCGAGAGGCCGATGGATTCGATCACGCCCATGTCACGGAAGTTAGGGTTGTTGCCGCGGAAGGCGAAGCCATCCAAAGCGCTTCCTTTTCCGACGCCGAAATTAGCATAATCGGCCATGGTCGCTGGTACGAGAGTCAACGGATCAGCGGGATCCTGGTAGTTCGGACAGTTAATAGTAGATTGATCGATGGTGGCGACGCCGCAATCCGACAAGGTGGCAGCAATCGCCCCTTGCGCGATCGCTACATCCAGCCTGTCAGCCGCGCCCAGGCGATTGCGGTCTACAGTCAAGTTGAAGTGAACGCCCCGATTGTGCAGATAGTCCAGAGCCAAGACCAACCCCGGTTTGAGTTCTCTCTGAATACCGATGTTGAACTGATATCCGCGCGGAGTTTTGTAGTTGGTGTCAATCAGACTTCCGCCGGTGGAGAGGTTCTGATTCAAGAGTGGCGGAACTCCAGGTGGGGGCCAATTCGCAGCCAAGCTTGCGCTGGCACCCTGCAACAAAGCCGTCGCCGCCAGCACATCATTGATCACGCTGCCGATGGGCTGGCCGACGCAATTGCCTCCAACGTCGGCACAATCCGTGGAGAAGTCGAACAGCGTATTTCCGGTAGCCGGGTCTGTAACAATAGGGGCGCCGCTGGTGATCACGGGCGTGTCGTTCCCCAGGCCGGGAGGAATGTTGAGCACGCGGTCAAATAGCACATTGTTAAAGACATTGGTCTCGTAGAAGATCCCCGCGCCCCCGCGGAGTACTGTTTTACCGTCCCCGTGAATATTCCAGGCGAAGCCGGCTTGCGGGCCAAAGTCATGCCCCGGCCTGCGCGGACGGCCAGTCAGACTCGGGTCAAACTGGCTGAGGATGGCAGTGCGATCCAGATCGCTATCAGAAAGTGAAGTGTTGAAGTTGTAGCGCACTCCGAAATTTAGAGTCAGGTTTCGGGTTGCCTGCAAATTGTCTTGAACATAGAAGCCGAGCCGGTCATTGACCGAGCCTCCGTGGGCGAACCCGAGCGCCGGTTTCTCGCTGAAGAAACCCAGGCCATTGCCCAGCACAATCTGATTCACAGGATAGTTCAACGGGTTCTCTGCGCCCCCGGAAAAGGGCCCGCCAGCGGCCAGGCCCGAGTCAGTAATCGCACCTCGGAGGCGAGGCGCGAGGCCGAAGAAATTGGCGAATACAAACTGATCAATCCGGTTCCACTCTCCACCGAACCTCAGAGTATGTTTTCCCAACACCAGGCTACCGTCGTACTTGGTCTGGTGATTGTCCTGGTAAGTCTGCTGGGGAGCCAGCAAGTCTGGTCCGACGTCCCGCAGGGTAAAACCGATTCGGATCAGTACAGGTGCGCCATTGGGGTCCAAAGAATCGGGTGTGTTGGCCAAGCTGTTGGCATCAACGATGCCGTTATTGAAATTCACATAGCTGAAACGTACCTGATGGTTCCAGCGCCCAGCCGTATAATCCAGACCGGCAACGTGGGAATTAGTGTTGTTCAAGTTGGAAAAGGCACTCAGATCCCTGCCACCAAAACCGGTCACACCATTATTGAAGTTGTGATTGAAACGATAGAAGGCTCGGGCCTTGCTGGTGACGTTCCAATCCAGCCGGGCTCCAGCGATCCTCTCATCAAACGGAGCCTGAAAGCTTCCGCTGAACTGCGGAAACTCCGGCATGGAAGTGGAGATGACGGAATCGGTGTTGTTGCGCTCGTACTCCACTTCCCAGAACAGGTGATTTTTGATAAATGGACCGCCCAGGCGGAAGCCGACAATCTCACGATCAAAATCCGGTTTGGGTGTGGGTGGATCTCCCTTATCAAGCCGCTGGTCGGCGGCAATTGCAGAACTGCGATACTGGAAGAACGACGAGCCGTGGATGTCGTTGGTGCCACTGCGGGTGACAATGTTCACGGCACCCGAGGAAGTAAGATCGGTGCTCGGATCCAGCGACGACTGGCTGATACCGAACTCCTGGATGGATTCGTTGGTGATGTTCATTGTGGTGGTGCCGACGGTTTCGTCGGTGATGTCCACGCCATCTACCTGGATACGCGTGACTCGGCCGCTCCGGCCTCCGATCGAAACCCCGGTCATGCCATTCTTCGTGGGGTCGAAACTGCCCCCACTGACCACCTGAACGCCAGGCTCAAGCGCGGCGAGGCTCAGGAAATTACGGCCGTTCAGGGGAAGCTGATCGATGCGATCACCTGTGATTACACCCTGGACTGTGGACTTCTGAGTGTCAACAGATTCCCCTGCCGCTAAGACGGTCACTTCAGTTGTAGTGGGCCCGACTTCCAACCGAGCATTTACTGGAGTCACGAAGCCAACTCGCACCGTCACGCGATTGATGTAGGAGGCAAAGCCCGGTGCTTGAATCGTCACCTTATAATCTGCTGGCGCCAGCTCTGGAAGGGAGAAGGCTCCTTGATCAGAGGTGGAGGTTTCCAGTTTGTACCCGGTCGCATCGTTGGTAACTGTGACCTTGGCACCTTGAATTAAAGCGCCTTTCGGATCTTCCACCTGACCCGTAATGGAGCC
>Ga0209239_1000902_pt1 | contig 17426 bp, 18 predicted proteins | sample GraSoi013_2_20cm_FD_185824 | JGI IMG/M metagenome (GOLD analysis project Ga0209239, IMG submission 185824) | Grasslands soil microbial communities from the Angelo Coastal Reserve, California, USA - Sample 10_02_2013_2_20cm (SPAdes) (version 2) | ecosystem: Environmental > Terrestrial > Soil >...
AATTCCCATCGGGCACGACGAACCTTTGCGGCGACAGCAACGCACGACCGCGTGTTGCTTGGTGTTTGCTCGGAAGTTTCGCTCGCGGACCTGGCAACCATCCTTGCTACAACACGAATCGCTGGGGATTCAAGAATCGAACGCGCAATGAATCTAGATGGCGGTTCTTCGAGTGCATTCTGGTTTGCGCGGGAGAACGGCAGCGCGTTCTCAATTCCGGCACAAAAACCTGTGCGCGATTTTGTGGCTGTTGCGCCGAAGTAAATTGTAGGGCAGGCGCTTCGCCTGCCACGTTTTTGATTCGGCAACCGAAGTGGTCGCCCCTACAATTTTTCCAATGAGAACGTTTGGCGGATTCAAATCAGGCGATCGTTTTTTCCACGGCGAACTGCGCGGCGATGACGTGCATGTGCTGGCAAAACCGTATTGGGTCGAGGTTCAACCCATCGGCCAAGTATTCCCGCTCGCGACTTTGCATATCGACCTTCCCGTCGCGCCGTCGAAACTAATGGCAGTCGGGTTGAATTATACCGATCACATTGCGGAGATGAAGCGGACGCCGCTGGGCACGCCGCTCATCTGGTTTAAGGCTCCGAGCTCGGTTTTGCCGGACAACGGCGCAATCGAAATTGCGTTTCCCGAACATCAAACCGATTTCGAAGCGGAGTTGGCCGTCGTCATTGGCAAGACTGCGAAAAATGTGGCGGTGGAGTGCGCGCTCGATTTTGTTTTCGGTTACACAATCGGTCTCGACATCAGCGACCGCGATTTACAAAAGACCGAGAAGCAATTTGGCCGCTGCAAATCATTTGATACTTATACACCGATTGGGCCGTTTGTTTATGCCGACGTCGACGTGAGCGATGTTTCCCTGGAGCTTTGGCACAATGGCGAGCTGCGACAGAGCACGCGGACGAGCCGAATGATTTATTCAGTCGCGGATGTTATTTCATTTGCGAGTCAATCGCTCTCACTTTTCCCCGGCGATGTCATTTTAACCGGAACGCCCGCCGGTGTCGGCCCGATTCATGATGGAGATCAATTGGAAATAGCGATCGAAAATTGGCCGCGCCTGCGCAACAGCGTTTCGATCGCCGAGCGCGCTTCGGGCCGCGATGCTGAAAAAAGCTCAATTATTACAACTTGAAAGACTTGCCTTACATCCCGGCAGTAGAGATATTTCGAATCATAGATGCGACCTCGATGCAAGGGTCGCGGAAAAAAATGAAAAGTTTTGCTCGACTCGCGACCAACTCGTCTGCGATAAGAGAAAACCTGTCTCGAAACCGCACCGGTCAGATTCAACTCCTGCTTCAACTATGAAAACACTACTTGCTACCTGTCTATGCTCACTCGCGCTTGCCCTGATTTCACTCGCGCAATCTCCGCCGCCCGCACAAGCTCCGCCTGCAGCAGGCACGAGTCCGGCTGCCGCGGCACAGCAGGCGCCTGCTACTAACGTTCCGCCAGGGCAGGCTGCAGCCCCTGGGCAGCCCGCAGCGCAGCAACCAGCAGCCCCTGGGCAACCTGCAGCGCAGCAACCGGCAGCCCCTGGACAACCCGGAGCGGTAGGACAGCCCGGAGCACCAGGCGCAGTGACGAGCCCTGCACCAGCCGGTGCCGAGAGTCCTGCTGCGACGGCCGCTGCGAGTGCCCCGCCAGCTGCTTCGCCCGCTGCGGAACCTGGCCTGCTTGGCAGCAACTGGTTGATCGACAAGTTTCACAAAGGCGGGCCGGTTATGTGGCCGATTTTGATCGTGTCGATCATTGGGCTCACAGTCGTGATCGAGCGAATTTTTTGGTGGGGTGGCCGCTGGTTTCGACGCGATCCGAAACGCATCGAGAAGGTCTTCACCGCGATTGAAAACGGTGATACGGCCGAAGCTTCCAGGCTAGCCCGAGGTTCGCGCGACCCGGTTTTGCGCATGATTTGGAACGGGCTCAATCACCAGCATGCTTCACTGCAGGGCGCCCTGCAGGTTGCCGCAGGCATCGAAATCAAGCGCGCTGGCCGGTTCTTGGTTGTGATGGACACGCTGGTCACACTTGCGCCGTTGCTCGGCTTGTTGGGCACTATTACCGGTCTTATCAGGTCGTTCAGTTTTCTCGGCAACGAAGAGCTCGCTGTGCAGGCGGTCACTGGCGGTATCGCCGAGGCGCTCATTGCCACGGCGTGCGGTCTTGGCATTGCCATCTTCGCTCTGATTCCCTTTAACTTTTTCACTTCCCGAGTGTCTAACTTAGAGTTTGAACTGCAGACGGCAGCCACAAACCTGGAGGTGATGTTGGGAGCGCAAACCGCAGAGCGTGAGATGGAGATCGCCGGAACAGCCCCAACCACCGGGAAAGGCTCGTCGATTTGAGGTACTGTAATGCACGTAACCTCACCCATTCCTCACAAAAAAGCGCGGATCGAGATCATCCCGTTGATCGACATCATGTTCTTTCTGCTTGCGAGCTTCATGATGGTGAGTTTGAGCCAGGTGCACATGAAAGGGATCAAGGTGAACCTGCCCTCGGGTGTTTCAGGTCAGACGCAGACCAAGCGCGAGTACATCAGCGTCTCTGTCGATAAGGACGGTCATTACTTCTTCGACAAGGACGAAATCTCCGATACGGAACTGCTGGATCGCCTGCGCAAGGTGCACCAATCCGCCCCGGAGGCCAAGGTGTTCGTTCGCGGCGATCGCGACTCGGTTCACCTGAATGTTACTCATGCGCTTGATGTAATCCGGTCGGCTGGCTTTTATAAGATCTCATTTGAAATTAGGAGCGAAGCGCTCAAGGGGGTTCCGGGACCGCGATGATTTGCGTATGGCAACCGAGCGAGTAAGACCGTTAATTTACCAGCCGCCGCCGCGCTGGTATTTCTGGACCGCCTTTGGGGCTGCATTGGCGATCCACCTCACAGCGGTTGCGGTCTCTCAAAGACGTGAAGCACCTCCGGTGGACCTCCCTCCTCAACCGCCGCTGGTCGTCGAGGCGGTATTGGCGCCGCCTGAGGCCACTCCACCGCCAGAAGATATTCCGATCCCCGAGCCTCCTCCTCCTCCAGACATCAAGCCGGAATTCGTCGAAGAAAGAACACCGCCACCGCGCCAACCACAGACGGCGGCGCAAAAATTCGTGCCAGTCAAAGCCCCTGGGCCGATGTCGATGTCGCGAGCGAAAGCCCTCGCCTTGTACGCGCCCCGGCCCCAGTACCCATACGAGGCGCGTTCGCGACACGTTACGGGGAGTGGAGTGATCGTCGCGCAAGTTGACGCGGCCAGCGGCAACGTTACCAGCGCTTCCGTCTCGCAAAGCACCGGAAGCCCCATACTGGATAATGCCGCCACCAGCGCCTTTCGGCAGTGGCGATTTAGACCCGGGACAGTTTCCAAGGTCAACATTCCCATCACTTTTACCATGACTGGGGCGTCGTACTAAATTCCACATATGAGACTCTCTTCGCCAGTTCCGCATAAACGAGCGCGCATCGAGATCATCCCGTTGATCGACATCATGTTCTTTCTGCTTGCTAGCTTTATGATGGTGAGCCTGAGCCAGACTCACATGAAGGGGATTCGCGTGAATTTGCCGGCTGCCCAAGGGCCTCCGTCAAGTGGTGTAAAGGATTTTGTCTCGATAAAAGTGCTGGAAGGAAATGCTGTGTTCTTTGACAACCAGTACGTGCCAGATGACCAGGTCCTGCCGCGCCTGTTTGGGCTTCACAGGGGAAATCCGGACATCAAGATCTCAATCAGCGCCACGCCGATGGCAATCTACGGTGATGTCATCGGAGTCCTCGACAAGGTTCGATCAGTCGGAATCACAAAGGTCGGCTATCAGATTAGAGCAGCTTCCGCCCCTGCGCCTGGCGGTGCTGCGCCGCCGCCCGGAGGTTAGATTACAGGAGTCGTTACTGTCCTACGAGGGACATCGCGACACTTTTACTGACCGGAACGCGGTACTAAGAACGTGCGTAATTTTTCCAAGGCGCGAGCCCTGTGGCTTAATTGATTTTTTTCTGCAGGTCCAAGCTCGCCAAAAGTTCGTTCGAAACCTTTTGGAACAAAAATCGGATCGTATCCGAATCCATGCGACCCACGTGGTTGCTGAGTGATTTGTCCCTCAACAGTCCCTTCAAACACTCCCAGAACCTCACCGTTGCGCGCCAGCGCCAGCAGACAATGAAATCGAGCTCGACGAGAGTCATTCTTAGCGCGAACTCGTGCAAGCTCCTCCAATAGCTTGTCGATCTTTTCTGTGTCGGTCGCATTCGCGCCGGCATACCGCGCCGAGTGTATTCCCGGCGCACCGCCAAGGGCGTCTACCTCTAGCCCTGAATCGTCGGCAATCACGAGTCCTGGCAATTTTGTTGATACCCCGAGCGCTTTGAGCTTCGCGTTCTCTTCGAAAGACGTTCCGGTTTCGATGATCTCGGAGATTTGCGGATACGCACGCAGATCGCGAACGCTGAAGCCTGATCCGAGAATATGCTGGATCTCGCGCGTCTTATGCGCGTTGCGGGTCGCCACGAGAAGCCGTATCACCCTGAAATAAAATCTGGAAGCCCGGAACCCACGAGTAAAATTTCAGTTTCCTTTCTTGGGTTCCTGGGTTCTTGATTCTAATCCGATGAGTAGCGAGCGGCGCAAATCATATCCCTTCGATCAGCTCGAACCAAAATGGCAGGCCATTTGGGAAGAGCGGCAGCTTTTCCATGCGCCTAACCCTGGCGAGAAAGGTTTCGATCCGGCGAAGCCGAAATTTTACATTCTGGACATGTTTCCCTACCCAAGTGGGGCAGGGTTGCACGTAGGCCACCCTGAAGGTTACACCGCAACCGATATCGTCGCCCGCTACAAAAGGATGCGTGGCTTCAATGTGTTGCATCCGATGGGTTGGGACGCATTCGGTCTGCCGGCGGAGCAATATGCCGTGAAAAGCGGCCAGCACCCTGTTGTCACGACACGGCAGAACGTGGCGAAATTCAAGAGCCAACTAAAGCGGATCGGTTTTTCCTACGATTGGCAACGGGAGATCAACACGACCGACCCGCGCTATTACAAATGGACGCAGTGGATTTTTCTCCAGATTTACAATTCCTGGTTCAATCCCGACACCAAACGGGCTGAGCCGATTTCCACGTATCGCGGGAGTGATCCGGACAGCGTTCGACTCGCCTATGTTGCTGATGTCCCGGTCAACTGGTGTGCCGAGCTCGGCACAGTTTTGGCCAACGAAGAAGTCGTGGATGGAAAAAGTGAAGTTGGCAAATTCCCGGTTGTTCGAAGACCAATGCGGCAATGGATGTTGCGCATCACTGCCTATGCGGAGCGATTGCTCGATGACCTCGATGAATTGGATTGGCCCGAAGGAATCAAACTGCTTCAGCGCAATTGGATTGGCCGAAGCGAAGGTGCGGAAATCGATTTCAAAATTGAGAATCACGACGCGCACGTGCGCGTGTTCACTACGCGGCCCGACACGCTATACGGCGGTACGTTCCTTGTGCTGGCGCCGGAACATTTGCTCGTCGATCAAATTGTCACCGAAGAGCAATGGCCAGCTGTGCGCGAGTATCGTGAGCGAACTGCGCGCAAAAGCGAGCTCGAACGCGCCGATCTATCGAAAGAAAAAACAGGCGTGTTTACCGGCGCGTACGCAATTAATCCCGCGACCAGCAAAAAGATTCCAATCTGGATCGCGGATTACGTATTACTCGGTTACGGGACTGGAGCGATCGGCGGCGTTCCTGCGCATGACGAGCGCGATCTGGAATTCGCGAAAAAATTCGACCTGCCGATCATCGTAGTTGTTCAGCCAACACGCGACGAACCGGCCATAGGATTCACCGGCGAAGGCGTCGCAGTCAATTCGCCAATTATCAATGGGCTGACCAGCGCCGACGCGAAAAAGAAAATCACCGCGTGGTTGGAACAACACGGCTTCGGCAAACGCGCGATCAATTACAAGCTTCGCGACTGGTTATTCTCGCGTCAGCGCTACTGGGGAGAGCCGTTCCCGATCGTTTGGGAAAATGGAAAACATCGCGCGTTGGGTGAAAAGGAATTGCCGGTAGTCCCGCCGCCACTCGACGATTACAAACCGACCGGCACCGGTGAACCGCCGCTGGCAAAGGCAAAGGAGTGGATCCGGTACTCCGACAAGGCGCTGCGTGAGACAAACACCATGCCGCAATGGGCAGGCTCGTGCTGGTATTACTTGCGATTTTGCGATCCGCACAACGACAAACGTTTCGTAGGCGAAGAAGCGGAACGGTACTGGATGGGCGGTGACAAGCCGGGAGGTGTTGATTTGTACGTCGGCGGCACCGAACACGCTGTTCTGCACCTGTTGTATGCGCGTTTCTGGCAGAAAGTCCTATTCGATCTCGGTTACGTCTCAAAGCCGGAGCCATTTCAGCGCCTCGTGAACCAGGGAATTATTCTCGGAGAGGATAATCAGAAAATGTCGAAATCGCGCGGGAACATCGTTAATCCTGATGACGTTATCGATCAGCACGGTGCAGACGCGTTTCGCTGCTACGAAATGTTTATGGGCCCGCTGGAGCAAATCAAACCGTGGAGCATGCGCGGCGTCGAAGGCGTTGCGCGCTTTTTGGCGCGCGTCTGGCGCCTCCTCATGACTGAGAACCAGGCAGGCGAGTGGGAATTATCCAGCAAGATCAAACCCGCCGATCCGAGCAAGGCGCAGCAGAAAGTTCTTCATGCCACGATCAAGAAAGTCACCAAGGATATCGAATCGTTCTCTTTTAACACCGCCATTTCACAAATGATGATTTTCGTGAATGCATTTACGAACGTTCAAATCATTCCATTATCAGCGATGCGCCCCTTACTTATTTTGCTGAGTCCATTTGCGCCTCACATTGCATCCGAATTGTGGGAAAGGCTGAATACAAGATTCAGCGACGCACACGGCGACATGACGGAGCAGCCCTGGCCAGAATACAACGAGCGACTGCTCGCCGAAGAAGAGGTTGAAATCGTAATTCAAATAAATGGGAAACTCCGCGATCGAATGAAAATGTCAGTCCTCGCAACGGAGGAAGAATTGAGAACCGCCGCGCTGTCGAGCCCGAAAATTCAAGATCGAATCACCGGTAAGACGGTGCGCAATGTGATTGTAGTGCCGAAAAAACTGGTCAACATCGTCGTATGAAGAAGATCTGGAATGAATTCAAAGAATTCGCCGTAAAAGGTAACGCAGTTGATCTCGCGGTCGGGGTCATCATCGGTGCGGCCTTCGGTTCAGTGATCACTTCGCTGGTGAAAGACGTGGTCATGCCACCGATTAGCGTGCTTACCGGCGGACTCGATTTCTCAAACAAATTTGTCATTCTGCGAGCGGCCAAGGATGGCTCGACCGCATTCAATACTCCCGCGGACGCCGGGAAGGCCGGAGCGATTACTTGGAATTACGGCAACTTCATTACGCTGCTAATTAATTTTCTCATTGTCGCGACCGCTATCTTCCTTCTGGTCCGGCTGATCAATCAATTGAGACGACCAGCGGAAAAACCAGTCGACCAGAAAGAGTGTCCGGCGTGTGCGATGAAGATCCCTATTAAGGCAACGCGCTGTCCTCATTGCACGAGCGAGCTTACCCAAACAGCCACGCGCTAGCACTCTAGCTGCTATCATTAATCAGCTTGCGAGACACACTCAGAACCTAGCTCAATTCAGCGGCCCTAGGGAATTTTTGTAAATTATTGCTTGCCCATCCCTACTTGGGCTGCTATGGAGGGCCCGATAATGCGGTGCCTTAACCTAGCGCTCGCAGGAGCTTCAGCTTGTTTAATCGTTGGCTGCGCAACGCAGTCGAAGCCGACTCTCACCAACGGACGTCGCATACCAAACGTGCGTACTACCGCATATACCCGTCTTGAGGGGGGAAGCGGCCGTCGTAACGCGCTCGGCGAATATTTGTCCGGCCGACACGTGATGAGTGCTGCTTCTGACTGGTCACGATATCCGCTCGGAACACGGTTTCGAATCGCCGAGACGAACGAAGAATATGTTATCGACGACTATGGGAATGCGTTGATCGGCACCGACACCATTGATTTGTACAAGCCAAGCCGGCTCGAGATGAAGCAGTGGGGCGTCCGACATGTAAACATCGACATCTTGCAATGGGGTTCTGAAGAACAAAGCTTGAAAGTCCTCGCGCCACGTTGCAAACATAGTTGCGTACGGAAGATGGTCGGAGCCCTCGAGAAAAAGAGAGGCAAAACCGTCGCGCAATCGTCTTCCACTCGCACTTCGCTTTGATTTAAGGCGAGTCGCGCAGCATTTTCCCGCCGATGAGAATCTTCGTCACTGGCGGGGCGGGTTATATCGGGAGCGTTTGCTCCGAGCTTTTGCTGAATGAGGGGCACGAAGTTGCCATTTTCGACAATCTAATCGAAGGCCATCGACGCGCTGTCGATTCGCGCGCCCAATTCATCCAAGGCGATTTGGCGGACCGAGATCAAATCGAGCGTGCGCTTTCGAACACGCGCCCGGATGCCGTAATGCACTTCGCAGCATACGCGCTTGTCCCTGAGTCAATGCGGGATCCATCAAAGTATTTCCGCAATAACGTCTCGAACGGATTGAATCTGCTGGATGCAATGCTGACAACAGGTGTTCAACGGATCATCTTTTCATCGACCTGCGCGCTTTTCGGTCCGCCCGATCGGGTCCCAATCGACGAAACTGCGCCAGCGCGTCCCGCCAATCCATATGGCGAATCGAAGCTGGCTTTCGAAAAAATCCTGCGGTGGTACGACCAAGTCCATGGATTGAAGTTTGTTTGTTTGCGCTACTTCAATGCGGCCGGTGCAACTGAGGACCTCGGCGAAGATCATCGTCCCGAGACACACTTGATTCCAAACGTGCTAAAGGTCGCTCTCGGTCAAAGACCAAGTCTTGAAATCTATGGCACGGATTATGAGACGCCCGACGGTACCTGTATTCGCGACTACATCCATATTGTCGATCTTGCGCACGCGCACATTCTGGCTCTTGGCGCAACCGCGAGCGGATTCTACAATCTCGGTACGGGAGGCGGCTCGAGTGTTAAGGAGGTAATCGCAGCATGTCGCAAAATCACCGGCCGACAGATCGACACGATTGAAAAGCCGCGCAGACCTGGCGATCCGCCGCGGCTTATTGCTTCCTCGGAAAAGATCAAAAAGGAGCTTGGTTGGCAACCACAGTTCCAGTCGCTGGATGTCATCATCGAGACCGCGTGGGCTTGGCATCAAAAGTTTCCAGACGGCTACGAAGAGTAAACTCAACCCTGCGGCTGCCGCAGCAGGCGTTTCGCTTGATTAGCTGTTCAGCGCGCTAGCGACAGCGGCTTCGACCCGTGCGATTTCCAAATTGCTCAGCTTTCCGCCGGGCGCGCTAAGAACTCGCACGTTTTTGTTCCTGGGTGCCCATACATTGGGATCCGTCGGTCCAAAAAGCAGAATGCAATTTGCGCCCGCGGCTGCGGCGAGGTGCGAGATGCCACTATCGTGCCCAATGAAGATCGAACGCTCAAGCACCGCGGCGAGGTGGGGCAGCCGTAAGTTCTTGGCGAAACGGACTATTGGATCTTTCCACTCGCGTTCCAATAGCTCCGTCTGTGCCTTATCCGCCTCGCCTGAAATGACGACAACGGAAGGCAGTCCGCGGGACCGCTCGCATTTGTCTTTGTCGATCGAGAAATCACGGCTTCGCGAAAACAAAGCAATCCACTTTTCCAGCGGCCAGTTTTTCTCCGTGCTGCCGCTTCCCAGATGAATCGCGATAATCGGTTGCTGCAAATTCTGGAGAAACTGCCGCGCGAACTGTCGATCTCCTATTGAAGGAAAAACTTTTTCAGTAAGATCGGTGACTCTGATTCCCAGCTCTTCGATCGGCCGCGCAAGCTGGCGCGCGGCGTGGTCGAGGGTTTGGACGATCTTGGCTGGCCCGCAAAAGAAATTTTCAACACCACACCGGCGCACGTTGTTTTCAAAGATGCGGTCCGGATCATACAGATAACTAATGATCAAATCGAAACTGGCGAAATAATTTGCCAACTCCGCTGGCAATTCCGAATTCCTGGCGAAGAAGCTCGAGAGCGGTCCGTATTCGATCGAGCGTACTGCTTGCGCGTAAAATCGCTTTTCGGCAAGTACCGCAATGTGTTTGTAACCAAGAATCTCCATGTATGCATGTGGACAAGCGTCGCGCAGAGCCTTGAGCGCCGGCAAGGTGAGAATAAAATCGCCGATCGCGCCGCCACGGATCACCAGAATGCGCTTCATGCGCATTTACTGTAGCGGCGCTCTGTGAATGCCGAAAAGATTCGTGAGACACTACAACTGCCAAATCTAAAAATCCCGGAGTGAAACTTGTCCGCGTCATCGGCAGTCGCGCACCGCGGCTATGGTTTCTAATACTGAGTAAACGCGAACCTGAGAATCACACCGCCATAGATCAAGGCGATAGCGTGCAAACAGCGCCAGCGAAAAACGCTGCGCGTGCTCCAGTTGATTTGATCGCGAAGAACATAGGGGATCGCGACCCAAAACAGCCCGGCAACAATCAGCAGATAAGCGAACACCGTTATGAGCAACCGGCTGGTTTCGTAGCGCAGAAAGGCGGCATCAAGCAGCGGCTCCGCCGCGAGCAAACAAAGAATTCCAAGCGCGCGTACTGCGAGAAATTCGTCGACGAAACGCAGGACGAGCACGTAACCGATTGGCAACGCAATGAGGAGCGGCCGGCGAAAACCGGAGAATTCGCCCATCTGGATCGTGTAGAGCAGCCAAAATGTCCAAACAAGACAAACGGTGAGCAGGATAACTCCCGTAGTCCTAGAGCGCGGAAGCCGCTGCACCACACGAGCGAAGCTCGGTTTTATTAATCCGAGCAAACCCATTAAAACGAGAAATACTCCTGCGATGATTCCGACGGTGTGCAAGGAGAGATCGTAAATCATGCGGCGAGCTTCGCTGATGGGGTGTGAGTTTGGATAAGGTGGCGCAAGTTTTTAACTTGTGATTGAGCGCGCCGGAGAACCTCAAAAACTTGCCAGAGTAGCACATGCCTCTGGCTTTCGCTCTAACGAAAGCACGCCGGAGACATGCGCTTCCCTAATTGGCGTGCCATACAAGCTGAACCCGTTGGCCTGCTCGATTCGGACCTTGACCAGTTCTCCAATCAGTCTGTCGCTGCCTTCAAATACGACAATTTTGTTGGTGCGCGTTCGCCCCATTAAGCGGGCCGGATTGGTTTTGCTGGGGCCTTCGCAGAGCACTTCCACACATTGGCCGACCAGCCGTTCGAGACTTCGGCGATTCGATACGTTTACAACTTGGAGCAAATCCTGATTGCGCTCTTCCCTGGTGCGCTCTTCGATTTGATCCAGCATGTCCGCAGCCGGCGTGCCACGCCGCGGCGAATAGCGAAAGACGAAGGCGTTATCAAATTGGATTTTGTCAACCAAATCGCGGGTCTGCTTGTAATCGTCTTCTGTTTCTCCCGGAAAGCCGACGATAATGTCCGTCGTAATCGCGATGCCGTCTCGCGCCCGCCGAATTCGCCTCACAAGATCGAGGTATTTTTCTGCCGTATACGCGCGGTGCATCGTTTTCAGAATCTTGTTGGAGCCAGATTGCAACGGCAGATGGACGTGCTCGGCGAGTTTCGGTAAACGCGAGATCGCGTCGATTAAGTCATCGCGGAAACCGATCGGGTGCGGCGAGGTGAAGCGGAGCCGCTCGAGCCCGTTGACGTCGTCAACGGCTTCGAGCAACTGCACAAACGGAGATTTATTGTCGATCTTCGGAAATTCGTGGCGGCCGTAAAGATTCACGATTTGCCCCAGTAGCGTGATTTCTTTAACGCCACGCGAAACTAGATCACGCACTTCGCTCACGATATCGTTAATAGAGCGGCTGCGTTCCATCCCTCGCGTCTGCGGAACAATGCAGAATGTGCAGTGCATGTTGCAGCCCTGCATAATCGAGACGAATGCCGTCGCCTGTCCCGGCGTGACAGATTGATCGCGGATTGTCGATTGCGAGCCACGTTCCTCCGCGACATCAACAATCGAAAACCGCAAATCGTCCATCGCCTGACTTGAATGATAGAACGCGCACTCCGTGCGTGCCGCTTTCTTGGCCACTAGTTCCTCCACGTAATCCGCCACTCGGTGAAATTTCTGCGTACCGACGACAAGATCGACATGCGACAGACCTTTGAGCAGTTCGTCACCGCGTGCCTGGGCCATGCAACCGAGAAACCCAAACACAACGTGCGGCCGCTCTTTAGCCAGTCGCCCCAGCATTCCCATTTTCCCCAGTGCTTTCTGGTCAGCCATATCGCGCACGCTACACGTGTTCAGAAGCACGACGTCGGCTTCTGACTCTTTTGAGACCCGCTCGTACCCGCGCGCCATGAGCGAGTGCGCAACCTGTTCCGCGTCGCGCTCGTTCATCTGGCAACCGTAAGTTTTGATAAAAAATTTCGGCATGAAGGAGTCAAAATAATACACGGCCACAACGCCTTCGTCCAAGACACGACACGAATTTCACGAATTCACACCAATTTCATGCAGCGTTACGAGATTCGTGACAATTCGTGTAATTCGTGTCTTAAATCCCCGGCATGCCGATCGCGAAAAACGAGGCTCCAGCAATTGGAATCATTGGTGGCAGCGGTTTGTACCAGATGGAGGAATTACGCGACACGACTGAACACAAGATCGACACGCCATTTGGGTGGCCATCTGACACGCTTATTGGGGGAAAATTAGGCGGGCGTCAGGTTTACTTCTTGCCGCGGCACGGTCGCGGTCATCGGATTCTGCCGCACGAAATAAATTATCGGGCCAACATCTATGCGCTTCGCTTGCTCAACGTTCGTTGGATCATCTCAGTGGCGGCAGTGGGAAGTTTGCAGGAAAAATACGCGCCACGGGATGTGGTCTTACCGTCGCAGTTTTATGATCGCACCAGCCTGCGCGCAGCTCATACATTTTTCGGCGAGGGTATTGCAGCACACGTCGGTTTCGCTGAGCCGATCAGCGCAAGCCTGCGCAATCTTGTGGCTGAATCAGCCACGTCTCTCGGAGTTACGGTTCACAATGGCGGCATTTATGTGAACATGGACGGCCCCGCGTTTTCCACGCGCGCCGAATCGGAATTTAATCATCGCAACGGCTTTGACGTGATCGCGATGACGAATCTTCCGGAAGCGAAATTGTCTCGCGAAGCCGAGATCGCGTACGTGACAATGGCAATGATCACCGATTACGATTGCTGGAAAATAGAAGAAGAACCGGTCTCGGCGCAGATAGTTCTCAGCCACCTGGTAGCAAACGCGGAGACTGCGAAGAAAGTGATTTCAAACGTGGTCCCACAAATACCGACTGAGCCGAACTGGCCGGAACACTTCGCCTTGGACACGGCGCTGATTACTGATCGGAAGCTCTGGCCCTCAGCAACGGTAGAAAAGCTTAGGCCGATTTTGGAACGGTTTCTGCCGAATTAAGAATTACGCGTGCAGTTGAGAAATTCGCTTGATCGCGCCGCGGAGCTAATCGCGTTCGAGGAAAAGTTCAGGAGACGACGGCCTGCAATTTCGATCTCCGGCCCTTGAGCGCCAGCGAGTTCCCGAAGATGTCGATCGAGCGAGGCCGCGCGAAGCGCCTTCATTTGGTCTGCGAACAGATCCTGCATCACAGACGATTGAATTGCGGCGCGAACCAATTGAGAATCACAAAATGAAAACGCGTTGCCTTGATCACATCGATTTGCGGGTGAAAGACATGGAAGTGGCACGAAAGTTCTACGGAAAATTTCTGCCCCAGCTTGGATTTGTTCGCGAAAGGCACGAAGCGTCGCCACATCAAGAAGCCCCAGGCGAAGATTTCCATACTTTTTATTCTGCTGGTGGCGACAGACCGTCGGAATTCTTTTGCCTTAGTCCGGATAGAAACCACAAACCGAATCGCACACGAATCGCGTTTTGGGCGGACACGCGCGGAGAAGTGGATCGGATTGCGAAACTTGTGCGCGACGCTGGCGGGAAGAATCTTGAGGGTCCGGAAATTTGCCGAAGCTACAGTCCGGGTTACTACGCCTTCTTTTTCGAAGACCCGGATGGTAACAAGCTGGAAATTTGCTGCCGGGAAAGTCCGGTCATTGCGCAATGACCGAGGTTCGACGAAGAGTTGTAGAATGAGTAAGCCAGCGCACGTTCCTGCGATTCTGCAGGAACCGCGTCGGCACCGTTATCTCAAGCTGATCGCGCTGTTCAAAATCGGCAAGGGTGTGCTGTTGCTGGTACTTGGTGTTTCACTGCTTTTTCTCAACGCGCGCACCCGTTGGATGGATGCCATTTCGGATTGGACCGCGGATGAAATCTTGCTGGAGCACAGCAAGGCTGTCGCTTATTTGCTTCACAAACTGCAAGCGGTTCTTGCGGGTGGCACGTTGCGTGCCACCGGTCTTTTGGCGCTCTTTTACGCAGCAGTTCTTTTTACCGAGGGAATCGGAGTGTATATGGAACAGCGCTGGGCGGAGTTACTGATGATTTTCGCAACTGCTGGACTGATTCCAATTGAAATCCGTCACCTTTGGCATCGGCCGGGCCTGGTGAGCGCGCTCATTTTACTGGTGAACTGTTTCATTGTTTGGTTTCTGTATCGCGTGCTTAAACGCGACAAGGCTAAAGCGCACGTCGCGCAGCCGCGCGAACTGGTCGAGACAGTTTAGGCAAATGACTCGTTGATAGCCGCGGACACGCTCACCAAGGCAGCGAGCGGCGATTACTTCTAGCAAGAACTTGGCAGCTGGCGTCCATGCAAAGGCCAAAAATTGATGACAAATTGACTTTGCAGGGAGATTTCGGAAAGACCGATGCAATCTGCGTCGAAGTGCTGGATAATCCGGCCACCGAGGAGGAGGGCATTCTACTTAAGGTGATGACCCGCGGGCCATTCGAACAGGGCCAGCAGGTCTGGATAGTTGATCGCGACGGATCAAAAGTCGGAGCGACTGTAGAAAACGTCGTTGAACAAACCATCGATAGCGAGGTGACCCTCTCCACGGTGCTGCCGGCGTAATCTCGCCCTCGACGTTTATTCTTGATTGCAGCGTGCCTGCTGATCACGATGAGGCTTCGGGAAGCCGGATGATTCCCAGTTCGCAAAACCAAGCAGTCGCATTTAGAACCACACACTGGAGCGTGGTCTTGGAAGCGCAAGGCTCCACACCGGCAGCACATGCGGCGTTGGAAGAACTTTGCCGCACTTACTGGCGACCTATCTATGGCTTCGTCAGGCGAGAAGGTACTAAGCCAGAGGAGGCGAAAGATATCACCCAGGGTTTTTTCGCGCTGATTTTAGAACGCAGAGATTTCCAGTCCGTGCGACAGGAAAAGGGGCGCTTGCGTTCCTTTCTTCTGGCTTCGCTCAAGCATTTCATGGCGAACGAGCGCCGTGACGCCGCGACGATCAAGCGTGGCGGCGGCCGAACGCTGATTCCGCTCGACGAGATCGAATCGTACGATTCTAGCGAGTTCGATCGCAGCGATATGCTGAGCGCCGACCTGCTTTATGATCGCCGCTGGGCGTTCACAGTGCTCGACCGGGTGTTTGTGCGCTTGCGCGAGGAATCTCAGGGATCAGCTAGGGCGCCGTTGCTGGAGCGGTTGAACACATTGCTCTCTGACGAACCGGATCGACCTTCGCAAGCGGAGATTGCGCGTGAGTTTGGCATGACCGAGAACGCGGTCAAACAAGCCTTCCATCGACTGCGACAGCGTTACCGCCAGCTGTTGCGTGAAGAAGTGGCGCACACGGTGGCAACGCCGGCCGAGATCGAAGACGAACTGCGCCGCCTCATCGCCGCGTTGCGCTCATAACCTTTTGGGAATTTCCGTGCATTACTTGAGTGGAAGGAATGGCCGCGCGATGAGAATCACCACTGGTAAAAAATTTTGTCGCAAATGCGGAGCAGCCATTCCACCCAATTCGCCGCAGCAATCCTGCGGCGCCTGCCTGCTGGAGACGGGTCTCAGCCCCGACGAACCTATAGCCAGGGTCGGCTTGTCCGCCGTAGCCTCGGCGAAGGCGGATGACCCCCGTCCGATGCCGATGTTGATGGACTTCGGCGATTACGAATTGCTCGAGCAAATTGGCCGCGGCGGACAAGGCGTGGTGTTTCGAGCACACCAAAAGAGTCTCAATCGCACCGTCGCGTTAAAGGTCATCAGCCTTGGTCAGTGGGCGAGCGAAGCGCACGTGAAACGTTTCCGCCGCGAAGCAGAAGCGGCAGCACGCTTGGAGCATCCGTGCATCGTCCCCATCTACGAAGTCGGCGAGCGCGATGGCTCATGCTACTTCAGCATGAAATTTGTCGAAGGTGGCCAGCTCGATGAAGTAGTCAGGCGCGAACCGATGCCGCCTCGGCGTGCCGCGGAACTAATCGCGAAAGTGGCGCGCACTGTCCATTACGCGCACGAACACGGCATTCTTCATCGCGACATCAAACCAGGGAACATTTTGCTCGATAAAAACGGTGAACCGCATCTGACCGATTTTGGTCTTGCCCGTTTAGTTGAATCAGAGAGCACCGTCACGCGCACCCTGGAAGTATTGGGCACACCAAGCTACATGGCACCAGAACAGGCCGTTGGTAATAAGGCCCACCTAACGAGCGCAACAGATGTGTACGGACTCGGCGCTGTGCTTTATCAGTTGCTCACGGGTCAGCCGCCTTTTGCCGGTGGAACAACCTACGAGACGATCAAGCTACTCCTGGAGACCGAGCCGCGACAACCGCGCTTCTTAAATCCGAAAATAGATCGGGATCTTAGCACGATTTGTCTTAAATGCCTCGAGAAGGATCCGGCGCGCCGTTATCCTTCAGCTCTCGCGCTGGCCGAGGATTTGGAGCGTTGGCTAAAACATGAACCGATTCAGGCGCGCCGCACCGGAATTTTTGCGCGAGGGAGGAAATGGGTGCGACGTAATCCAACCAGCGCGTTCCTGGCGGCATCTCTGGTTGCTTTGGCTGCGGCGAGCGGCTGGATCGTTTGGAAAAGTGAAATGATCCGGCATCCGGTAACAGCTGGAATCGCCGTGCTGCCGTTTGAAAATCTCAGCGAGCAGAAGGAACAGACGGCCTTTGCCGATGGCGTGCAGGACGACATTTTGACCAAGCTTGCGAAGATCGCCGACTTGAAAGTCATCAGCCGAACCAGCGTCATGGAGTACCGCGGCAAACGAAATGTGCGCCAGATCGGTAACGAGCTACGCGTATCGCATGTTCTGGAGGGCAGCGTCCGCAGGACCGGCACGCATCTTCATTTGAACGCGCAGTTGATCGACACGCGGACCGATACCCACGTCTGGGTTGAACAGTATGACCGCGATTTGAACGACGTGTA
>Ga0209239_1000905_pt1 | contig 17411 bp, 14 predicted proteins | sample GraSoi013_2_20cm_FD_185824 | JGI IMG/M metagenome (GOLD analysis project Ga0209239, IMG submission 185824) | Grasslands soil microbial communities from the Angelo Coastal Reserve, California, USA - Sample 10_02_2013_2_20cm (SPAdes) (version 2) | ecosystem: Environmental > Terrestrial > Soil >...
CTTCCATCCTTATTGCTGTATTCATCCCGTTCGGCCAGCATGGTGCTCTCAATCTCAAACTCCCGGAGCCATCCCTGAACCTCCTGGAGAAAGCGCCGTCCACTCTCAACAACCCCCTCACGCTTGTTGAGAGACAACACCGACCCAAAGAAATTGTACTGGTGACCGGTCACCGACTGTGGACTGGTCAGCTCAGCGCCAAAGAAAGCCCCGAGATAGAGTCGCTTCATCCAGAGCGGCCCCTTGTTGAGCCACTCTGGCAGCTCGAAGTCTTTCGCCGCTTTGTTCCCTTTCGTCGTCCCCAAACCCGCCAGGAGCAACGCTAAGGCAGAGGATCTAACATGGACAGACGCCTCTATTCTGGTAAAGCGGCTCTTACCGTAACGCGTGACGATCTCGTGTGTTCGGGTTCGCTCATAGGTCCGCGATGCCAGGAATCCGATCCTCTCGATGTCCCTGCGGATCATCGCCAGGTCAACCGGCTCACCGTAAAGACCAATCTGCGCGCGCCCTGCGTCTTCTAACTGAAGGTGCCCATCTCCCTGGATGAATCCCATCAGCCGGATCAGATACGGAAGAGCGGGGTTGTCCATCGTCAGTGGCACCAGATTTCGCTCCTTCAACGCCTTCAGGCATTGAGCTAAGCCGTTCTGGCTTCCAGGGTAGTAGCTGGCCAAGTCGGCCTTCGTGAGCAAGACCTCCGATCCAGGAGCTTTGTAGGGGACCCCTTCGAAGGGATAGACAGACACGGCGTCCCCCAGAGCAAGATCTTCGAGAGGAACCATACCCCGGTTCGTCAGAAATGGATGGTCGGCCGTGGCCACAACCTGCCGACCCGATTCAGTCGTCAAACGGAAGACCGGAGACCTCGCAGTCTTACACATGAACGCGCCGATCTCCGCGTTCCCAATCCCCCTGGAGTCGTTAGCACAGGCAACTCTTTCCGCTTTCCAGGCTCGGTCGAACGCCCTAATCGGCCGTCTGAATCCATGTTCATGGAGAACTTGAGCATCACCATCAAGGCAGTTGATATCGTAGCCGACGCCACCGGGCGAGATGACTCCGTTTCGAGGATCGAACGCCGCCACGCCGCCGATCGGAAATCCGTAGCCCCAATGCCCATCCGGCATGCAGAGCGCGTAGCGCTGGATGCCGGGCAAGCAGGCTACATTCGTCACCTGCTCGAACACGCCCGCGTCCATCCCGACCAGGATGGGCTCGGTCGCGTAGATCCGGGCCGGCACCAACATCCCCTCTTTGGCGGATGTCGGAATCTCCCAGATCTCCTCCGTCACCCGGTTGACCGGCATCGTGGTCTGCAGTTTCACTTTCCGCGCTCCTTCTTCACACTCCTAAGCTCGAATCCGAGGTAACTAGGCAATGAACCTTTCCTCGATGAGCGGGTGGCGCCGACCTGGGGCCCGGTCGCCCGCAGCGGGGTCCCCACACCGGGCGGGGTGCGAGGACGACCGGGCTGGTTGGCGACAGGACCCGCTGATTCGGCTTAGATATCCAGCACCACCCTCGCCGTCCATCGTCCACCATCACAGTCATCATCGCGGCGAACCTCGTAGAGGTGCTTGGTGACGGCTTTCACATCGGAGCGCAATTCGTGGCGGCCGGGATCGATCGGTTCCCCCGTCAAGACACCGCGCAGTGTCCAGCCGCCATGGGGTCGGCCCTCGGTGACGACCGCCGTGGCCTCTCGAAAGACCACCCCCTCGGCATCCTTGAGGTACACGATGTCCGACAACCAGTCGAAGAGCAACGAGGCGAGCTCGGGGGCCTGATGCGTGATCTCCCGGCGCCAGCCTGCCGAGACCGTCCCCGGATTGACCATCGTCTCGATGACCGCCTGAGCCGCCGCCACGAACAGTTCGGAAGGAGAATCGCCGCTGGCTTCAAAGGCGGAGTCGGCCAGGGCCACCTCTTCGAGAAATCGGAACTCCCGGGTCATGAAGTTGCGGGGCGTCGCCGAGCGGCTGAAAAAATCGAGCGGATCTGCGCGATGCCGGGGATCGGTGGAGCGAGCGGGTTCGCCACTTTCCCCTTCAACAGCATCTTGATACCTAGGGGAACCACCCGTAGCAGACGTCTGAGATTGAACCCCACGATCTTGAGCGGCATCAGGGCCTCGTTGAGGCGGCCTTCATGCTGCACGATCTCGGCGAATCCGGTGACGTGGCGAGCCCCGCCGCTGGAGGTGAGCCCCGCCTCCAGCGCCGCGCGGCGCAGGCGGATGATTGCCTCCATCGGCTTGACGTCTTTCGGGCACACCTCGACGCAAAAGTTGCACCGGACGCAGTCCCAGATGCCGTTCTCTTTTTCCAGCTCAACCAGCCTGGCGAGCTTGGACGCCGCGGCCTCTCGCGGATCGGACAGGAACCGGGCCGCTTTTGCCAAGGCCGCCGGACCCAGAAACCCTTTGGAGACCTCATGAGATGTGCAGGCTGCGACGCACGCCCCGCACATGATGCAGGCATCGACGTTGTGAAACTGATAGCTGCCCGGCGCCAGGGTCATTTGGCCGGCTGGTTGTTCGGGCTCCGTCTTGCGAGACGCCAACAGCCAGGGGGTCACCTCCCGGACCTTCCCCCAGAACGAGGACATGTCCGCCACCAGGTCCTTGATGACCGGCAGATTCTTCAGGGGCGCAACGACGATGCGTCCGTGTCGTTCCAGCTCCTTGCGGACCGAGGTTCGGCAGGCCAGCTTCTCCGCTCCATTGATCTGCATCGCACAGGAGCCGCAGATGGCGGACCGGCAGGAATAGCGCAGAGCGAGGGCCCCGTCCTGCTCGTTCTTGATGCGGATCAGGCCATCCAAGACGGTCATGCCGCGACCGACTTCGAGCCGATAGTCCTCCTCATGAGAGTGGAACTCGGTTTCGGGGTTGAATCGCTGGATGGTGAAGGTCAGGCGCATGGGAAGAAGCTCGTAGCGAATAGCTAGCAGCGAGTAGCTCCGAGCTGTTAGCTATCAGCTATTAGCTGCTCGCTCGTTAGTCTAGTTCAAACGTCTTAGGAAACTGAGTAAGATTCCGGCAGCCATCGAGCGTCACCAGCACCATGTCCTCGATGCGAACCGCGCCGAGTCCGGGATAGTACAGCCCGGGCTCGACGGTCACGATCTGGCCCTCCTGTAAGGGGGTGCCGCTCCGGCTGATGCGCGGCGCTTCATGGATATCCAAGCCAACGCCGTGGCCGGTCCCATGAAAGTAGCCTTGCATGCGTCCGTTCACGAGCCCGGTCTTATAGCCGGCCGCCTCGAACCGGTCGCAGATGCGCTGATGGATCTTGGCCCCGTCCGCGCCGTCGCGGACCTTCCCGATGGCCTCCTCCTGCGCGTCTCTCACGGTCTGGTACAGCCGCTTCAGTTCCGGCGAGGCCTTCCCCCGCACAACCGTCCGGGACATGTCCGCGAAGTACCGCGTCTGGCCTGAACGTGGAAAGACGTCGAAGATGATGCTGCGGTCCGCCGGCAACGGTCCGCTGCCTTCATGGTGAGGATCGCAGGCCTGCTCGCCGCCGGCCACGATCGTGTGCTGCCCCACGCAGTCCCGCTCCATCAGCTTGACGTTGATCAGCTTCTTGATCCGCTCCGATGTCAGTGGCTCGCCGTCCAACCAGAGCACCCCCTCGCGCGGAGCAGCCGCGCGGAGCGTCTGATGCGCGGCGGCCACCGCCTCCTCGGTCGCGCGCTGCGTGGCCTCGATGTACCGGACCTCCTCCTCGGTTTTGACCGCGCGGCGCTCGAAGAAGGGCTCCTGTTTCGTCTCGAGCTGGTAGCCAAGATCGTGCAAGCGCACGGCATGGGCATAAGGGAAATTGCCGGGCACCAGGAGCCGCCGAACCCCGCGCTCGTGAAGCACCGCGTGGACGACCTCAACCGTTCCGGGGTCCGCCCCTCCCTGCGCGCGCACCCGCCGTTCAATTTCACTCACAGACAGCACCCGGTCCACAGAGGCCTGGCTGCGCGCCCGATCTATCTCGAGGTCGCTCATCAGCATCAGGCGTTCCCCCTTGATCTCCAGGAAGATGAAGGGGTCCGGGGCAATGAACCGAGTGGCGTAGTAGAGATTGGCATCGGTTTCACTGGCAGCAATCATGAGTGTCGCCCGGTCCACAGTCATCTGCTCTCCACTGGCCCGTACGATGAGCACGTAACTGCTTGTCTTTTCAATGTCTTCAGGGACTTGCTCGGTCGTTCGATGCTATCACGGGGGGTGGAGAGGGTCAAGGCGAGGAGGGAGCAGTCGGTTGAGGGACCTGGTCGACCTGTGGAGGTGGCGCCACGTGGTCCGTCTCCACCGATGACGGCGCGTTCTCCTTCACCAGACTGGGCGGTGCCTGGTCCGTCGCCGGCTCCGGAGCCCGCTCGTCGGCGGGGGCGATCAATTCCTTCGGCAGCAGAATCGTGTTCTTGAGGACGTCGACAGCGAGCTGGGCCAGCCCCGTCAAGCCGGTGGCGAAGGATTTCAGCGGGAGATACGTGACCTTCGGACCCTCGAGCGAGCCTTTGACTGCAAACAACGCCGTATCAATCCCCTTTCGCTCCCCGGCGAACAACTTCCCGAACAGCGGGATGCTCTTGAGAAGCTGCGAGTACGCCCCGAGCGGACTCGCCGCATAGATCACATCCAGCTGATCAGTAGTCAGATCATAGCTGCCGGCGCCGGTGATCTTGATGACCGGGCTGTCCACCACCATGTTCTCCGAAAACAGCACGCCGTCCTTGAGCGAAAAGGTCCCGGCCATCTTGTCGAAGGGCATGCCGTCCCTCGCCAAATCGATTTTACCCTGCAGCAACATCGGGAGATTCAACAGCATGACAATCTTCGGCACAATCGTTCCCTTTTGAACCCGACCTTGTTTGATGAGCAACTCCACCTTTCCATTGAGCGTGGGCAGGACTCCTCGGGGATGCCGGCCATGGCCCTGCACGGTGGCGGTGGCCGACAGCTCTCCACTGACCAGATGTTTCTCGCTCATAAGCTGCGAGAGCTTCAAAAACGGCACGCCATCAATCCGCACCGAGACTTCAGCCTCAGCGGGTTTCTCTCTCGGCAGCCGCACCACCAGACGCCCGGCCAGGCGCCCCCCGTCGGACTGGCCGTTCAGGCGGTCCACATCCAGCACGCCGTCTCGGATGTTGACGCGGCAGGAGACCTCGGTAAACGTGAACTGCTGGTACACCCCCCGATCGATGCCCACCGTGGCAACCAGCCGACTGGTCGAGGCCAGGGTCTCCAGAAAATCCCTCAGGGGGGACCGCCCGCCTTTCGGAATCAGCAGGTCGAAGTCCAGCTTGGATGACTCTGCCTTCAACGTGATGGCCGGGGTCTCGTGCCAGTTCCGGATCGATCCGGACAGCCGCAGGTCGTTATCCTTGATGCGGAAGGCCAGCCGCTTGAGATCGGCCCCGTTCCGAACCAGTTTGAGACGAACGTAGAGGTCCTTCACGGTATGGCCGAGGTCCTGGGTCGTGATCTGTCCATCTGTAATTGCAACCCAGCCATTGATCTGCCAGGTCTTCCAGTCCCTCTGCTTCCCCTTCACATCAAGAGACACCTCAAGCGTCCCGGCCTTGATCCCTCCGGACTCGATCCCCGGGGGCAGCTTCGCCAAGTCAATGGGTCCAGAGACGAACGTCGCATCGACACCGAACTTTTTCCCCAGACGCATGGATCCTTTCCCGGCCAGGCGCACCGGCGGAATCGTCAGCTCGATCCGATCCGCCGAGAGCAGCGAGTCGCGCGAAAGATTCCCTTCGACTTGGAGCGACGCCGGGGTGCCCACAGGCTTTCGCATCACGCCGGGCACTGTCAACTCCGTGTCCTTGAGTTCCATTACCGCTTTGAATTGTGGCGCGTTCGTGAGCCCGGAGAGCGACACCGTGGCTCCGATCGTTCCCTGCAGGGCCGTCGAAGAGACGGTCCCTTCGGGCAGCATGCGCACGAGATGGGCAGCCTCCGCCCGCAACTGCACCGTGAGTCCCCGGAACGTGCTCTCCGCGCCCGCCGTGACGATACCCTGGACCTCGAACTGGCTCTGCCCCATCCGTCCGGCCAGCTTGTCAAACTCCCAGCGTTCAGGGGAGACAAGGACACGACCTTTCAACCCTACGATCCGCTCGGGCACCAGAGGAGTCCGAAAACTCACATCCCGAGCGACAAACTCCCCGCCGATAAAGCTGAGTCCATCGGGGCTGTCCAACGGGCCTGCCATTCGGTAGGTGAGCAGCGCGTCCCCCTGAACCTCTCGCAGATCCGCCAACACGTTGGCGAATCGCTTCAGTCGGACGATCCGGGCCAGTCTCGCGATCAGGTCGGCCGCCGCCATGTCTCCTGACAGTTCCAAGTCCAACGCAGGCCCCGGCTTCGTCAAGGACACCGCGGCGGTTCCTCCGCTGACCCGCATCGAGCCGTACCGGCCCGTGAGGTCTGTCACTCTAATACGGTCGGGCTCGACAATGACGGTTCCCGACACATTCTGCGCCGGTATCCGATCACGGCCGATGAGCGCATTGCCTCGATGCACGCGGAACTCACCTGTCACTGACACCCGCGGCTCGGGTGTGGTAGTCCCACTCACCGTCGCCGTGATCACTTCAATCGTTCCCCCGATCTTGCGCTCGGTCACCACCGTGCGCAGTTGGGGGCGGAGCCACTCGGCGGGCAAGCGGTCCAGCAGCTCCCCCAGATCGACCGGCGACGATGAGAAGGTCAGCGAGAACGTCGGCTGGGCCGTGATCAACCCGGACAGACTGGCTTGTCCCTTGAGAGACATGCGTTGGACATTGGCCGTCATGTCCGACAGCACCATGTCGTACCCGACCACGCCGGGGGCCAAACGCACCCGGCCGAGGAGGTTGGCTGAGCCGGACATCGTTTCCGACACCGGTCGCGGGCCGAAGAAATCCGCCACCTGTCGAAGGTCCACATTTAACGCCTCAGCGGCCCCTTCGAACTGAACACCCGGAACATTCCCCACCGGGCCGTCCGGAGCCACCTTCACCGATCGGTCCGCCTGGGTGACTTTCCCGACGAGCGACAGAGAAGACACTCCCAGCGTCGCCGGGATGGTGGCGGACAGACGCACATCCACGGCGAGTCCCTTCGACGCCGTCGACATGATCGCGTCCAGTGTCCTCACTTGGAGAGATCGAATCCCGTCCTGTCGGAACTCGTCCACAATGGTGACCTCGCCATTCGTCACGGTCGTCTCCCTGATACGGAGGACCAGCGCCAGGGGGTTGCCTTCCGCTTGTGTCGAGCCCACTTCCCCACCGGCTCCGGAAAGAAAATTCCAGTGTCCGGCCCGATCGCGTCGAAGTTCCACCTGCGGCTCCTCGACCTTCAAGCGCTTGCCGACCACTTGCAAACGCCACAAGGGGGTCATGCGGAGGACAAGATCCATGTGTTTCGCTCTGAAGAAGACCCGGGACGGATCAAGGTCTCGAATGACCACCTGAGAGAGTTCGAGTCGGATCTTGGGGATGATTTCCAGATGGGCTTGGCCCACCTCGATTTTTCGACCGATCTGCTGTTCCACCTGAGACAGGATGAGTTTCTTGGCATAGTCTGGATCGGAGAGGAACGAAAGGGACGCCATGACCATGACGAGGAGAAGGATGGCAAGGAGACTCAGAAGCAGGGTCCGAGGACGAACAGTCACTCCCCCTCCGAACGTGGGGCCAGAAGGAATTCATTGTTATCTTAACAGAATCGCAAAAACTAAATCCAATAAGGAACTGGTCAAGGGGCAGAGGGTCAGTATCGTGACGTACATCGACCGCGTGAACATCTCCGTGACCGCCCGCCAGATGATGCCGGCGCTGGGACTCACCGACATGCAAATGGGGCAGGTGTTCTCCGCGTTCGTGCTCGGCTACGCGCTCTTCCAGATTCCGGGGGATGGCTGGGCGACCGGCGGAAGCCTCTCCCCCGTGGTGACCCCCTGGCTGGCCGAGCAAGCGGGATGGTCCACCGCACTGGGGGCAGCCGCGCTGGTCGCGCTGCTCGGCGGTCAGCTCTGGGTCAAAATCAAACCGGGGGACGCGCTACAAGGGAGGGTTGCGGAATCACGATCGGGCTGCTAGATTCATCAAATGTCCTCGGTCATGAAGTTCGAGAAAAAAAACCCGCGGGCTGTGATCTCGACCAAATACGGCGAGATGGTGGTCAAGTTCTATCCGGATGAAGCCCCCAGGCACGTAGACAATTTCATCGCGCTGGCCAAGATGGGATTTTACAACGGCACCACCTTTCACCGCGTCGTGCCGGGATTCATGATCCAGGGGGGCGATCCACTGAGCAAGAACCCGGATCGGGAGTTGCACGGCACCGGGGGACCGGGGTACTGGCTCAACCCGGAACCTAACGACCGTCCGCACAAGCGTGGCGCCCTCTCCACGGCCAAAATGCCGCGCGAGAGCAATAGCACGCGCGATTTCAACGACAACGGGTCACAATTCTTCATCTGCGTGGGGGATTCGAGCGGCCTGGACCGGCGCTACACCGTCTTCGGGGAGGTGATACGAGGGATCGATGTGTCGGACAAGATCGTGGCCGTCCCCCGGGATGCGAACGACAACCCGCTCGAGCCGATCGAAATGACGATCACGGTCAAGGAATGATGCGAATAGCTAGCAGCTAAGAGCTAATAGCAAGAGAGTTACAGGCTTCCGATTCCTCGCTGCTCGCTATGAGCTGCTGGCTGCTCGCTAGAAAAACGCCATGCTGGCGAACGTCACGGTCGAGTTGAACTGGTCCGTGATCCCCCGATCGTAGCGAAGCACCTCCCCCTTCTCCGCCTGGATCAGCTTCAACAGGGTATAAATCGGCGAGAAGCCGCAGATCCGTCGTGCGTCCTCTTCCTTCTCGATGAAGCGCGCGAAGCCGACCGCGTCCACATTCTCCACGTGTTTCAGCATCTCCAGGTCCATCTGCATGCAGCGGTGGAACGAGAAATCAGTCGGCGCCTTGGGATCGCCGTAGCGCATCCCGATATGAGCGAGGTCGGCGCTGGCCACGACGCAGAAGTTCTTCCCCGAGTCCGCCAGGGCCCGTGTCATCGCGCCGAGGAACGAAGTGACCCGTGCGCCCAGCTCGTGGAGCTGCGGATCGGTGAGACACGCCGGCGGGAACGCACACAGGACCGGCACGATCGTGAGCTGCTTCGTGCTCCCCACGGTGTGTTGCAGAAACGGGAGCTGGAACTCGATCGTGTGCTCGCTCCGATGGCTGACTTCCTCTTCGAAAAACTGAGCTCCCTCGTTCTCCCTGAACCGCTCCAGCACCCCTCGATCGACCGGCACACGTCCAAGAGGGGTCTCGAAATCCTTGTCCGTCACCGCGAAAAGATTCTTCAGGCCGGCGTGGCGCGTGCCCAGGACCACAAAGAGGTCCGGCGACTCTGCCTCCTTCAGCTCCTTATAGGCCCAGGCATAGATCGGTCCGCCTATCCGCACCTCATAGTGGGGCACCACGATCCCTTTGATCTTCTTGCCCCTATTGACCGACGGCGTTGAGCCCGGCCCTTCGCTGGAGGTGAAGAATCCCTCAAGCTGCAGCTTCAGTTTCTCCGGGTCCTCCTCGTAACTCTTGCCCGCATACGCCGCACGGCGGACGGGCGCGTGCCGGTACTCTGCCGCCGCCTGTTGCTTCGCGGATGCCACCCGTTCCCCTTCCAAAAACAGCTTTTCGTCCAGATCGGCCACCAGTTTCTGCAGGCGATCCGGCAGGAAGAACTCCCCGAACTTCTTCAGGTACTCGGCGCTGAGCTGGTCCAGGGAATGCTCGCCGTCGAAAAACTGGAGAAGGTAAAAGTAATTCAAGGGGACGATGAGTTTTTCAGCGGTCAGGCCGGTCGGGTCCCAGAGCAGGACGTACTGCTCATCGTGCTCCTTGAGGGGAGTGAACTGGAGGTTCCGCAAGAGCGGATACTGTGTCATGTCTTTCGCCGACTCGCGCATGACGATGCCCGTTGTCCTCGGCTCTGGTTCGACATTCTAGCCGAGCCCGGCTCGCCCTCGCAACCGAAGACCGTGGGCCGTCTCCGGCTCAGCCACCTCCCGGGGGGTGGTCACGGCGTCGGGCGCCCGAGGCGATCAACGTGGCCACCGTCGCCAGCAGCAGCCACAGCGTCGCCCGGCCGTACCGGGGATCGGCGAACTCGATCAGATCCGTGAAGCGCCCGATCAGGAGCGACATACGGGCCATCACGGTGTATCCGAAGGCCGCCCCGAAGGCGATCATCAGGAACAGGATGCCCGTGCGCGCCGCCACCCTGACCGGTCCTGTATGCTCGATCGAGAAGAAGAAGTAAAACAGGACCGAGACCACTCCGATCAACAGCACCAGCGCGTTGAGATTGCTGGCAGGATCCAGCAGATTGTAGGTGAAGGTTGGCCCCCCTCCCGATGCGAGCGAGGCCAACGGCCTGACCGTGTCCTCGACCTGCTTCAGGATGTAGGAGGAGATGATCCGTGGGATGGCCAGGCCGGACCCCACCCCCACGATGAACGCGAACGCGATGCGTGACAGCCAGGCGATCTTTGGAAAATATCGCGCCAGCATGAGCATCCCGATGCCCAGCGGGACCAACAGCGACCAGTCGCCCTGGTTGACCATGGGTTCATAGAGGAGCCGGACGATCACCGTGTCGTAGACCTTCACAATCGTGTACCCGACCGACACACCCACGTAGAGATGCTCCGCCAGTTTGAAGAGCGGGTTGTCCTGGTACAGGAAGGTGAAGATGAACAGGGTCAGCCCCGTCGCCACCCACGCGCCCAGCAGCGTTTCAAACGGCATGCGATCTCCTCGATCCCGGCTTTACCCTCGCGGCTGGCCGGACTGCCCGCGCGAGGTCCGTATGAGCAGGTAGAAGACGTTGCAGAGGATCACCAGCATGATAATGGCGACGTGCGTCGCCGATTGCGCGTCCATACCCGCCACGGCTCGCCCCTTCTGGCCGATGAGCGTTTCATATTCGGCAGCGCCCCGCAGCCCGCCGATTAGGCCATTGATCTGCCCGCTCCGCAGGAGCGGGTAGAGGCCGGGCGCGATCACGCCGGTGCAGCCGCCCCCCAGCTCGAATTTGTATTTGTCCTTTCCGTACACGTACCAGGATTCGATCCCTGCGGTTCCGGCAGCCAGACTCACCACGTAATTGACGTCGCGAAGCGTCTGGATGCCCTTCAGGACCGCCAACTCACGTGTGGGCTGGTTGTTGTAGTCACTCGGAAAGGCCTTGTAGAGGTCCTGGCCCATCGTAATGATGAGCGATCCCACTCCGGGGCTCCAGCCCAGGAACACATAATCCTTGCCGTTCACCTTCCCCATCTCCTGGGCCGCCTGCGAGACGACCAGATCGGCCAGGCCGGTGCCCGTCACCCAGAGCGTCATCCCGATGACCCTGAGATTTTTCTTGAACGCATGCCGGAGCAGAGCCACGGCCTGCGGTTGGAGCTCCGGCTTGGAGGCCGGATCGAAATCCATCGACAGCAGAAAGACCGATCCTTCCGGGAGGGATTCGATGTAATCATGGACGCCACGCACTTCCGGGGACACCTTGATCGCCAGACCGACCGGATAGAGAAGCGGCAGGAGCGTACAGACCCCGATCACCAGAAAAATGATCCGGCGATCAATGTGCAGCATGCGCTCAGCGAATGTCATAGAATCCCGTGAGGAGTGAGGTGTGAGGAGTAAGGTGAATTGACCCGTGCTTCCGTGTCAGCTTCTCGACACCTCACCCCTAACTCCTTACTCCTCACTCCTTGCCGCCGCCGAGATAGGCTCGCTCCATGCCAAAGATGATCTTGAGCGACAGCGCCACGGCGCCCAGGCTGATGCCGATCAGGATGGCTCGCCGCACGGCCGCATTGAGCACGTTCAGGATCCACTGCGTGACATCCCCGCTGACGGGCAGCAGCATCTCGCCCAGCGGAACCCGCCCCATCATCACGATAATGGCCGCGATCAACAGCAGAGCCGCCTCGCGGCTACGGGCCCTAAACGAGCGATAGGCTGCTGAGGCGATGAAGAAGGCCAGGATCGCAAACATCGTCCCCTGGAGCGGGACCATCATGTCTGAATAGATCCAGCCGAAGGCCGTCACGATCCCGTTGATGGTCTCCTTCCCGTTCACCCACTGGCCGGCCGTGAAGCTGTAGCTGAACCCCGCGGCGATCGTCCCGAGAATCCCGCCGTAAAGGATTAGACTGTAGGCCCAACCGGGTTCCTTCCGCCGGATTTTCACCGCATGGATGTGAAATAGACTGGTCACTCCGAGCACCAGCGCGAACCCGCTGATGATCTGGAGCCACTTGGTGACCTCGGTGAGCATGAGTTCGGAAGTAGGATGCGGGACATAGTATTGCGCGGCGAAGACCACACCCGCGACGAACGTGATGAGCAGCGGCAACTGCCGCCTGAGGAAGATCATTTGAGGTCCTTGAACAGGTCGAGGACGATCATCGGGAGGTCCGTCGCAAAAAGGACACCCACCGTGGCGAGCAAGGTCCCCAGTGCCAGCACGACCAGAATGAACGCCTTGCCGAAGTCCTGCCCTCGCAACGTGCCCAACTGGATCGGCTCCCTCGACAGATAGGCGCTGGCCGCATACAGCTCCTCGCCGATCAGGGTGTAATCACAGGTCGTCACGAAAAAGGGCAATTGGTGATCCGAGTCCGTGCCGGCGATCTGGATCGCGCCGGTGCTGGCCCCGGTCTCGGTGAGCAGCAGGGCCTCGGCAAAATAGGACCCCATGAAGAAGTTCGCGGCCGGCTTGCGCCGAAGCATGATGCCGTCCACCGCCGCGGTGTAGCTGAACTGATCGGTGGTGATGAAGAAGTTCGAGTCTTCCCTGAACACGTCCGGCTTGCCCGCCTCCAGGTACGACTGTTTTGTGATCTCCTGGCAGACCGCCATGACGATCGGGTCCCGGTGCGGCACCAGCAGGTCGGTTTCATACGCCGCAACCCGTTTCGCCACGCGCCCCAGGATCACCGCGGCGGCGATCGTCGAGGGCTCGCTCATGTCGCCCGCGCCGGTCAAGTAGAGAATCGGCTTGCCCAGCTCAGTGGCCCGGCCGATCGCCTCATCCACCGCATCCAGGCCGGGAATCCGCCGCAGAAAGATCTCGCGCCGTTTCGCCGCTCTGATCGAACCGAACACCACGGCCCCGAACAGGAGGACCAGTAAAAGGTTGTTCATCTGATTCCAGTTGACCCAGTTGGGCGCGGGAACGGCCTGGACCGGCGCGGCCTCCACCCGCTCGGCGCCCTTCACGACCGCAACCGCCACGGCGTAGGGCGTTCCGTTCTTCAGCTCCAGACCTTTGCCGGATTTCAGGTTGAACTGATGCGCGTCCGGTCGGTCAACTCGGGTCCACCAAGGCCATCTCGAGTCACGGACGTAATGAGAATCAGCGGGAAACTCGGCCACCATCTTCTTCTCGGCCCCGTCACCCAGCATAATCTGATAGCGGACCTCTGGAGCGTCGTAGCCGGCCCTGGCCCACAGGACAGTCAGCCCTTCTCCCGAATCGCTCGGCGTGTCAATGACCCGGAGATTCTGGGGCGGTGCGAAGGCTTGTTGGGCCCCCGCCTCTGGAGCCGTGAGGGGAAACAGGCATAGGCAGACAAGGACAGCAAGTGGTCGCAGCATTCTGCACCCGGCAGTCACCATTCAGCATTACCCTTCCATGAGTTCCACATTAGCCCGAGGAATCACCGCCGAGGTGCCGTCGGCAAATGTCACGACCAGGACTCGAACGACGCTCTCCGTCTCGATCTGCCGCAGCTCTGTCGGCAACGCCGTCACCCGCCCGATCCGGCCGAACAGAGGGTCTCGAATGACGCGCACGTGGTCGTCGATCCTGATCCCGCTGCGCTCTGTGGCCGGGACCGCGCGGCCGGCCGACCCCGCATCCGGCGACCCGGTCGTCCAAGGGATGAGAATCTCCGGACGAATCACCCCTGCCCGGATCTGGGTCGCGCCTGAGATCGAGGCTTTCTGACCGGCATGCCCGGCCAGCAACTCGAAGGTCTTGGCCGCCATCGGGATCGTGCCGAACCCCTCGGTGATGACCAGCGTGAACCCCACCTGCTCGGTCCCCGTGATCGCCACGCCCAGGTCGTACCCGAGCAACTCCCGAAGGTCCTTGTCATGGATGCCGCCGACGACCAGGGCGGCGACGCCGATCTCCCGGGCTCGCTTCATGGTCTCGATCCCGAGAAACGCGCCGCCAGCGACGATCTTGTTCTTCATGGTGGGAAGCAACTGGGACGCGGACAAGGTCTTCTCCGGTGAGTCCACCGCCATCACGAGTTCTCCCCAAGTTTCCCCGCCGATGCCGAAAATACCCTGGACCATGCTGCAGGAAGTCTCGACCGTCACCCCGTGTGCGGGATGGAGGTCCACCACCGCCCCATCCACGTACGCCAGCCGCTCCAGCGGGCGTGGTGGCTCGCGCAGCAGCATCTGCCCTGTGATCGTGGAGACGGATTCCACTTTTCCCCGGATGGGCGAGCGGACCTCTGTTTTGAACCATTTAATGAACGGTCTGTTCTCCGCGATGACTTCGTCCTGGCTAACGGCCTCCCCTTCCTTCTTGACCAGGTAGTCGCGGACCTCGTCCGGCGCGACACCGAGCAGGTTCGCCACGTTCACGACATGGACTTTTCCCGGCAACTCGGCCCGGGCCACCACGGTCTCTGCCCGGACACGGTCCCCGGCTTTGGCCAGCACCGTGCCGGGAATCGGCAAGAGCCGGGGTTTTCTGATGACCGTCCGCTCCGTGACGGTCAAACCTGGTGTGTAGGCATGCCCCATAAACAACTAAGAGCGTATGGCTGATGGCAAATGGCACGGAGCCAAGAGTAAGCAGTTTCTGACCATACGCCCTACGCCATAAGCTATCAGCTCTTCCCTGGATAGAGATCGACGGCCCGGTGCCAACGGATTAACGCTGCCAGTCGCTTTTGTGAATCGGTCGGCAACTGGAGGGGCCTTCCGCGGCCATCCAACAGGAGGCCGACCTCGCCGCCCCGCACGTCGCGCGTCACCGATACACCTTTGCCTTCGCCGAGATCCACCTGCTTGGCCGGTCGCAGCTCGATCTGCGCGCGGTCGTCGCGACCCAGGGGGAAGAGCCGCAAGTCGCCGAAGGCGAGTGTCCCGCACTCCGGGCTGCGGCCCTCTCCGAACGTAATCGTATAGTCGGCACACCGTTCCCCGTCCTTGCCTCGTCCGATCGGAGCCACGCAGGTGCCCAGGTAGATCATGCAGTCCCGCACGAACACGTCCGTCGCAGCCTGCTCGTTCACGGTCGAGAGGACGCCCAGGTGCGGCATCATGAAGATGCTGTCCACGGACAGCCGGGTGACGCCGAGCGGTTCGTAGGCGTCCACCATCATCAGCATGGCCTGGACGCGGCGCGGCGCGTGCGACAGGATGCCGCCGCTCCCCACGATCAGGTCCAGTTGGAGCATGTCGATGAGCGACTCGCCTGAGGTCTTCTGTTCGAAAATATCCGAGATGGTGCGCTCCTGCTGTACGCCCTTGAGGCCGGTGGCCAGCGACGCGTGATGCGCCAGAGCCAGCCGCAAGGCTTCCCGCGCGATAGCCTGCTCGATCTGCAGCTCGTCGAGCGTCTGTGGAATCGTGGTCGGGCGGATCATCTTGTTCTTGATCCGGTTGCGCAGGGTCTGCTCTTCGATCGTGAAGGGCACCCAGCGTAGAATACTGGCCAAACCGGCTTCCGCCAGGACGTTGGAGACGCTGTAAGACAGTCCGAGATTCGCGCTGACGGTTCGGTTGAAGACGCCGCCGAAGACCGAGAACACGTCCGTCGTGGCCCCCCCGATGTCCACGCCGATCAGGTTGAGGTTCTCCTTCTTCGCGATCGTCTCCATGATGAGCCCGACCGCGGCAGGCGTCGGCATGATCGGCGCGCCGGTCCACTCGAGCAACTTCTTGTACCCGGGCGCCTGGGCCATCACGTGTTCCAGGAACAGGTCATGGATCTTCGTGCGGGCCGGCCCCAGGTTCTCGCGTTCCAACACGGGACGGATGTTGTCGGTGATCACGAGCGAGGTTTTCCCGCCCAGGATCTCCGTGATCCGGTCCCTCGCGTCTTTGTTGCCTGCGTAGATCAAGGGAAGCTGATAACTGATGCCCAGCCTGGGACGAGGCTCGGCCGCCGAGATGTATTCGGCCATCTCGACCACGTGGGTGACGGTCCCGCCATCCGTCCCGCCGGAGAGCAGGATCATGTCGGGACGGAGCGAGCGGATCCGCTCGATCTTCTCGTGCGGCAGCCGGCCGTCGTTCGAGGCCAGCACGTCCATCACAATGGCTCCGGCGCCAAGCGCGCAGCGCTGCGCGCTCTCGCCGGTCATGCTCTGGACCGCGCCGGCCACCATCATCTGAAGCCCCCCGCCGGCGCTACTCGTCGAGATATAGATGTCCACGCCGACCCTCGGCTCGCCCTGGGCGGCGCGGTTCGGCGTAATGATGCGCTCGCCGTCCAGAATCTTACGGCCGGACAACTCCTCCAACTCCGCGAGTGAGTTCAGGACTCCCCGCGTCACGTCTTCAAAGGGCGCCTCCACCGTGGTCGGAGCTTCGCCTCGAAAGGTCTGCCGGTATTCGTTGCCCAGTTTCTCGATCAGGATCGCTTTGGTGGTCGTGCTGCCGCAGTCGGTGGCAATGATCACGTGAAGCGGCTGCGCCGCGGTCATCTGACGGGAGGGCTGGGCTGAGCCTGTCATCGAGCCGAAAATCCCATTGGATCGGACTTTGCCTCGATGAGGACGATCAGGCGGGGGACGGTGTCACGACGTTCAAGCAGGTGGGCAACGTGCTCAATCTCACTAGTTTTGCAGGCGAGATCGAGAATGGGGGTCAAGAAATGCAACGCCTGACTGCCGAGAAAGTTCATGGGGCCGACGGATTCCAGGAAGACCGTCGCAGGAGCGGCCATGCCTCGTTTGACAACGGCGTCGGCGACTCGCTCCAGGAGCGCGAGATCATCGAGAGACAGCGCGTCTTGCTCCCGGGGCACCGCAAACGCCTGCTTCAGGAAGGCTTTGAACCCGCCGACCACTCGCGACAACTTGCGCTGAGAGAGCGATGCCATTGTCAGTGCAGGCAGGCCATGGAACCGGAATCGGAGGCCATTATAGGGAGGGGTCGGAGGAGAGTCAATGAAGCGAACTCGCACGTCTCGAGCAGCGCGCAACTGCCGGCTGCGAGCCGGGGGCTCAAGGGAGGAAGGCCGCTTTTCGGTCAATCTGAGCGAGATTGAACGTGAGCAGGCGGTGATCTCAACGCCCCATGCGCTCAATCGTCCGGGTCTACAGGGGAATCCCTTGACCGAGCCAAACACACCCTGGTGGCA
>Ga0209239_1000907_pt1 | contig 17403 bp, 15 predicted proteins | sample GraSoi013_2_20cm_FD_185824 | JGI IMG/M metagenome (GOLD analysis project Ga0209239, IMG submission 185824) | Grasslands soil microbial communities from the Angelo Coastal Reserve, California, USA - Sample 10_02_2013_2_20cm (SPAdes) (version 2) | ecosystem: Environmental > Terrestrial > Soil >...
CGATTGAAAGTCAAAAGCTAAAAACCCTCTGTGGCTGATTCTGCTGCACAACTTCAACGAATTTATCTTGCTGGATTCGAGCTTCAGACCTTTGAGCGGTTCCCAAAATGTGTGGGTGTGGTGCGGGACGATTGCATCGCGCTGCTTGTGCCTACGCCACAGGGGTTGCAGATGCTGGGAACACCGGGGTGGCGGATGGGAGAGGCGATCGGAGTGCTGGTCAAGCTGGACGGGCGGCAGGTTTTCCAGGCTAAGCGGGAGATCGTCGAGGCGACCGCGGACAGGTTGGAGACGTTGCGTCGTTTTCGGGCGGAGGTGGAGGAATTGTTAACGGCCGGGGGCTGAAGGCCAGTTATTTATGCCGCTTACGCGGCCCTGAAGGGCCGCTCTTCCACGTTACTGCTTAACGTCCCCGATTCTCCTTTAATTCGCGGATGGTGATTCGTCTAGGCGCCGGGAGACCCGATTTGGCGGGGCTTTGGTCTGACTTTACATAATACCTGTTATCGGACGTTACATCAGAGGCGCTTAGCCTCGCTCGGCTGCGAAATCGCAACCAAGGCTGGTGCAGCTTGACAGGTCGATTTTGCTACCGCAGTATGCCCAGCATGAAAATTGCTTATGGAATGGTTGTGGCTTCCCTGTTGGCGGCGGCCTGTTTCGCGAAGGCAGGTACCGACTCGGAGACAAAAGCGGGCACTTCGTCGTCCAGCCTCCGACGTCCGGCTATTGTCGGCGTTGCGCATATTGGCCTCAAGACCGACAATCTTGATGCTGCGCGCAAGTTTTACACCGGTGTTCTCGGATTGCAGGAGCCGTTCAGTTACAGCGAAGAAGGACACCTGCTGCTGACCTATTTCAAGGTGAATGATCATCAGTATATCGAGGTCTTTCCATCATTGAAGGATCCGAAAGAAGACCGGCTATCGCATATTTCCTTTGAAACCACCGATGCTGAGCAGCTCCGGGCCTATCTGGCCAGCCGCGGCGTTAAGGTTCCGGAGAAGCTGGAGCCGATGGGTGACGGCAATCGTGGATTCGACGTTACTGATCCGGACGGCCACGACGTTGAGTTCGTAGAGTTCAGGCCGGGGTCATTGCACAGCCTGAGTTTTGGCAAGGCTCTTCCTTCGAGGCGCATTTCGCAGCGCATTATCCACGTAGGAGTGGTGGTGAAGGACCGGGATGCGGCGGATCGCTTTTACAAAGACATTCTCGGATTCCGCGAGATATGGCATGGCGGCATGAAAGATAACGAAACGGATTGGGTGGACATGCGGGTGCCTGATGGAACTGACTGGTTGGAATATATGTTGAATGTTCACGACCCCGACCCGAAGGAACTCGGAGTGATGCATCATCTGGCGCTGGGTGTGCCCAGTGTGAAGGCGGGTTATGAGACCGCGCTCAAGCGCGGGTACAAGGCTGAGGAAAAGCCGCAGATTGGACGGGATGGCAAGTGGCAGTTCAATCTTTACGATCCAAATTTCACGCGGGTGGAATTGATGGAGCCTAAGCCGGTGCAGAAGCCTTGTTGTGCGCCGATGTTGAAGTGATGAGGAGGCATTTTCGATTTTTGATTTACGATTTACGATTTGAGAACCAAAAGCTAAGAACCCTCCTGGGTGAACTTTGCTCAACCGCAACGACTCTTTTTGCCTCTGATTGCCTCTTCGGGGCTGGCTTAGCCGCTACCCAGGGGGCTAATCTGTTTCGCCCTTCGGGCTGCACCAGGGATGCATTCAGCTATCCCGTGCTGGCCTGGCTGCCGAGCTTTGCTCGGCTAGGCAGGCGAGTCGCATGCCCCTACGTGTTTCTTGCCTCTACCTGCTTCTTGCCAATTGCGGGGCTGGATCATTGGCTAGCACGATCTTGGGATGGAACAGGGTGCCGGCGACGCGGGTGGCGATGGCGATCAGTTCTCTTTGGCCGGAGAAAACTTTTACTTGCCTGGCGCGGGAAAGTTCTGGGAGGTTGACGGCCCGGCCGTTGCGGATGTGGGAAGCGGTTTCTTCATTTGCGGTTACGGATGGGAATTGAGGTAAAAGCTTACGGGGGTGGATGAGAATTTCAATCAGCAAACCTGCGTCGGCAGCGATGTCGGCTTCTTGGAGGGTGTGAGCACCCGCGAGGTCGAATTCCCCAAGAGTGGTCCGGCGCAAGGATGACAGGTGGGCCCCGCAGCCAAGTTGCTGACCCATTTCGTGGGCGACGGAACGCATATAAGTTCCCGACGCGACCCGGGCGCGGAAGCTGGCGTGATCGCCATTGGCTTCCAAGATTTCAAATTCTTTTATTTCCACCTGGACCGGTTTAAGCGGGACCTCCTGGTGTTTGCGCGCCAGTCGGTAGGCAGGCACTCCGTGAATTTTCTTAGCCGAAAATGGCGGAGGCATCTGCTCGATCATGCCCTGAAAGCGCGCACCCAACTGGCGTACTTCCTCAAGTGACACTTTAACATTCTGCGGCGCACCGGCCGGCATGCCTGCGGCGTCATAGGTATCGGTGGCGAAGCCAAAGCGGATCACTCCCTCGTAGATCTTTTCGGCGCTGGTATAGAACTGAGCCAAGCGGGTGAAATTGCCGAGGACCAGGGGCAGTACACCGGTGGCCGAGGGATCCAGGGTGCCTAGGTGACCAACCGAGCGTTGCTGGAAAATGCGGCGCACGCGGTTGACCACATCGTGCGAGGTCAGACCAGCGGGCTTATCGATGACGACGACTCCGTTCATATCGGTTCTCTGCTATCGTGGACGCGGTCGGCATCGCAGTCAACTCATGCCGGGAATTTTTCGAACTCTCGCGGCGGTACGACAATGCTTCCCATCCGTGATGACCAGCCACGATTTAGTACGCCGTACGTCACGTATTTTCTGATTGCCATCAACCTGATCCTTTATTTCTTCCAGTCGACGTTAGATCCGGACAACTTTCGAGTCTTGATTTATCAATTTGGGATGATACCGTCGCATGTGACCGCGGTGGTAACGGGGGCCGGTGAGATCTCGCCGGTAAGTGCGTTCATTCCGCTGCTTACTTCGATGTTCCTTCATGGTTCCTGGGGACATGTCGTGGGCAATATGTGGTTCCTATGGATTTTTGGGGACAACATCGAAGACCATTTGGGACATTTCAAGTATCTGACGTTCTACGTGATCAGCGGACTCATTGCCTCCCTGGCGCAGATCATCCTGAACCCTTTTTCGGGTGTGCCCAACGTGGGCGCCAGTGGCGCAATCGCCGGCGTGCTGGGCGCCTATTTTGTTCTCTATCCACGGGCCCGGTTGCTCACCTGGTTTGGACTTGGGTTCTTTTATTTGCCGGCATGGGTGATGTTGGGTTTCTGGTTTGTATATCAATTTCTTAGTGGCGCAGCGAGTGCAGTTGCTTATTCCGGCCAGACCGGTGGCATCGCGTTTTGGGCGCATGTGGGAGGATTTGTGGCGGGGATCGTGCTCATAAAAATCTTTCCTCAAAGGCCAGGAAGGGATCGATATGGGACATGGTAAAGAGCAGTAGGAACCGCAGAGGGCAGACCTCAGCTGCGGAGTATGATCCGGGAACGGCTTGATATCGCCCAAGAATTGTAGTCGCGGGAATAGCCGCCGAAAAACCCCACTTCTCGAAAATCGCGAGAAGTGGGGCACCCTTCTGAGCGCCTGGCGCGACAGACGATCGGCCCCTACAAGGTTCCCGCGGTGGGCAGGATGACGAGCTCTTCCATGGTGCTTTCGAGCGGTAATTTGAGCGCATTCACTACGGCGACAGCTACTGTCTCTGATGACATCATCTTTCCTCGTGGAGCTTGCGGCCAGAGAGTGTTCCAGATTTCAGTGTCGGTAGCGCCGGCGACAAGTGCGATCACGCGGATTCCTTTCGAGCGCAGTTCCTCGCGCAGAGTGTTGGTAAATCCCAAAGCGCCGTGCTTGGATGCGTTGTAAGCCGAGGAGCCGGGAAAGACGCGTTTGGCTGCAATAGACAGATTATTCACGATGGCGCTGCCGCGCTTCATCAGAGGCAAAGCCGCCTGGGTCACCAGGAACAGACCATTCAGGTTGGTATCGATGACTTCGAGCCAGGATTCGAATGGAAGCTGTTCCACGTTCTGGCTGGGGTGAGCGATGCCGGCGTTGTTGATCAAAATATCCAGCCCATGAAACTGCCGTTCGACCGCCGCCAACAGAACTTTTACGGCCACAGGGTCCCGCACATCGCAGATCAGAGGCAGGACGCGAACGTTGAAGCGGGCCAGTTCCCTTCCAGTTTTCTTCAACGTGGGTTCATCACGGGCGGTAATGATCAGGTTACAACCTTCCGAAGCCAACGCTTGAGCGATAGCCAGACCGATGCCGCGATTGGCGCCAGTGATGAGCGCGACTTTTTCGCGAAGATGGGCAAGGGCCGGCGCTGAGCGGCGTTTCGTCGGCAAGCTAGCTACCGTTTCGGTGATTAATCAGGGACAGGAATTCGGTTCGGGTCTCCTGCTCGTCGCGGAAGCAACCCAGCATGGAAGATGTGACTGCGGAGGAATGCTGCTTCTCCACGCCGCGCATCATCATGCAGAGGTGGCGGGCTTCGATGACTACACCTACGCCCTGGGGCTGGATCGCTTTCTGAATGGTTTCCGCAATCTGCGTGGTCAGACGCTCCTGAATTTGGAGACGGCGCGAAAAAATTTCGATGAGGCGAGGAATTTTGCTAAGGCCGATCACTTTCCCGTTGGGAATGTACGCCACGTGTACCTTGCCGAAGAAAGGCAGCATGTGATGCTCGCACAGGCTGAAGACCTCGACATCTTTGACGATCACCATTTCGTCATAGCTGACGGTGAAGAGGGCGTTCTTTAGCATGGTGTCGGGATCCTGCTGGTAGCCCTTGGTCAGAAATTCGAAGGCGTGGTGGACGCGTTCGGGCGTGCGTAGTAGGCCTTCCCGGGCAGGGTCTTCGCCCAGGCGGACAAGAATTTCGCGCACCAGATTTTCAAAGGTGGCGCTGGTTAGGGTGGTGGTTTCAACGGTTGGTGTCATGATTGGCCTTCTCTTCTAACTAACCGAGCTTCGCTCGGGTGGCAGGCGAGTCGCCTGCCGCTACGTGAGTTGTGGCGCTACTTGCGTATTTCATTGGTGCCGGCGTATTCGAAAGAATTCATCATGGTTTCTTGTATGCGTACCTTCTCAAGATGAGCGGGAGTAAAACCACGCTGCAAAATATTGTAGATGGAAGCACTCAAGTTCTCAGTCGTAGGGACTGTCTGGTCTAATTCCGGCACGGTGTTGAGATTTTGAAGATGGAAACGTTCCAAGATTTCGCGCTCAACAAAGGCGTCGAGATCAGTGAGATTGCAGACCATGCCGCTACTTTCATCCACCGGGCCGCTGACCGTGATCTCCAGCGCGTAGTTGTGGCCGTGGCCATACGGATTATTGCACTTTCCGTACGTCGCCTTATTCTCCGCTTCCGACATGGCATCGTTGTGCAGCCGATGCGAAGCAGAGAACATATAACGGCGGGTGAGGTGAGCCTTCATGCTTCTCCGTAGAAATCAACGAAAAGATCGGATGTCTCATAAACGCGAACGCGATGTAGCTGGGCGGTCTTCAGTTTGGGCGCAAGGCGCTGCCAGATCGAGATCGCGAGATTCTCCGTGGTTGGGATGCGGGTAAAAAATTCCGGCACTTCTTTGTTAAGGAAGCGGTGGTCCATTGCGTCCAGGACTTCGCGGTTGAGGACTTCCTTCAATTGTTTGAGATCGACAACAAAGCCGGAGCGGGGATCGACTTCCCCTTTTACGGTGACCTCGAGGGTGTAATTGTGACCATGTCCGTTGGGATTGTTGCACTTGCCGAAGATGCGCTGGTTCTCTTCCGGGGTGAATTCCGGGTTGTGATAATAGTGCGAGGCGGCAAATTCGGCTTTACGGGTTAGATAGATCATTCAGACCTCAGGGGCTAAAGCCGCGCCCGTCCTAGGGCGACTCCCGCCACTGCTGACGTGGCGTTGTGGCCGGGCGGCGAAACGTAGGTTCTGCCTTTCCAAGTCACAAGTCCTTTCTTGTAAGAGAGTCGCGACCGCAATAAAAGATACGAAAAGATCGGAAGGCCGAACGGAGCTAGAGCGTTTGAGGTCCAGGAAAAATGTGCCTTCCGGATACGCCTGAGCAATCGGGCGATCATGATCACAGCTAGAATCGCCGCGAACGAGCCTGGGCGATAGTTTCCCCGCGAAATGGCCACGAAGGCGATAGTGGCGCTACCTACAATCAGAAGAAACTCCATAAGACGCAGCGTCGCAAGTCGTAAGGGAGAGGGAAACAGCAACACGAGGTTTTTCGCCCAGCCTTCACGCAGTTGAGAGAAGCTGCGGTACATGCGAGTGCGGACAGCATCTCCTCCGAAGCGAAACAAAATCCTGTGGCCGGAATCTTTCACCGCTTTCGCGAGCGCAACGTCTTCGAGCAGAGAGGTAGCGACGGCTGTATGGCCGCCGACTGCGTCGTACGCCTGGCGCGTGATCAGCAGATATTGACCATTGGCGGCAGCCGCGCGAGAAGCAGGATTGCATATTTCTGAGGGACGATACGTGCAAGCCAGTTCGGCGAAGATCACTGGCATGACTGCGTTTTCCAAGAAGCCGCGGACTTCCTGCTCAGGCGAATAGGAAAGTAAGGCCGCGCTGTGCTGCTCGGCTTCGGACAGACTGCGCGCCAATGAACCGGGATGGTGAAATGTATCCGCATCGGTGAAAAGCAACCACTTTCCCCTCGCAGTTTTTGCGCCTGCGACCAAGGCATTGTTCTTCCCAGTCCAGCCGGGCGGCAACGGAGGAGCGTCGACAACATTTACCTGGGGAAAAGTTTGTGCGATCTGACGTGTATGGTCGGTGGAAGCATCATCTACGACGATGATTTCAAAGGTCAATCCGGTCTGTGAGGCCAGCGACTCCAGACATTGAGCGAGGCTCGCTTCCTCGTTGCGGGCGGGAATAATCACCGACACCAGAGGTGAGTCGGACGATGGATGTGGCTTCCCCATAGGGCAGATTAGGTATTATAGCTTTGTGCGACGCATCTCCGTTCTGCTCGGGCTTTCAATTCTGCTGCTGGCCGGCTGTTACAGCGGCACGCGGCCGGCTCACATTGACAGCACGGCCCCGGATTTCACGGTGCAGGACGCGGATCGCAAGATCAGCTTACGCGACCTGCGAGGCAAAATCGTGGTCCTGAATTTTTGGGCGACCTGGTGTCCGCCCTGTGTGGAGGAGATGCCCTCTTTGCTGCAAATGCAACAGCGGATGACCGCTCGCGGTGTGACCGTCCTGGCGGTGAGCGTGGATGTGGATGAGAGCGCCTACCGCAAATTCCTGAAGGATCACAAGATAGATCTGCTCACGGTCCGTGATCCGGATCAGAAGAGCAACAATCTCTACGGTACCATTAAGTTTCCGGAAAGTTACATCATCGATCGCAATGGCGTGGTGCGGCGTAAGTTTTTCGGTCCCGTGGATTGGACACAGCCTGAAATCGTTGACTTCCTCAGCAAGCTTTGAAATCCCCAGAAAATTTACTCGGCGTGGACTGAACGATTGCGCTAGCACATAGGACGTTGCTCACAAGCAATCTTCTACAATACGGGAGTGAAGACCTGGGACGTCATCGTTGTTGGCGGCGGGATCATCGGGCTTTCACTGGCGATCGCGCTGCGTAAACGTGGCGCGAAGGTACTCGTGGTGGAGCGCGGAGAGCCCGGCCACGAAGCTTCCCATGCGGCCGCTGGAATGTTGGTGGAATGTGGAGCCGGGACTCCTAGCGCGTTACAGCCGCTGGCAATCGTCAGTGCGCGTACGTATCCCGAGTTTGCACACGAATTGCAGGATGAGTCTGGAATCGATGTTGACTTGCGTGAGCAAGGCACGCTGCTGTTCCCTCCCCCGGAGCACGTTCATGAGCGGCCCGGATTCACTACGGAGAGCTTGCTTCCTGCGCCCCTGGCACAGTTTGAGCCAGCATTAGCCGGTCTGAAACGTCCAGTGATTTTTTTGAAGGAGCGCAGTGTGGATCCGCGGGCGCTGGTGTTGGCTGCGCTGAAGGCGGCCAAGCATCGTGAAACAGATATTTCTTCTGGCACGGCCGTGACGGAGTTGCTCTTGTCCGATGGGCAGGTGGCTGGGATCCGGACCGACAAGACAACCTATGGCGCCCCAGTCGTCGTGAATTGCGCGGGAGCTTGGGCTGGAGATTTGCCGCCTCATCGCTTTCCCACTCGTCCGGTGAAAGGTCAGATGCTGGCGGTGGTGGGCGTGAAGCCGGTGTTGCAGCATGTGATCCGAGCGTCCGAGGTTTATCTGGTGCCACGCAGCGATGGACGAATCCTGATTGGCGCCACGGTAGAAGAAGCTGGGTACGATAAACGTACCGACGCGGATACCATTCAGCGGTTGCAGCAGGCCGCAATCGATCTGGTTCCCGCATTGAAGGCGGCGCGCGTGCTGGAAGCGTGGGCTGGGTTGCGGCCAGGCACTCCGGACGATCTGCCGATCCTGGGAGCTACAACTACTCCGGGTTATTTTGTGGCTGCAGGGCATTTTCGCAATGGGATTCTGCTGGCGCCGGTGACGGCACTTGTGATGGCCCAGATGGTGACCGGGACTGAACCTGAATACGATATTTCGGCGTTTTCACCGGCCAGGTTTCTGAACCTCAGCGGCTAAAGCCGGCTCAGAGCAAGGTGCGGTCGGCAGCGCTAAAAGCGCTGCCCTACCCAAAAGCTCAGCGACGGCGTTCCTCATTAAACCGGGTATACTTAATCGTTTCAGGCTTGGATAAACGGATCGCGTTCGCTTGCGAGAAAGGCTACGGAGCTTATGGCTTCCCCGGCAGTGAATTATGCCCGCGGTAATCAGCAGAGATTTTTGACCGAGCTGAAGGATCTGCTTCGCATCCCCAGTATCAGTACTCTGACTGAGCACAAGTCCGATGTGCAAAAGGCTGCAGAATTTGTGGCTGCCGAGATGCGGCGAATCGGCTTGGAGCATGTCGAAGTCATTCCGACTAAAGGTCATCCGCTCATCTACGCCGACTGGATTAAAGCGCCGGGTAAACCGACAGCCTTGTGTTATGCGCACTACGATGTGCAGCCGCCGGATCCGCTCGATGAATGGGTTTCGCCTCCATTTGAGCCCACCGAGCGTAACAACAACATTTATGCGCGCGGTGCGGTGGACGACAAAGGGCAGCTCTGGATGGAAATCAAAGCTATCGAGGCTTTGATGAAAGGTCACAATGGCAAGCTGCCGCTCAATGTGAAGTTTCTGATTGAAGGAGAAGAAGAGGTTGGAGGCGAATCCATTGCGGCTTATGTCCGCAAAGAGAAGACCAAGCTGAAGGCTGACTTCGCGCTGGTGTGCGATACCGAACTTTTTGCGCCCGATCTTCCGACCCTATGTGTGGGCTTGCGCGGGCTGATTTACACAGAGATCGAAGCCTATGGAGCTAAGACCGATCTTCATTCCGGAATGTACGGCGGAGCGGCGCCCAATCCGTTGTTCGCGCTGATTGAGATCATCAGCAAGCTGAAGGATTCCAAAGGCCGCGTCCTTATCCCGGGCTTTTACAAGGACGTGAAGCCGCCCAGCAAAGATGAATTGAAGGCCTGGAAACGATTGCCGTTTAACGAGGAACACTATCGCAAGACGGAAGTTGGATCGAAAGTGCTGACGGGAGAGCCGGGGTTTTCCGTGCTGTACCGAACCTGGGCGCGTCCTACATTAGAGGTGCATGGCATCCCGGGTGGTTTCACCGCGCCGGGAGCGAAGACGGTGATTCCGGCGAAGGCGTCGGCAAAGGTTTCCATGCGATTGGTGCCGAATCAAGATCCGGATGACATTTTCAAGCGATACGCCGACTACGTGAAAAAGCTAACGCCCAAGGGAATCGAGACCAAGATCAAGGTCTGGAGCAAGGGACCGGCCTGCGTAGTGGGCACGGACAACAAATACATCCAAGCCGCAACCGAGGCCATGCACGAAGTTTTTCATAAGGACACAGTATTTATTCGGTCCGGTGGCTCGATTCCGATCGTTACGGATTTTCAGGATGTGTTGAAGATTCCCAGCGTGATGATGGGCTTTGGTTTGCCCGATGACAATCTGCACGCGCCAAATGAGAAGTTTCATATACCGAACTTCTATCGGGGAATTGAATCGATCTGTTTGTTTTTTGAGAAGCTGGGGAAGAACTAGCGATCGACTATTTGTTCTGTTTTTGCCATAGTAAGATCGCGTCAGGAGAGCGAAGGGTGAAGACAAAGCGGACATTCACCGTGGTTATCGAGCGCGACGAAGAAGGCTATTACGTCGCCACTGTGCCGGGATTGCGGGGATGCCATACCCAGGCAAAGAATCTTGACACACTGATGAAGCGCGCTCGCGAAGCCATTGAGTTGTGCTTGGCTGGCGAACGCGGCGTTGGTCCTCTCGAACTGGTAGGCATCCAGCAAATTTCCGTATGACCCGTCTTCCCCGGCTCAAGGGTAAGAAGTCGTACGAATCCTCCAAAGAATCGGTTTCCAAGTCATTTGAACTCGAGGCAGCCACGTTTTCCTTGGGCATGAGGACGGGCGAGTGACGACCGTTCCGGTCCACTCCGGCGAGACTATCGGTCCCGGCCTTCTCCGCTCCATTCTTCGCGATGTCGAATTGTCCGTAGAGGATCTACTTCGCTACTCCTGAGTTTCTGGTCCACTCCTGAAGTGTCGTTGTTTTTGGTCCCCACTTGCGCTAGAGTTATTCCGCTCTCGCGATTCTCCCCTCCTTCCTTTCCTCCACGATTTTCACAGTTACTTGCTGCATTGCGTGTGCAGTGTAACGCGGTTGTGGAAATAGGCATACAATATATGGTGTTTTCGTACTTGACCCGAGGCTGATTTCGCCTTTACAGTAACGGGAACGTGTGGGCGTCCCAACCAGCCGCGGGAGGTTTTTACCGGAGCAACTGAGGTTGTGAACCGAGTTGGTTACCGGTCAATTCAGGTGCGATTTCCGAGTCGGAGAAGGATTTAGAGCGCTTCCGCTAAACGCGGAAAGCGCCAGCCGTACGACAAGGAGTTGAAGTTGCTCAAACTCAAAAAGCTGCAGATTCTGGGGTTTAAGTCTTTCTGCGACCGCACTGAGCTGAAGTTTCACGGCGATGGGGTTGCGGCCATCATCGGACCAAATGGTTGCGGCAAATCAAATATCGCGGATGCCATTTCCTGGGTGCTCGGTGAACAGTCGGCGAAGACGCTGCGCGGGTCGCGGATGGACGACGTCATTTTTGCAGGGACACGCGATCGCAAACCTACAGGGATGGCTGAGGTATCGCTTTCGCTGATCGATCCTGAGGTTTATGCCGGAGCGGACGCGCATGAGCCTACCGAGGTGGAAATCCGGGACGACATCCCGACTGCGGAAGACTGGGATGAGAGTGAGATTCGTGCGCGGGCGGCTGATGAAACTGAACGCTTGACGGAAGAGGCGCAGCCGGGGAGAGTGGAAGAAGGCGAGGAAACCGCTTGGGCTGAAGCCCTCTCTGGGAGCGGCGAAATCGCAGCGCTAAAGCGCTGCGCCACCCAAAATCCTGAGACTTTTGATTCCACGCAAAATCCTCAGTTCTCTGACGACACCCAAAATCCCCAGTCCCTTGACGGCACCCAAAATCCGACGTCGTCTGAAGACGAACAAAATCCTGAATCCCGTGGCGCTATCCAAGATCCTGCGGGCTTGGACGGAATCGACTCTCAGAAGGCTGGACCGCAGGTGGTGCTGAAAATCCGGCGGCGCAAATTCAATCAGCAGTTCAGGGCAGGAGAAATTGTGGTCACGCGGCGGCTGTTTCGGACAGGAGACAGCGAGTACCTGTTGAACGGAAAATTGTGCCGGCTACGGGACATCCAGGAGTTATTTATGGGTACCGGCCTGGGGCCGGAGACTTACGCGCTGATCGAGCAAGGACGGATTGGCCAGATTCTGAGCAGCCGTCCGACGGATCGCCGGGCGATTATCGAAGAGGCGGCGGGCATCACCAAATTCAAGACTAAAAAACGGCTGGCTGAAGCGCGTCTGGAAGATGCCAAGCAGAACCTGTCGCGGGTCAATGACATTTTTGAAGAAGTGACGCGGCAGATGAATTCGCTAAAGCGCCAGGCGTCCAAGGCCGAGCGCTATGCCCGGTTACGCGACGAAATGCGAGCCAAGCTGCGTGTGGTGCTGGCGAGCAAATTCGCTCAACTGGATCAGGAGAGCGCGGAACTGGACGCCCAGATCACTTCCCTTTCCGAGGAGATGCGGCAAAAGAGCGAGATGGTTCAGCTCCTCGAAGCGGAGCATGCAGAACGCACGCAGCGCGGCTATGGCATCGAGAGCGAAATCCGGGAGAACAGCGAGCGGCTGAACGAGATCAAGCTCGAGACGGACCGAGCCCAGGCCCAACGCCGTCACAATGAGGAACGTTGCACAGAACTGGTGCAGCGCGTCGCTTCTTCGGAAGCGGAATGGGCGCAGGCGAAGCATCGGCTGACAGCTCTGGAAGCCGAACGCGATTCTAACCGGCAAATCCTCGATTCGGCAGCAGCGGATCTCGCCGCTGCTCAGCAGGAATTGACGCAATGCCAGGAGGAAGCAGCCGCGGCGGCAAACGAATTGGCGCAGGCAGAACAGCAGCAGGAACAATGCCGGGTGGCGACGTTGGAGGCTGTTGCGTCAGTTTCCAATTTGCGCAATCAGCTCACCCAGGCAGAGGAGCGGCTGGCTGCAGTGGATCGCGAAGGGCAACGGTTGCAAACGGAAATGGCGACTGCGAGCTCTCAGGTGGAAGCCTTCGGGGGCCAACGCGGGCAACTGGCGCTGGAGTTTGAAACGGTATCGCAACGCGTGTCTGGACTGACAAAAGAGATTGTACGGACTCGAGAGTCACTGGAATCCAAGCGGCGTGGGGAAAGCGAGGCCAAGAATCGTTTGGACGGGTTGCGCGCTGAGTACGCGTCCGCGATCGGAAAGAAAGGCTCACTGGAAGCGGTGATTGCAGAGCACGGTTACTCGACGGAATCGGTTCGGCGTCTCTTCCAATCCGGCGCTTTTCAAGGTGGAGTTGCTCCCGCGGGAGTGCTGGCTGATTTCCTCGAAGTGGATCCGCGTTATGAGGGCGTAGTCGAAGATTTTCTGCGGGATGAACTGAACTACATTGTGGTGAAGTCCTGGGATGCAGCGGATGAAGGGTTACGCTTGCTGCGCACGGACGTGGATGGCCGTGCTACCTTCCTGGTCCATCCTGAGGATTCGCAGGCCAAGTTTTCGTTTGTGGTGAACGACAATTGTCCGGAGCCGCCCCACCAGTCGATCATCCCGCTGAAACATACGATCCGCGTGCTCAATGGATTCGGCAAGTCGCTGGAAGTCATTCTGCCCAAGCTGCGGGACGGATACATCGTGCCGGACCCCGGGTTCGCGCGCGATTTGGCGCTGGTGAATCCGGATGCATTTTTCCTATCGCAATCTGGCGAGTGCTTCCACAATGTGACCGTCACCGGTGGGAAGCAGCGGGCCGAAGGTCCGCTTTCCATGAAGCGCGAACTGCGCGAAGTGATGCGTGTTCTGGGTGAATTGGAACAAGCTTTACGTCACGGGGAAATGAAAGTTCTCACTCTGGGTCGCGAAATCAAAGAACTCACTTCCCTGCTCGACCGCCTGGAGGGGGAAAAGCGTGAAGCTGAAAAACAGGCGATGACGTCTGGACATCTGTTGCAGCAACTCGATTCCGAGATGAGCCGAGGGAGCGAGCGGCTGAATACTTGTGATCTGGAGCTACGGCGACTGGCCGCGGAGCGGGATGAGCAGGAAGCATTGGTCAACGTCCGGCAGTCGGAAATGTCGGCACTGGAGGGGCAGCGTTTGGAACTGGAGCGGCTCACATCCGGTGCGCAGGAACAGCTGGCCAGCCTGCGTGAACGCCGCGATCTGGCGGCGCAGAATGCGTCCCAGCATGTAGCGCGAGTAGCGACTCTACAAGAGCGGCATCGGGCGGCGGCAGCGGTGCTGGAGAGAATCGAATCGCTGGTTGAGGAAATGCGCGAGCGGGTGAACTCGCTGCGGGCGCAAATTGAATCATCAAACACGGAAAAGCTACAACGGGAGAACGAGAACGAGACGATTGGCGAGCAGCTCATCGAAATGGAAGCCGAACGCAACGCCGGCGAGGCTCGGGATGGACTGCTGCGGTTCGAGTCCGAGCAGATGCGGGCGCGGCTGGGAGAGATCGAAGAATCTCTGCGTCAGGTTCGCCTGATGCTCGATCAGGCGCGGGATCGTCGCGGCGAGGTTTCGGCTGCGGCCGCGAAACTACAATCGGACGCGCAGTACATGGGCGAAACCTGCCTGAATGAACTTGGTTTACAACGGCAGGAACTGATGTCGGATAGCACGATTCCTGTGGTCTTAGGCGAGCAGTTGGCGGGTGAGGATCAGATCTATCGCGAAATGCGTGCCCGGCTGGATGGCATGGGTCCGGTCAATATGATGGCTCTGGAAGAATACAAAGAGACCTCGGAGCGGCATACGTTCCTTGAGACGCAGCGGAAGGATCTATTGGAATCGATCGAGAACACGCAGGCGACGATCAAGGAAATTGACGTCTTCTCGCGGCAAAAGTTTGAGGAGGCGTTTCACAAGATCAATGAGAATTTCCAGGCCACATTCGGCAAACTCTTCGGTGGCGGCCTAGGGTTTATGCGGCTGACTGACGAGGAAAACAGCGCCGAAAGCGGTATCGACGTGGTGGCGTCGCCTCCGGGAAAGAAGCTGCAAAACGTTTTGCTGCTCTCGGGTGGAGAAAAAGCGCTGACGGCGCTGGCGCTGCTGGTGGGCATCTTCCAGTATCAGCCGAGTCCATTCTGTATCCTCGACGAGGTGGACGCTCCTCTGGATGAAGCCAACATTGGCCGCTTTACCGAGCTGGTGAAAGAAATGAGCGTGCAGACGCAATTTGTGCTCATTACTCATAGCAAAAAGACCATGAGTATTGCGCCGGTGCTGTATGGAGTCACCATGCAGGAGCCGGGCGTTTCGAAGTTAGTGTCGGTAAGATTCGGCGCGACGGCCTAGAAGTAGAATTCTGGTGGAACTGGATGTCTGCGGGCTCTTTTCTGTTCCCCCGTTATCCTCTGCTGTCCTCAGTTTTTCCACAATTCTAACTGGGTGAAAAGCCTTGCCGGACGGGCGATTCACCGCTCCCAGAAAACTGTCAACTTCTTTGCGCTCAATGTTTGTGTAGCCGGAAGAAACAAATCTGAGTAAGGCGTTGACAAAAATTTCTGGAGGGCTAGAATACGCGACGTTTTCTGCCTGTAAAATTTAATCATGACACCCGAACTCCTCGACCCCGTTCTTCTACAGACAGACTTCCAGGATCTTGAACTCCATGCCAGCGGCAAAGTGCGTGATGTTTACCGGTTGGATAACGAGCATCTCCTTTTTGTCGCGACGGATCGTATCTCGGCCTTCGATTATGTGCTGGCTACCGGAATTCCTCATAAAGGACGTGTACTGACCCAGATCTCGCTTTTCTGGTTCGACTTTTTGCGCGATCTGGTGCCGAATCACCTGGTGACCGCGGATGTGACTCGCTATCCAGCAACGGTGCGCGAGTACGCTGCCCAGTTGCGTGGCCGTTCGATGATGGTGGTACGCGCCGACATGGTGCCTGTGGAGTGCGTGGTGCGGGGTTATATTTCCGGCTCAGCCTGGAAAGAGTACAAGGCGAATGGCCGGGTATGCGGGATCGAGCTACCCGCGGGATTAAAGGAATCGGATCAGTTGACGGAGCCGATTTTCACACCGGCCACCAAAGCTACGACCGGACACGATGAGAATATTCCGTTTGCCGAAATGGCGCGGCTGATAGGACCGGAGTTGAGCCGCGAGCTGAGGGACATCAGTTTGAAGATTTATACCAAAGCATCAGAGTATGCCCGCCAAAAGGGCATCATCATTGCGGATACAAAGTTTGAGTTTGGGCGTGCGGCGGCTGGCATCACCCTGGCTGACGAGGTGCTCACTCCTGATTCCTCGCGCTTCTGGCCGGCTGAGAAATATCAGCCGGGGAAAGCGCAGGAATCTTTCGACAAGCAGTATGTTCGGGATTACCTGGAGGAAATTCGCTGGAACAAGCAGCCGCCCGCACCTGCCCTCCCCCGTGAAGTGGCCCGCAAGACCAGCGAAAAGTATCTCGAGGCGTACCACCGGCTTACCGGACGTGAGCTGGATGTTTAGCGGAAGGGCCGTTCACAGGAGCGTGAGATGAGCGGCGCGGATTGGGTCATTATCGCGATCATCCTGGTGTCGATTATCCAGGCGGCGAAGGCGGGCTTCTTCCACGAAGCCTTCGGCATTGGCGGCCTGGTGCTGGGATATCTGCTCGCCGCGTGGCATTACGATCAGGTGGCGGAGTGGCTCACTCCGCATTTGAAGTGGCCCTGGTTGAGTGATATTGCCGGGTTCCTGATTATTTTTCTATCGGTAATGATCCTGGCGGGCCTTGCCGCACGGGTTGCCAGCTGGGCCACTAAGGAAGCAGGGCTTAGCGTTTTTGATCATATTTTGGGTGGACCGCTGGGCGTGCTGCGAGGGAGTCTGATCGTAGCCGTAATACTCATGGGCATGACGGCTTTTACCCCGACCTCGAAGTGGCTGGAGGGGTCGGCATTTGCACCGTATTTTCTGGTTGTGGGGCGCGCTGCCATCTGGCTGGCGCCGTCGGAGCTGCGGGCGCGGTTTTATAACGGATTGGACATGCTACATCAATTGCAGCTGGGGACAAGTGCAGCTCGGGGCGGTCGGTCCGGCAAATAGCAGAGCCATCAGTTTCCTATAAAACAACAAACAGGCTTTTAAAGAAAGAGACGTGTCATGAGAGATCAGCTCGAAGCCCTCATCATGCAGATGTACAAGAGCAACATCCTTTATTCTGAAGCGGTGCGTGAGTTTAAGAAGAGGTTCATCCTGACTGTGCTGCAGGAGAACAAAGGCAACCAGTGCCGTGCCGCGCGAGAGCTGAACATGCACCGTAATACACTGAGCCGCACAATTTCGGAGTTGAAGATTGATGTGCGGCAGCTCCGGGACGGGACCAAGCGCCCTCCACGCAGTGCCAGACCGATGACCTACGAAAAGGAAAAGAAAGTGGCACGATAGGATATTCACGCCAACGAAAAGGCAGCCGGTAAGCAGTCTGTTACGAAACGGGCGGCCCTAGTAATAAGAAGCGATGTTCGGGAGTTCCGGACATCGTTTTTTTTTGCTTTTCAGGTTCTAGTGCGAACGGATGCGGTGGTTAGGACAGCAGCGCTGCTTGTAAGCGCGTCCCGCCCAGCACATTCA
>Ga0209239_1000908_pt1 | contig 17398 bp, 19 predicted proteins | sample GraSoi013_2_20cm_FD_185824 | JGI IMG/M metagenome (GOLD analysis project Ga0209239, IMG submission 185824) | Grasslands soil microbial communities from the Angelo Coastal Reserve, California, USA - Sample 10_02_2013_2_20cm (SPAdes) (version 2) | ecosystem: Environmental > Terrestrial > Soil >...
CAAAGTCATTTGCGGTCCCTAGTGGCACCACTCCGAAAACCGGCCGCGCCTCCTTGGGCAGATCCATTAAGCCGTGAACGACCTCGTTCAGTGTACCGTCCCCGCCAGCACCAATCAGCAAATCCAGTTCGCCTGCTTCTGACGCAAACCGTTGTGCGTCTCCCTTTTCCCGAGTCACTCGTACTTCGATGCGATGCCCCACTTCTTGTTGCCCGACAACTGCAATCCGTAGCGCGTCATTGCCGGCTACCTTACCGTTGACAATCAACTGAACTGTTCTACTCCTCGCCCTGGCATTCATCGAGATCGCATAGTGGAATCGACTTAAACGTATCCATGTCAGCCCAAACGCGAAGGAGAGCGTACCGAGGAGGCTGCGTACTTCGCTACAAAAGGGGCTTCGCTTAATTTCGTCTTACGCTAAATTATGCAATGATGAGGAATCAAACCATGAAAGTCCGCCTGTTGCTCGCTTTACTTCTATCCGGACTGCTTTGCGGTTGCGCTGCCAACACTCCCTATTCGGAGACTGTGGTTGATACCAATAAGCACACTCAACAAAGAGGGCTGCCTGAAACACCGGTGTACAGCAGGCCAGTGTATACCCCGGGCTCATCCGAACAGCCTGGACTCGGAAGCCACTATTAACTCGATGCTACGGAAGGTGTGATCGCTTCCGTGGCTCTACTGTATCTCCGAGCTAAATTCTCCGTCGCTGACTCGGGTGCGAATTTTCATATTTGGCCGGACTGCTGCGATCGTCCGAACAATTTTTCCGCGTTCGTTCATCGTGATGCTGTATCCGCGGCGCAAGGTCGCGTCCGGGCCTAGTACGCGCAGGATTCCTTCGATGCGTTCGAAACGGTGTCTCGCGTTCTCCAACAATCGTGCGGGAGAAGCAACCAGGCGCCTATGCAAATCCGCGAAACGATTGCGCCGCACCATGAGCTCGCGCGCGGGATTGCGTGCTTGTAACGCGCCCGTGATGTGGGCCAGGTTGCGCTTATAGCTGTCAATCTTGTGCGCGAGGCAACGCTGCAACGTCTCGCGCGAATGATCGAGACGTTGTTGTGCGTCACGGACTCGGCTTAGCAACTGGCGCGAAAGCGCACGCGTGCAACCGTCGAGCCGTCGTTGAAGATCGAAAATATCGGGCACGATCAATTCCGCGGCGGCACTCGGTGTAGGCGCGCGCAAGTCGGCGACGAAGTCGCAGATGGTAAAATCGATTTCGTGACCGACTGCAGAGACAACTGGCACTCCGGAATTGAATATTGCGCGAGCGACAATCTCTTCGTTGAATTCCCATAAGTCTTCGATGCTCCCGCCGCCGCGGGTCACCACGATCAGATCGAGAGGCCCAAACGCCTCTGTAGATTGGCCGAGTTCGCGGATGGCGACAGCGATCTCTTGTGCGGCGCCTGTTCCCTGCACGCGGACCGGGTCGATCAGAATTTGCAACCACGGCGCGCGACGGCGTAGCACGTTCAGCATATCGCGAATAGCTGCCCCGCTTGGCGAGGTGACGATCCCAATTCGTCGCGGAAATTTTGGTAAGCGCCGTTTACGTTCCGGCGCGAACAATCCTTCGGTTTCAAGTTTGCGCTTGAGGGCTTCAAATTTTACCTGAAGCAGACCGACGCCGCGCAGCTGAAGAATCTGAACATTGAGCTGATATTGTCCGCGCGCTTCGAAAACCGTGACGGTGCCATAAACCTGCACCTGAGTTCCATCGACGAGGGGTTCTCGTGGCGGCGCGATCGTGTCGCGCCAAATAACGCAAGCGATCTGGGCGCGCTGGTCTTTAAGTGTGAAATATTGATGGCCGCTCGGATGCAGTTTGTAATTCGAAATTTCGCCCTGGACCCAGACTGCGCGGAATTTTGTTTCGAGCGCGCCGCGGATCTGTCGGGTCAGTTCGCCGACAGTAAAAACCTTCGATGTCTGGGGGAAAAGATCGCCGGTTAGCTGCATGGGGACGCGTAATTCGTTAAAGCGTTACATCGTAACATCGAATTACAAATCACGAGTTACGAATTACCGATTACAATCTCGCATTACCAATCACGATTCGACTACGCCTCGCGAAACAATTCCGCCTGGCCACCGCTCGGCGGCTTGAGCCCGAGCTTGCGATAGGCATTGGCCGTGGCGACACGGCCTTGCGGCGTGCGTTTGATGTAACCTTCCATGATGAGATATGGCTCGTTCACTTCTTCGATTGTCCCGGCTTCTTCGCCAATTGCGACTGCCAGTGAGTTCAAACCGACTGGACCACCATTAAATTTGTGAATTAAGGTTTCGATGATCCGCTTGTCCCATTGATCGAACCCATCACGATCGATCTCGAGCATGGTGAGGGCGCGATCGGCCAGCTCTGCGGTGATCTTTCCCTCAGCTTTCACCTGCACATAATCGCGCACCCAGCGCAACAGATTGTTCGCCGTCCGCGGCGTGCCACGTGTGCGCGCGGCGATCTCGGCTGCGCCAGCTGAATCAATTTCGACGCCAAGCAACCGGGCACTACGCACGATGATTTTCTGCATTTCTTCGGCGTGATAATAATCGAGGCGCGCCGTCATTCCGAAACGCGATCGGAGCGGCGCGCTCACCATTCCGGCGCGCGTGGTAGCGCCGATCAGTGTGAACTTCGGCAGATTCAGACGCAAGCTGCGCGCCTGGGGTCCCTGGTCGATGATGATGTCGAGCCGGTAATCTTCCATCGCTGGATAAAGATATTCTTCAATGGTCGGCTGAAGCCTGTGGATCTCGTCGATGAATAGGACGTCGCCTTTTTCGAGGCTCGTTAAAAGACCGGCCAGTTCCCCGGCCTTCTCAATCACAGGACCACTGGTGTTCTTGATGTTCACATTCATCGCGTTTGCGATGATAAACGCCAGCGTTGTCTTGCCGAGACCGGACGGACCGCTTAGCAGAATGTGTTCGAGCACGTCACCGCGCTTGTTTGCAGCTTCCACCATCAACTCCAGCCGCTCGCGAACTTTTATCTGGCCGGTGAACTCGCTGAACGCAGGTGGTCGCAGCGAAATTTCAAAGGCGGCATCTGGTTCTGGTGGTTTCACGAGCGATGGAGTCATGAGTAATGGAGTAGTGGAGTTATCGGCCGGAAATATCAATACTCCATCGTTACTCCAGATTCTTCGTTAGCACGAGCTCTGTGCCCCGACGTTTGTGTATGTAATCGACTTCATCAAAAGCATTGCGAATGAGAAATAATCCGAGCCCGCCCGGTTTGATCATATCATGAGAGCGCCCTTTCATTTGGTTGGGCAAAACTTGCTCGCCGTAGTCGCGTAACCGCACACGCACACATTTGGACAGGCCTTCCATATGCAACGAGATGAGTTGATCGTCACGCAGACGATAAGCGTAACGGATAACATTCGTGCATGCTTCATCCACGCCGAGCACCATTAGCAGGCGTTGTCTTTCGGAGAACGGATAACCGTTAAGAAATTTGCGTACGCAGTTGCGCATCAACGCCAGGTTGGCTGTGTGGCTGCTAAACTCGACTGTCTGTTTATTCATTAACCGCTGTGAAATCTGAGCAGATTCCCGGCGTTCATTCAACCCTGAACGCTTTCACCGCTCAAATGCAACCCGCAGATTAGATGTTACATATGTAACACAAAATCGATCATCATAGATGCCCGTAATTCAGCATGCCGTCGAAAACGCAATGGACACTTGCCCAAACCGCTGTTCAATTTTCTCTATGTGGAAATTTTTGGGTGCACTTTTAGTTGTCGCCACGCCTGCGTTCGCGCAGGAGAACGCTACCGCGTACGAAGCGTTGCGCGTGGTCGGCTCTGAATTGGGCCGCGGCGCTCTGAATCACGTCGTGTCGATTAATGGCGTGAAAGGCGATCCGCAGCCGAAAAAATGGAAAATTATTTTGGAGGACCCCGATGGTCGCGGTGTGCGCGAAGTGGAAGTCGCCAATGAAAAGATTGATTCCCAGCACAGGCCAGGCCGATCTGTGGCAGGTTCCACCGAAGGTGCCAGGATCGACACCTCACAGTTGAATCTTGATTCCAGCGGCGCTTATGAAGTCGCGCGCCACACGGCGGACCTATCGCACGCCAATTTTGCAACGGTCGATTATACCTTGCGCACAGATGAGCGCGGTGAGCCGGTGTGGATCATCACTCTTTTAGGTCGATCGTCCCGTCCGGTAGGTACAATTCATATCGGAGCGATGCGAGGCACGGTGAAGCGCACGGAAGGAATGTTTGCCGGCGCGACAATGGAAGATGTAGAGAACGATTACGACACAGACGAGGAACACGGCCCTTTCAGCAGCGTCAAAAGGCGTATCAAGGATACTTTTCGCCGGACACAGGAGGAAGCGCGAGGTATGTTTGACAGGGTGAAGCGCTCGTTTTCCGATTTCATCAACCGCGGGTAGCAGCAGTTAAAGTGAACGGTACATCTCATTCATGGCCAGCGCTGCCTTTCGCAGAGTGGAAAGATACCGCGATCACGCTGCACATGTGGACTCAGATTATCGGCAAGATTCGACTGACGCTAAGTCCATGGACGAACCACTCCTGGCACGTCACCCTCTACGTAACCTCACGCGGCCTAACGACTTCACCGATCCCGCACAATTCGCATACTTTCGAGATACAGTTTGATTTCATCGATCATCAACTGCTCATCGACAAGAGTGATGGCGCGCGGCGAATCATTCCATTGAAACCGCAATCGGTTGCCGAGTTTTATCGCATCGTGATGAAGGCATTGGGCGATCTCGAGTTGCCTGTCATAATCAACACCACGCCTAACGAGATTGAAAATCCGATCCCCTTTGACCAAGATGAAGAACATCGCTCTTATGACCCCGAATATGCGAACCGGTTTTGGCGTGTGCTCGTGCAAAGCGATCGCGTCTTTAAGGAATTTCGCTCGCGTTTCTGTGGCAAGTGCAGTCCGGTGCATTTTTTCTGGGGCAGTTTTGATCTGGCGGTGACGCGTTTCTCCGGGCGGCCAGCCCCGCCCCATCCTGGAGGAGTCCCGCATTTGCCGGACGAGATCACGCGCGAGGCCTACTCGCAGGAAGTTAGCAGTCTCGGTTTTTGGCCCGGCAACGCGGCTGCGCCGACGCCAGTCTTCTATTCCTATGCTTATCCAGAACCGCCTGGGTTCGCAGAGGCGAAAATTCAGCCGGATACGGCTTTCTACGAGGTCAAACTGCGCGAATTTATATTGCCTTACGACACGGTGCGTACTTCTGAAAAGCCGGATGAAGTCCTTCTCGACTTTGCGCAGAGCGCCTACGACGCCGCGTCGAAGCTGGGGAAGTGGGACCGTGCCGCGCTGGAGGAGAAGAAGCCGGCCTTGCATTCTGCTGGGCAACATCCGTAATTAGGCGAGATGAATCCTGGTTGCGCAGCCGAGCAACATGCCTGGCGTGAAGTGAAAGATGGATGGCGCCCTCTGTACGGTGACGTGGATAAGATCGGAGTGGCCGTTGAGTGGCACGATTTTCGCACCGAGCATTCCTTTAACTGGGGACGCACTTTCCATCCGAATAGCCTCGAGTTCTGTTTGAATCTCGATGGCCACGGAGCAGTAGGCACTGAACGTCGGGCGCGAAGCGACTATGTTCCTGGCAATTGTGGTTATTATGCGATCGCGGGCGAACCGCTGCCAGCGTCGCGGCGCGCACACGATCATCACCAGTTCGTGACGCTGGAATTTTCTCGGGAACATCTGCAAAAGCAATTTGTGCGGAATGAAACCGACCTCGAGCCGCAGATTCGCCGGATTGTGTTCGGAGACAAAGACGAAAACGTAGTCGCACCGGCGCGCCCGATGACGATGCAGCAGCGGAGCGTCGTCGCCAGTTTGGCGGAGCCGCCGGTGGCAAAAGCGGCCCAGATTCTCTGGTACCAAGGCAAGGCTCTGGAACTCATGGCGCATTTTCTTTTCGCGCCAAAGAACCCGGAATTTTTCTGTATGCGGCAAAAACGTGTCGCCCGCGAACGCGTCGAGCGCTCGAAAGAGCTGCTCGCCCGCGACCTGGCCAATCCGCCTACACTCGAAATGATTGGGCAGGAAGTGGCCTGCAGTCCGTTCTACTTAAGCAGAATTTTTTCGCGCGAAGTGGGTCTGACTATTCCGCAATATTTGCGCAACTTGCGAATGGAACGCGCGGCTGAATTATTGCGCACCGGGCGTTACAACGTTACGGAAGCCGCCACAGAAGTTGGTTACTCGAGCCTGAGCCACTTTAGCAAAGCATTTTGCGAAACGATCGGTTGCTGCCCGGTGCTTTATCCGGCGGCCAAGAATGTCATTCTTGACCGTTAAAAAGTTAAAACGTTGAAGAGTTAAAGCGTGAAGAGTCCAGGGCCGTTTTAACTTTGTAACTTTTTAACCTTTAACTGTTTTGAAAATTGCCCGCGCTCTCATTTCCGTTTCCGACAAAACCGGTATCGCCGCGCTTGCCCGCGCGCTAGAAAGCCAGGGCGTGGACATTATTTCTACCGGAGGGACGGCAGACTTGCTGAAGAAGGAGAAAATTCCAGTGCGCGAGATCTCGAGCTTCACCGCGTTTCCGGAAGTCCTGGAAGGACGTGTAAAGACTTTGCATCCCCGCGTGCATGGCGGTCTTCTCTACAAACGTGGCAACGAGAAACACGAGGCCGAAGCTCGCGAATGTGGCTTCGAGCCGATCGATCTGGTAGTGGTCAACCTTTATCCATTCGAAGCGACCATTGCCAAACCAAACGTTACCCTCGCCGAAGCGATTGAGAATATCGACATCGGCGGTCCGTCGATGATTCGCAGCGCGGCAAAGAACTATGAATCGGTCACGGTGGTGGTCGATCCGGCAGATTACGACGCGGTGCTCGAAAACATACGGGATAACAACGGGGGAACCACACTTAAACTGCGCGAGCGCCTCGCCATTAAAGCCTTTATCAGGACCGGGGAATATGATCGCGCGATTGGCAATTTCCTAAACAGAGAGCAGACAACGGATGCATCCTTTTCACTTTCGCTTCCGCTGGTCACACGATTGCGTTATGGAGAAAATCCGCATCAAACCGCCGCGCTCTACGGCGATTTCGACAAGCACTTCGAAAAACTCCACGGCAAGGAACTTTCCTTTAATAACATTCTCGACATCAGCGCGGCGACAAATTTGATTGCCGAATTCGAAGAGCCGACCGTCGCGATTTTGAAGCATACCAACCCATGTGGTGTTGGCTCGGACGTCGATCTTCCCAAGGCTTGGAATAAGGCGTTTGCCACGGACAAACAGGCGCCCTTTGGCGGAATTATCATATGCAACCGTCCGTTGACCGAAGCGCTGGCGAAAATGATCAGCGAGATCTTCAGCGAGGTGATTATTGCGCCAGATTTTGAGCCCGAAGCGCGCAGCGTCTTGCAGAAGAAAAAAAACCTGCGGCTGATTCGATTGGCGACATCAACGACCAGCGCAAGACCCGCGGTCGATATTCGTTCCGTCTGCGGCGGCGTGCTGGTCCAGGACGCGGATATTGCAGAGGAAGCTACGCGGAACATCGTTACAAAGAGGCGACCGACCAAGACGGAACTGAAAGCGATGTTGTTTGGGTGGCGAGTGGTTAAACACGTAAAATCAAACGCAATTGTTTATGCAAAGGCGGACCGGACACTTGGGATCGGTGCGGGACAGATGTCGCGCATCGATGCTTCGCGCATTGCGATCTGGAAAGCGAAAGAGGCCGGGCTCTTGCTTAAAGGCAGCGCAGTTGCGAGTGACGCATTTTTCCCATTTCCCGATGGCTTGATTGCGGCAGCCGAGGCCGGCGCGACATGCGCCATTCAACCGGGCGGATCAGTCCGCGACGACGAAGTGATCGCCGCCGCGAACGAGCGCAACATGGCGATGCTCTTCACTGGTATTCGGCATTTTCGCCACTGAGGCGCATTCCTCTTGTCATTCTGAGCAGAGCGAAGAATCTCAGATCATTTCTTGTGACCTGTTAGCCAAACCAATAGTCAGAGATGTTTCGCTTCGCTCAACATGACAAGACTCGATCGGTTGAGCCGCCGCGCGTTTTGAACGTTGAAGACCTACGACGCGCGGCAAAACGCAGGCTTCCGCGGGTGGTATTTGACTACATCGATGGCGGCGCGGAAGACGAACGGACATTGCGCGCTAACTGTCACGCGTTTGAAGAAGTGACATTCCGGCCACGCTGCGCCGTCGCGACACCGGCATGCGATCTGCGCGTGTCGGTACTCGGCAAATCTCTGTCCACGCCGTTGATCCTTGCGCCTGTCGGCAGCAGCCGGCTCATGTATCCGCGCGGCGAGGAAGCTGCCGCGAGCGCCGCAGGGGCTGCGGGAATTGCGTATGCGCTTTCAACGCTCTCTGGCTGTCGCTTGGAGGATGTTGCCGACGCGTCGAAGGGACCGCTTTGGTATCAGCTTTATCTGGTGGGTGGACGCGATTGCGCGCTTTCGGCTATCGAACGCGCGAAAGCCGCCGGCTTTTCGGCTCTAGTTGTGACAATAGACACGGCTGTGGCCGGCATGCGGGAACGCGATCTCCGAAACGGCGTCAAAGAACTTCTGAGCGGCAACCTGAGATCGAAGCTGCCGTTTGTTAGTCAGTTACTGATAAAACCTCACTGGCTTGCTGCGTTTCTAGCTGATGGCGGGTTAATGAAATTCCAGAATGTCGTTATCCCTGGAAAAGGGCCGATGCTGTATGCCGATGTTACCGCTGCGCTCGAACACGCAGCCGTGACTTGGGATGATCTCAACTGGATTCGGCAGGCGTGGAGCCTACCTATTGTAATAAAGGGGATTCACACCGGAGACGATGCCCGTCGCGCAGTGGACGTTGGAGCAAGCGCGCTGGTCGTTTCCAATCACGGCGGCCGCCAACTCGACAGTGTTGCGCCGACTCTGCGCATCTTGCCTGAAGTGGTGGCGAGCGTAGGTGGTCATATCGAAGTGCTTCTGGATGGTGGTATTCGTCGAGGCAGCGACATTGTCAAAGCTTTGTGCCTGGGCGCTCGAGCAGTGATGGTCGGACGCGCTTATGCCTATGGACTTGGCGCAGCTGGCGGTGCTGGTGTTGCGCGCGCCATCGAAATCCTGCGCACCGATTTGGTTCGCACTCTTAAACTGCTCGGCTGCGCATCAATCGCTGAGTTGGATCGATCCTACGTGGACGTGCCGGCTGATTGGCTTGGAAAATAATCCGTCTCCGTCAAGGCTTGGCGCGGCGGGCGAACGATGCAGCAATGCGCTTCAGATTCCTGGTTTTGATGAGAGTCGCCACATCCAAATACAGAGAATGGCGGCAACGATGAGAGCGAGCCAACTTACGTTCATAGGAATCGTTTGCGTTCCGACAGTAACTTGGAGGTTCTTAATCAGTCGGACGAGATGCCCAATTGCAAAGATTGCGAAGATGATGCTTGCGACGCGTAATCCGGTTCTCTGAGAGCTCATGGAGCGATTCTTGTGATTACGTTTTGATTTGTCACCAAAAAACAATAGGCGCCTATACCTCGCTTCTCCGCAGCGACGCGGCTTGAATCACGACACCAATGATCGTAAGCGCGATGAATACGATGGTCGATCCGGACGCCGGAAGCACGATCGCACTTTGAATCAGGTGCGCACCGATAAGAGAGGAGACAACGATCAGCGCCCAATCAAATAAGACGAGCAGCAGTATTGCGCCAATAATTCCGCCAACCAGAAAGATGAAGGTGGAGTATTGCGCGTAGTGAACAAAAAACGCGGCAGCGATCGCGCCGGCAAGTTTGCCGCCTGCGAGGAAACCCAGAACGGCAATCGCAATTTTCTGAAGGAACAACGCGAGCAAAGCCCCAATTAAACCAAGAACCAGCGCAACGGTCAGCGCTAGCAGTGGCGACGGCTCATTCACAAGGTGCGGCGCGATCTCGACGCCCGCTGCGAACCCGACTGCAGCGACGCAGAGCCAGAATAGTTTTCGACCAAAGAACAGGATCACGATTCCGATCAGCGCACCAACGATTGCAACGGAGAAGTGCACCGGCGGAAGAGGATTTTGAACGGCCATGGACTGCAGAGGCGTTTTGCCAAACGCCTTTCTATTTGATCCCGGGGCTTGATACAAGCACGGCTACACTTCTTCGAGTGTCTTGACTATTCTATCGGGCTGGTGGGATTTGAACCCACGGCCTCCTGGTCCCGAACCAGGCGCTCTACCAAGCTGAGCCACAGCCCGAAATGGAATACTTACTCTGGGGTACGCGGCGGACGCGCCACTTACTTCGCGTATTTTAGCGCAGATAGCAAGGAGATCGAATCCGTATCAGAGCTCCGGTGTTTGAAACGATCGGAATCTCACTCACCTGAATCGGTTAGCAGCATTGCATTTCCGCTAACGAGTCTGTAGGTTGTAAAAGCGTTCGGACTTGACAACGAGCCGCTTCACTTGGAACGTCCACACTCGTTTTTACCATGCTCGCCCCGCAACTTACCCCATCCGCTCTCGCCGGCAGTCTGCCGGTTATTCTTCAATTCCCGACGGAAGCAATCCCTCCCGTCCGTTCCTTGCGCCATATGACGACTCAACTTTTGCAAGAAGCAGCTCAGGTGATCCCGAATCAGCAACTTCTGATCAACGTCGTTTCCAAACGCGTTCGCCAGCTTGGCTTGGGACATCGGCCCATGGTTGAAACGACGCCACGCATGTCGCTCACCGATATTGCACTCAAGGAAATCATCGCTGGCAAATTGACCTACGAGGAGCTCCACGAGTCGTCGGACGGCGCCGCCGCGTAGGCCGGCGTCCTGTTTTCAACTACTGCGACGCGCGTTGTCAGTTGCGTTCACTGGGCTCATCGCGCTGAATATCGTGCTGTAGTGTGCGCTGTCCTCAGCGCATTTTGCGGTGGGCGCGCTGGATTTTCCGCTGAGGACAGCGGACGCTACAGCCAGGTGAGCGATGAGTAGAATCGAGATTCATTGGGAATATGGCAGCTGAGTCGATTATCAATCGCAAAGCCCTGCGCGATTATCACATTCTCGAGCGTTACGAAGCGGGGATCGAACTAAAAGGCAGCGAGGTTAAGTCGATCCGGGCAGGCAAGGCAAATATCGGTGATGCGTTCGCGCGAATCGAGAATGGCGAAGCCTTCCTTTACAATGCCGATATCCAACCATACGAACGCGCCAGCCACGAAATCCCGGATGCAAAACGGGTCCGCAAATTATTGTTGCATCGGCATGAAATCGACAAGCTTTATGGCGAGACGCAGGTCAAAGGCCGCGCGTTAGTTGTTCTCAAGCTGTATTGGAAAAACGGGAAACTAAAAGCTGAGCTTGGGGTAGGGCACGGTAAGGAGGCCCGTGATAAGAGGGCCGATCTAAAGAAACGCACCGTGGATAGGGAGACGGCGCGCGAAGTCGCCCGTTTCAATCGCAAACACGGGTAACAAACGCATTCTCCTGGAGCGGCGGTCCCTAGCCCCGCCCGGCTCAAAAACCTGGCGGATTAGAAACCGCTCCATCCTCGGCAGCGGCTTGCTGCGAAGCATAGAGTGCCGGACTCTAAAGCCTTGAAATGAATGTTCGCGGTTTACTTCGTGCAGGCGCGCTGTTAATCGGAGCTTGGGTAACCGCTCGCGCCATTCGCACCGCGCGTTATACGTTGCGCGACAAGGTTGCAGTCATCACCGGCGGGTCGCGAGGACTCGGACTCGTGCTTGCCCGGCATATCTGCGCGCAAGGCGGTAAGGTTGCCATCATTGCGCGGGACCCGGAAGAACTGGGGCGTGCAAAGGTCGATCTCGGCCGGCGCAGTGGCGCCCCGAATGCTTTCGGGGTTAAATGCGATCTGCTCGATGCCAGTCAAATTGAGTCAGCGGTTCAGGAAATTATCGATCGATTTGGCAAGATCGACATCTTGATCAACAACGCCGGCATCATTGAAGTCGGTCCATTGGAAAACATGACGCGGGAGGATTTCGAACGTGCCATGCGGCTGCATTTTTGGGCGGCGTACGAACTGATTTCCCGAATCATTCCTGAGATGCGAATTTGGGGTGGAGGACGCATAGTTAATATCTCTTCGATCGGCGGCAAGGTCGCCGTGCCGCATCTCGCGCCATATAGTGCCAGCAAATTTGCGCTGACTGGTTTGTCCGATGCGATTCGCGCCGAGCTCGCGCGCGACAATATCCATGTGACGACGGTCGCGCCCGGAATGATGCGGACCGGATCCCACGTGAATGCAAGATTCAAAGGCAAGCACGACATGGAGTTTGCATGGTTCGCTGCTTCAGCTGGAGCACCCTTGATCTCGATGAACGCTGATCGTGCTGCGAGAAAAATTCTGGCTGCATGTCGCCGTGGTCAACCGTCGCTCACACTCACGTTTGCCGCACGCGGGGCGATTCTTGGAAACGCGCTCTTTCCAAACCTAACCGGTTACATCATGAAGCTCGCAAGCCGATGTCTTCCTGGAACAGGCAAAAAGGAAGGCGATCAGTCACGGTCCGGTGCGCAACTGCGCAGGTTAACACCGAAATGGCTCACGCATTTGGCTGACACCGCGGCGGCGCGAAATAACGAAAATAAAACTAAATCGTTATAGACCGCTGCTTGTCGAGTTTAATTGAGGGTTGGACGTTGGGCGCCTGTCACGCCGTAGTCTACGGAGGCGGATTGAGCGCTTGCTCGCGACGTGTCAGCGTTGGACGTTTCCTTTTTAATGCCCAAGCGTCTCTTCGTCGCGATCGATCTGCCCGAGTCAACGCGTCAGTTGCTTGCAGGTATTGATCCGCACATTCGCGGTGTGCGCTGGGTCGATACGGCTCAAATGCATCTAACGATCAGTTTCTTTGGCGATGTGCCGAACGATATCGGTCTTGCGGTGCGGGAAAAACTCAGTGCGATCGAGTTCGGCGCCTTCTTCCTGCCCATTGTTGGCGTCGGGACCTTTTCCGCAAAGAGGACTCCGAAAATTATCTGGATCAGCGTCGGGAAAGCGCACCCGCATCTGTTCCAAATTCACAAGCGCGTGCAGGAAGCCGCGCTCGCTGCCGGGCTCGAGCCAGAACTTAAACCATGGCATCCGCACATAACGATCGCGCGCTGCCGCGACGTGTCCGCGCAATCGCTCCGAAAGTTTTTGCAGTCGAATGCCGAGTTCGATGCAGGAATGATCCGGGTCCAGGATTTCCATCTTTATTCGAGCAAGCTCACATCTGCGGGTCCAATTCACACGCGCGAGCTCACCGTATCGGCTACGTAAATCGAGAATTGAGATTCGTAATTCGGAAACCGATTCACGATGTAACGATTTAACGAATTACGTTACGACAATCCTTTGCTGGAGAGCGGCGCGGCCACGTGCTCCAGTGATCGTCGCTCCGCCGGCACGCCAATCCACGCTTCAGTGGCTGCACCGAAAATCATCAGCGCCGCTGCCACTAAATATCCCACGAACAATGCTGTGATCGACCCGGTGCCGATAATCCATCCGAACAGGAGTGGTGCGCCGACTCCGCCTGCAAGCGTTCCACTCGCGTAGAAAATCGCAATCGCCAGTGCGCGGATTTCCAACGGGAAAATTTCGCTCACAGTCAGGTAAGCCGAGCTCGCTGCGGCCGATGCAATGAAGAAGATTATTGTCCAGGCAAGAGTCTGCGTTTGCGCAGTGAGAACACCGGCGTGAAAAAGCCAGCCGGTCAGCGCGAGCAGAATTCCCGCGAGTCCATACGTGGCCGTGATCATTTTTTTGCGTCCGATGGTGTCGAAGAGATGCCCGAGCAATAGCGGACCGAGCACATTTCCCAATGCAAACGGCAAGAGATAACTGCCCACATTTTGCTCGGGCACGTTGTAAAACCGCATCAGGACCAGCGCGTACGTGAAAAAGATCGAGTTGTAGAAAAAAGCCTGGGTGAGCATTAGCGCAAAACCGAGGAATGAACGCTGGCGATGTTCGTGTACGATCGCGTCCCAAATCTCGTGCCACGGTGTGTGTATGCGTGTTCGAATACGCGTGGGCGGCGCGCTGTAGCCGGGATCGATGATCCCGGTCGCATTTGAGCCCATAATTTTTCGTTCCACTTCGCTGACGATGCGTTCTGCCTCGTCGTTCCGACCATGGATCATCAGCCAACGTGGACTCTCAGGAATCCAGCGCCGAAAGAAAATCACAATAAGGCCCAGCGTCGCACCAATTCCAAAAGCGAATCGCCATCCAAGCCAAATCGGGATGCGGTGCGGATCGAGCAGCACAAGCGTGGCGGCCGCCCCCAGCGCAGCGCCGACCCAGTATGAGCCATTGATAATCAAATCAACACGGCCGCGCACGCGCGCCGGAATCAGTTCGTCGATGGCGGAATTGATCGCGGCGTACTCGCCGCCGATCCCTGCGCCGGTCAGCGCGCGGAAGAATGCGTAGCTCCAAAAATTCCAGGAGAAAGCGGATAGCGCTGTGCCGATGAGATAAACCGCGACCGTGATGAAGAATAATTTCTTGCGGCCAAATCGATCGGTACCGTAACCGAAAAGTAGTGCGCCGAGCACCGCCCCTGCGAGGTAGCAAGTTGCGCTCGCTCCAACACGAGCCGGCGTTAATCCTAGTGTTTGAGGGAGCGTCAGAATTCCGCCCAAGGCTCCAGCCAAAGTGACTTCAAGACCGTCGAGAATCCAGGTGGCGCCCAGCGAGACGACGATCAGCCAATGCCACGAACTCCACGGCAACCGGTCTAACCGCGCAGGTACGTACGACTCGATCGTTTCGCCATTTGTCATCGTCTGAGTCTTCGCGCAAAGAAGCGCGCGACGCAAAATGGGATCTGAAGTCAATCACTCAAAATACTCCGCACTGTAGCCACGGCGCTGTGCGCCGTAGTTGTGTCACATGGCTGGAAATTCAGACGCCCCACAGGGGCGTGGCTACAGGATTTGTCAGATCGTTTCCAGCAATTCTACCGGATCGCCTTTGTGCAGCATGCCTTCCACAAGGACTGCACCATAAACGCCCGCCATACCATCGTGAGCTTGCGCTACTTTCTTCAGTAACACAGGTGCTTGTTCTCCGGTATCCGGATCGAGCGTGATTATCATGCACCGCGCATCGCGTTCCAGAACCGTGATGACCACCTTCGATCCGATGCGCACCGATCGGCCGACAAGTTCGTTTTCAGCGAAGCCTTTGGCGGACGTTAAGTCTACGTAGACGTTTGCCCGGAAACGCCGCTTATCCACAGGCACGCCTGTTTCTTCAGCAAGTTGCTGCGCCGATTGCAAACTGAAGATCGATACAGGACGGCAATCGGTCATGGCGCGCTGGGACTGCATCAGCGTGACCTGATGCTTCTGATCGATGTCTACTCGGAGCATCTCGATCAACGCAGGATCATCAATCGCAAGCGTTTTTCCGGCTGGAGTTTCAACATCGACTAGTAACTCTGCGAGATCGGCTAAAAGAGGATTCGCATTTTTGTTCTCTGCCTCGACAAGGTTAATAGGGCGCGCCGCTTTGTCAGGATATCGGAAACACGGCCGATATTGCAAAAGTCTTCGCTGTTCGCGAGCTGTCAGATACGGAAATCCCTTGTGACTTGCCGAACTCCCGAAGGCAAAGAGGCGATCGCCATAGATTCCGGAGTAACCTGCAAAAGCTTCATCCAGCTCTTCGCCGCGCATGCTCTTGACCGGATAACGCCAAAGGCTGTCCACCTTTCCGACGATGCTCAAATGTTCGATGTCCTTTCTGGAATGCGCGGAGTCGGTCCGATTACGATTTGCCAATTACGATGTCGCCGTAAGTGCTGTTAACAATTGCTTTCAATTCCGTTTGCTCAGCGGCTGGCACCTTGAACTTGTCGAGTGTTTGTTGGAAATCATCCATGAACGCGTCCCATTCTTTGGGCGTGATGTTGAGGTGCTCGTGAGATTCGCGCATTGGACGTCCAGTATATTTCTGCGGGCCACCAGTCGCCCAACCGACCATTTCGGTGACGAGATACTTGAACCCGGGTGGCGGAACTTTATGGTGCGCTTCGTTCACAGCCGGATTGGCGTTCAGACGCGGGTCTTTCATGATCCGATCGATCAAATCGTCGACGACGCAGGCAATGCTGTAAATTCCGCCGAGTCGTTCGTAGAGGGTGGGCTGCGTTGCTCCTGCTGACATAGATCGCTCCGCGCGATGTAGTTTAACCCTCCATCGCTAATAAGCCAATTACCGGCTTGAATCGGCACGGCGCATTAGTTCGTTCGCCGGCAAGCTCGGATCCAAAACTTTGCGCGCGCTTTCAACGCCGACTACTGGCAGCTTCTCGGGATCGAGCAATCCGATCTGAACAAGCACGGACGCCTGGTCCCAGTAAATGTGCTCGTGCGCTAACTTGCCTTCTCTAAAGCGAACGATGGCGACGAGCGGAACCTCCACACGCTTCCCCGTAGGGGCGACACCCGGCAACATCCAATCCATACGGATCGTGTGAGTGAACTTGAAGACCATTTCGTCCACTACTTGATTCTCTCCGATGGTTCGCGAGACAGGCGTCATTTCCGTGTCAGGCGGCATCTGAGGAATGAACCGTTTCGAGTAGAACTCCCGCAATTCATCGCGGCCAACACCGCCCGTCAGCACCGGAATGTGATTCACATAAGCGTCTTCAACCATCGTGGCGAGTGTGTCGTTCGTGTTGCGTGTGGAAAACTCAAAACGAACGTGCTCTTCCCAGAGCTGGCTTAGATTTTCTTGGGCAGAGGTAAGATGGGTGCTTGCGTTTGTCTCCTCAGGCTTGGCCATAATGTTCTTTCGCGTAACAAGAGTAACTCACATGATTACGTGTCGCAATTTGCTCTGACTAAAGCTGGTTTAACTCGAAGATCGTAATCGCAATGACTGGGGTAGAAGCCAATCATTGTCATGTCCTGGCGCGGTTGGAAACGTTCTCTCGCGTGAGCGGTCGCACGCACCCACTTGTCAGCGATAGTGAAAGCAGAACGAACGCGATGAGATGTAAGAGAAACCGGATTGCATGACCCGTTTCCCAGCGCATGCGCCAGGAATCCCAGTCAGGAGGCAGCATTCCTGCACGAGCGGCATGGAAGAAAGTTGCGTTTGCTGGCGCAACTCGCCAAAAAAAGACAACCGGGAAAGCCAGTAGAAGGCAGATGGCCGCACCAACTGTTAGTCGCAGAGTGACCGGTTGAGCACGGCAGAGGACAGCCAGGAAAAGGACCGAGAGAACGGCCGCAGACTCAACGAATCCCGTGATGCTCGGTGGGCCCCAGTAAGCATAGAGTGACGTTTGAAGGCGCAGATAAAATTCGGCCGGCGTAATGAAGTTTCGCTGGCCACTCCAAAACGTGGGCGAACGATGTGCCCATCGTCAAAGCT
>Ga0209239_1000911_pt1 | contig 17386 bp, 20 predicted proteins | sample GraSoi013_2_20cm_FD_185824 | JGI IMG/M metagenome (GOLD analysis project Ga0209239, IMG submission 185824) | Grasslands soil microbial communities from the Angelo Coastal Reserve, California, USA - Sample 10_02_2013_2_20cm (SPAdes) (version 2) | ecosystem: Environmental > Terrestrial > Soil >...
ATGCAGAACGCTCCGAGGCGTGGACTTTTATTGGAGACCTTACCGGCCAACGTGAGCCGGCGTGGTCAAAAGCGCGGAGCGACGCGGAAAGGGCCGTCGCGATCGCGCCGGCGCTGGCGGAGGCGCGCGCAGCCCTTGGTTGGGTTCGCTTTTTTGTCGATTGGAAATTTGCCGAAGGCCTGAGCGACCTAAAACGCGCAAAAGAACTGTCGCCGAGCAATCCTACCGCTAACGATCTGCTGGCCCGAGTAATTCTTTATTTGGGGCGACTCGATGAGGCCGAGCGACAGGCCCGGCACGCGGTGGAACTCGACCCTCTGTCGGTGATAGCACAAGGCAATTTGGCTCGGGTTCTTCTGTTCGCGGGAAAACTGGATGAGGCAGACGCCGCTGCACGCAAAGCGGCAGAGTTGCAGCCCACCTCTGCTTCCAGTCATCGATGGCAGGTGGTAGCCGCTGTGCTGCGGGGCGATCGCGAGACGGCCTTACGTGAAGCTCAACTGGAGCCCGACGAAGGCTATCGCCGTTTCGAGATCGCGCTCGCGCAACAGATCCAGGGAGATCGTCAGGCAGCAGACGCCGCTCTAGCTGATCTCATCGCGAACGGTCGGGATAATTTGGCCTACCAAATCGCTGAGGTTTACGCAGTGCGTGGCGAGAAAGATAAAGCTTTCGAGTGGCTGCAAATCGCGTTCGATAATCACGACACCGGCATGTTGGCGCTTTTGGTAGATCCGCTGTTGCACAGCTTGCACAGCGACCCGCGGTACAAGAACTTGCTCGCCAAACTCGGTTTACCTGCAGCCTCATGACTGGAAAGCCTTCTTTGTTCTCTGAACTGAAGCGGCGCCACGTTGATAAAGTCGCGCTCGTTTATGCCGTCGTCGCTTGGCTGCTGATCGAGGTCGCGTGGATTCTCTTGCCGAATTTCGACGCGCCGTCGTGGATGTTGAAGGCGTTCATCATCTTGATCGCGCTCGGGTTCATTTTTGCCGTCACAATTTCGTGGTCGTTCGAAATGACGCCGGAGGGAATGAAACGAACGGCGGACCTTTCGCCGGGCGAGGTCCTTCCTTACTGGAGCAAACGGAAGTTTGCCGCATTCATTATCGCCGTCGCGGTTATTGCGCTCGGCCTGCTTGGTTACCAGTTGTCGCGACTGGCGCCGGCGTTTCAACCGGTGTCCTCGGCGAAACATACCGATAGAATTTTGATTCAGGGCAATGCGGCCGGCACCCAAACCGTGGAGCGCCAGGCCGACGGTGCGATCCGGGCTGAATATTCCTTTAATGATCGGGGCCGCGGCGATCACATCATTGCTACTTGGAAACTCGACGGTGCCGGTGTGCCGATCGAATACGACGGCCGCGGGAATGATTACATGAAGGCGCCGATCGAAGAGCATTTCGAGACAAAGAATGGTCGAGCGAGTTGGAAGAATCGCAGCGAACAAGGCGAGCAGGCCATCACGGGCGAAGCTTTCTATCTGCCGATGAATCCGCCGCCGGAATTATTCGGTGTGCTTGCTCGCGCGCTGTTGAAAGCACCAAACCACAAGCTGGCACTCTTGCCTGCCGGCGAGGCAACAATTGAACAAGCAAATTCCGGCACTACGAGGCTAACCGAATACCGCATCACCGGCCTTGGGTTTTCGCCGCAACCGATCTGGTTAGATCACAACGGCACATCGGCATCCGTGTCCCCTTGGTTTTCGGTAGTGCCAGATGGATTCGAGACTGCGATCCCCCAGTTGCTTGACGCGCAACAAAAAACCGATGCTGCGTGGTCGGAACGTATTGCCCGCGCACTCGCGCACATCCCGCGTGGCGACCTCGTTATTCGCAACGCGCGATTGTTCGATCCGCGCGATCTTCGCGTCACACCAGCAACAAGTGTAGTCGTGAGCGGCGAGCGCATTGTTCGTGTCGCACCGGACGCCGAAGTTAAGCCACCTGCCAACGCCGAGATCATCGACGCGCACGATCAGTTCCTGATGCCGGGATTATGGGACAATCACCAGCATTTCAGCGAAAACGATGGGGCACTCGACCTTGCCAATGGCGTGACCAGCGCCCGCGACATGGCGAATGATACCGAGACATTTCTTCAACGCGTCGCGCGCTTCGACAACGGCACTGAGCTAGGCCCGCGCGTTCTGAAAGCCGGCATTATCGATGGTACTGGAGAATTCGCAGGTCCTACGAAGATGCGGGTCGACAGCGTCGAGCAGGCGATTAAGGACGTCGATTGGTATGCTGACCACGACTACGCCCAAATCAAGATTTACTCCTCAATTAAACCGGAGCTGGTTCCGATCATCGCTGATCACGCTCACGCACGAGGATTGCGGGTAAGTGGGCATGTGCCCGCGTTTATGTCGGCACGTGAATTCGTCGACGGCGGCGCTGATGAAATTCAGCACCTCAATTTCATCGTGCTGAATTTTCTATTTCCTGAAGTGAAAGAAACGCGCAACCGCGATCGTTTCACAAAAGTCGCTGAGCGCGCCCGCGAATTTACTCCGGACAAATCCGAAGTGGGCGAGTTCATCAATTTTCTCAAGGACCATCACACCGTGCTCGATCCGACGATAAACATCTTTGAAGCGCTTTTTTGCGGCGATCCCGGCGCAATTACGCCCGGACTGGAAGAAATCGTGCCTCGTTTTCCACCGCAGGTGCGGCGCGCGATGCGGAGCGGTGCACTCGAGGTTCCGCCAGACAAACAGGCAGCTTATCGCGATGCTTTCCCGGCGATGTTGCGCTTGCTTACGGCAATTTATGACGCGGGCGTGACGATGATTCCGGGAACCGATGCGCTGGCGGGATACACACTCCACCACGAACTCGAGCTTTATGCGCGTGCCGGTATCGCTCCGGCTGAAGTTTTGCGCGTGGCAACTTGGACGCCCGCTCTCGTCATGGGCGTGGACAAAGACCGCGGCGTAATTGCGCCGGGGAAACTGGCTGACATGATCCTCGTGGATGGCGACCCAACGAAAAACATCCGGGACATCAACAACATCACCACGGTCATCAAGGGCGGAAAAGTTTACGACCCGGTGGCGATTGAAAAAGCGCTAGGTATCACGCCGCGCGAATCCAAGCCGAAATAGCGCATGAACTGGCAAATGCTTACCGCAATCGGCCAATTGGCCGCGGTTTTCTTCGGGATTCCTTCCCTCATTTATTTCGCTATTCAGATCCGCGAACAGACCAGGGAACGCCGCCAGGCGGCAGTGAATGCTCTCACAGTTCAATGGGGCGATCTGACAAAGGCGTTGCACGAGAACGCGGAGTTCACTGGGCTTTTTCTTCGTGGAGTGCACTCTTTCAACGATCTCGATGCAATCTCCAAACTGCGATTTAGCGCGTTCCAAAATCGTTTCTTCAAGAATTTCGAGGGGATGTATTACTCCCGTCGCGAAGGGATACTTTCTGCAGAGTTGTGGGATGAGATCGATCGGACCATGAGCGACTTCCTCGCGTACGATGGCGTTCGTCAATGGTGGGAGACGCGGAGACACTGGCACACCGAAGCCTTTGCCAGTGTCGTTGACGCAATCATCGCGAGAGGCGGCACGCCTACAGCATACTCAACCTACAACATGAACGAGATCGTCCCTCCGAAAGGATAGCTCGAATCAACAGAAAAAATCGCGACTAACAGTCAAGGCTTTGCAGGTCGCTGACGCGCGCGGACATCTCGGGTAGACTGTGCGGACTGCAGAAATGGATCAGCCGATGACTCGACTTCAACAGTGGCCACGGATTGCAGTCGTAGGCGCGGGTGCTGTCGGTGGCTACTTCGGTGGCCTGTTCGCCCGCTCGGGCGCGCCGGTGGTACTGATTGGGCGAAGCCATTTTGTTGACGCAGTTAATGCGAGCGGGCTTGTTTTGGATAAATCGGAAGGCCAGGAGCGAATCAGGGCCAAAGCAACAACCGAAATCAGCGCGGTTCGAGATTGCTCGCTGATTCTATTTTGCGTCAAAGCAAACGACACTTCGGAAACCGCGAAACAAATGGCTCCACTCCTCCCGCCGGACGCCACCGTGGTTTGCTTGCAGAACGGCGTCGATAATGCGGATCGGATTCGCGCTGCAGCAAATGTGGTCGTGTTACCGGCTGCGGTTTACGTCGCCGTATCGATGCCAGAAGCCGGTCGCGTGAAGCATCTTGCGCGCGGTGATTTGATCATTGGTCCACCGTCGGCAAGAACAACGAAAGTAGCCGACGCGTTTATCCGTGCAGGTATATCTTGTCGAATCTCCGACAATATCGAAGGCGAGCTATGGTTGAAGCTCCTTCGTAATTGCGCACTGAACGCGATCTCCGCGTTGGGCCACGCCCGTTACGGCCAAATTGCGCGAAGTGACGATGCAAAAAAACTGATGGAACAGATTGTGGACGAAGTACTGGCCGTGGCTCGCGCGGCTGACGTCGTTTTGCCGGGTGTCGATGATCGCGAATCCGGAATGGCGGCAGCGATGGAGCTCGCCACGCAAATGGCAGACGCGTTCTCTTCAACCGCGCAGGATTTGAACCGCGGCCGACCGACGGAGATCGATGCACTCAACGGCTACATTTCACGTCGCGGTGAGGAGCTTGGTATCCCCGTGCCGGTGAATCACGCATTGTTCACGTTAGTGAAGTTGGCTGAACAAACAGGCGTCACCTAACCGACCGGAGATTGTTTCGAAGAAAAGCTTGCTTGGGCTTAGTAACAAAATTGAAGTGCTGAATTGGCTCGAGGAAAGTTATCACGAACATGACTGCAACAATGTCTCGGGGGATCTGCTCACTAACCCTGGCCTCATGATCAGTTGGAAGACGACCAAGGTGGAAGTGGCCAAGTCTGGGGACATCATTCAATAAAAATTATGACTTCATTCACTCCACATACGCGCGATCTCATCCAAGTGCTGTCGGGATATGGAAAGCTGATCTTGATGCTAATCGCGTTATCGTTAGGGACCGCGACGAATGACTTGAATGCCTCGCCAGAGGAAGACGTAAAGACTGTGGCCGCCTTGGATACGAAATATCAAGCCGCAGTTAAATCCAACGATGCTGCTACAATGGATCAGATTTTAGCCGACGACTTCGTCCTGGTGACCGGGCGCGGCAAAGTTTCCAGAAAAGCCGATCTGATCGAATCAGCTCGAAAGAAGGAAGTCGCCTACGAACGTCAGGACGAGGAACCTGGAACACAGAAAGTCAGAGTGTGGGGCGACACCGCAGTCGTGACTGCTCTCCTTTGGATCAAGGCGGTGCAGGGAGGCAAACCAGCGGATTACAAATTATGGTTTAGCGACACTTATGTCCGCACTCCAGCGGGCTGGCGTTACGTGTTCGGCCAAGCTTCTCTACCATTGCCTCAAGCGGAATCTAAGTAAGCCGGTTGAGTGCGCGCGCCTCGCGTGGATGTGATCGCAGTTTCGCGATCACCAATTTTTCAATCGAAAAAAGATTTCACATTCGAGCGAAAGAAATTGCCTCGAAAAATTTTGAAAAAAAGAGTTTGCGCGTGAAATAGTGTTATACTTAACTATATCACTATATGAGATGCAGCGCTCAATCGAAGCCGGTCCGCTCGCGCTCGGCAAAAGGGCTGTTTGGAGCACCGAATGAATCGTGAATGGAATGACACTCAACCAATCTATCGCCAACTTCGCGATCGGGGCGTGCATATGATTCTCGATGGCGTGCTCAATGAAGGCGATCCTCTGCCATCCGTGCGCACTGTGGCAGCCGAGTTTCGGGTCAATCCGCTTACGGTGCTGAAAGCCTATCAGCAATTAGTTGATGAGAACTTGGTCGAGATGAAGCGCGGCCTCGGTATGTTCGTGAAACCGGGTGCGCGTGATCAGTTGCTGAAAGGCGAACGCCAGAAATTTCTAACCGACGAATGGCCGCGGATCGCGGAAAAGATCGAGAGGCTCGGTCTCACACAAAGAGAGCTGGATGCCGCAGCAGCGCGCCGCTCGTCATCGAAAAAACGTTAATGCCATGGCGACGATAGAAGCACGCGGTCTTCGCAAGACGTTCGGCGCAACTGTAGCATTGGACGGCATCGACTTGCATGTCGAAGAAGGTCGCATCCTCGGAATGATCGGTCCGAATGGGGCAGGCAAGACAACTGCGCTCAATGCGATTCTCGGGCTCACCTCGTACGAAGGAGAATTGAAAGTGCTCGGTCGCGATCCGTGGACGAACCGCGACAAGCTCATGCGCGACGTCTCGTTCATTGCCGATGTGGCGGTGTTGCCGCGCTGGATTCGCGTCTCACAATTGCTCGATTACGTCGCCGGCGTGCACCCGCGATTCGATCGCGCCAAGGCGGAAAATTTTCTGGCAAGAACAACGATCAAACGCACGAGCAAGGTCAGGGAACTATCGAAAGGAATGGTGGCGCAGTTGCATCTCGCGATCGTGATGGCAATCGACGCGCGCTTACTCGTGCTCGATGAGCCGACACTTGGCCTGGACATTCTATATCGCAAACAATTCTACGACTCCCTGCTAAACGATTACTTCGATCGCAGTCGCACGATTATCGTGACAACACATCAGGTGGAAGAGGTCCAGGACGTTTTGACGGACCTCATGTTCATCGACCGTGGCCGGATCGTGCTCGAGTGCAGCATGGAAGAATTCGACTCGCGTTACCTCGAAGTGATGGTGAATCCAGAGCACCTCGCCGCCGCACGCGCCCTCAAACCGATGCACGAACGGCCGGTTTTCGGGCGCAGCGTACTGTTATTCGATCGCGTTGACCGCGACCAACTCGAAACGATGGGCGAGGTGCGCCGCCCGAGCATTGCCGATCTGTTCGTCGCCGTGATGAGTCCGCATTCACAAAACGTTGCCGTTTCCGCTTCACTCCGACGTGACGAGCCGGCGGGCCAGGCAAATCAAGTAGGAGCAGCTAAATGAATTCATCCGAGACTGTGCCTGAATCTGCCGGAGTCAGCGACCCGGGCGACAGACCCGCCACACCGCAGCCGTTCTATTGGTCGGTGCGGCGGGAACTTTGGGAGAACCGCTCGATTTACGTCGCGCCAATACTCGTTGCCATTGTTGTGTTGTTCGGTTTCCTCGTCAGCACGATTGGGCTGCCGGAACGCCGCCGGGAAGTTTTGCTGCTCGATCCTGCAAAAGCGCGAGCTGCAATCGAAGCGCCGTATGACATGGCGGCAATCATGTTGATACTGACTGCCTTCATTGTTGGCGTGTTCTATTGTCTCGACGCGCTATACGGCGAACGTCGGGATCGCAGCATCCTGTTCTGGAAATCGCTGCCGGTATCCGATCGCACCACATTGCTCTCGAAGGCCACAATCCCGCTGGTCGTTCTGCCGCTGGTAACTTTCGCGATCGTAGTGGCGACGCAGTTGGTCATGATGCTTTGGACCAGCCTGCTTCTCATAAGTCATGGCATGAGCCCTGCATCGACTTGGACATATGTTCCGCTGTTTCGGAATTCGTTCATTCTTCTTTACGGATTAGCCGCGATTGCTCTTTGGCACGCGCCGATCTATGGCTGGGCTCTGTTGATTTCAGGCTGGGCGCGGCGAGCAACTTTTCTTTGGGCAATCTTGCCGTTTTTCGCGATCGCGTTTTTCGAGAGGATCACATTCGGCACCTCCCATTTCGCCTCGATGTTGAAAGACCGTTTGATGGGATTCGCACCGACGGCCTTCGCTTTTAACATGCACTCGGTCAACTGCCCACAGCTCACTCCGGGCGCATACCTGAGCTCGTCCGGTCTTTGGCTTGGACTGATGGTTGCCGCGGCATTCATCGCCGTAGCAATCCGGCTGCGCCGTTATCGCGGGCCGCTGTAATCAATTTTCGCCCCGACAACCAACAACGAGAAAGCCATGCACCCACTCAAGAAAACCGCGCGCATTGCTGGCGCAATTTATCTATCAATGGTCTTCACCGCGCCATTCACTCTGCTGTATGTCCCCGGCAAACTCATCGTGCGCGGAGATGCCGCCGCCACCGCCAACAACATCCTGGCTCACGAGACGATGTTTCGTTTTGCGATCATCGGTGATCTCTTCACTCACGTAATTTTCATTTGTCTGGGCATCGCGCTCTACCGGTTACTGAGCAGTGTCGGCAAGACATGGGCTCTGTTGATGGTTGTACTGGTTTCGGTCTCGGCTGCAGTCGGATTTCTCGACACGCTGAACAATGTCGCTGCTCTGATTCTGTTTCGCGGGGCCGACTTTCTCTCTGTCTTCGACAAAGCACAGTTGAACGCGCTGGGCTATCTGTTCATCCGTCTCCACGGCCAGGGAATCTTCATGAACGAACTCTTTTGGGGTCTGTGGCTTTTTCCCTTTGGACTGCTGGTATTTCGCTCCGGGTTTCTGCCACGATTCATCGGCGGTTGGCTCATGATCAATTGTTTCGGCTATGTGGCGCTGTGCCTTATCGCGTTGCTCGCCCCGGATTATTACGGCGCCGCGTTTCGTTGGGCGCAGCCAATCTTGTTCGGCGAGCTGGCAATCATGCTCTGGCTTCTGATCAAAGGCGCAAAGGCGCCGGCTGAATCCGTCGCGGCGGCATCAGCATAAGCGTCAATCGATTTCGTTTGGCCAATGAAACTCAAACCGATTCTCAAGTGGAGTGTCCGAGTGATCCTGGTCGCTTTGCCCTTGTCGATCTTAACGCTGTTCATCGCCTACTGGAGATCGACTAACGACTGTGAGCACATGGCTGCTCTGAACGTTCCGATGAAAGCCATTCGTTTTTGCGAGTATGGTTCACCTGACGTTCTCAAGTTTGAAGACGTTGAAAAGCCTGTTCCGAATGACGATCAAGTCTTGATCAGAGTTCACGCGGCTTCCCTCAATTTTATTGATCCGGGCGTGATGCGAGGGCCGTGGCCGCTTCGCCTGATGTCCGGGCTGCGCAAACCAGAGAAGACACGGCTAGGCACCGATGTGGCCGGCCAGGTGGAAGCGGTTGGCAAAAACGTGACGCTGTTCAAAGCGGGCGACGAAGTCTTTGGCGTGGCTCGTCCTTCCCTTGCGGAGTATGCGTGTGCTCGCGAGCGAGCATTGGTTATTAAGCCAGCTAATGTGACCTTTGAACAAGCGGGCTCTGTCGCTTGGGCGGGATTCACCGCCTTGCAGGGTCTTCGCCAAGCTAACATTCAGCCGGGGCAAAAGGTTCTGATTAACGGCGCAACGGGAGGCGTGGGCACTTTCGCTGTCCAGATAGCGAAGTCATTCGGCGCAGAGGTAACGGGCGTATGCAGTACGCAAAAAGTCGATCTTGTCCGATCAATCGGCGCAGATCACGTCATTGACTATACCCAAGAGGATTTCACCAAAGGTGACCAGCGTTACGACGTGATTTTTGATAACGTTAACAACCACTTCTTCTCAGATCGGCGGCACGTCTTAACTCCGAATGGCATCTGCGTCCTTGCCGGAATCGGAGGAGCAGGACTACACCCGGAAACGTGGGGGCGTGTGGTTGGGACTTTCAAAGCGAACCTGTTGTCGCGGTTCGTCCGTCAGAAGTTTGTCAGGTATGTTACGACACTGAACAAAGAGGATCTGAAGCTATTGAGCGACCTCATGCAAACGGGGAAGGTAACACCCGTCATCGACCGCACTTACAAGTTGAGCGAGACCGCAGAAGCGATGCGCTATTTCGAACAAGGGCACGCGCGCGGAAAAGTAGTACTCGTTGTGGACTAGAACGCCACCTGACTATGGAAACGACAAAGCAATGAACTCACTAAAGAAACAACCCAGGATAGCGGCCGCCCTCTATTTCTTAAACGGCCTGACCGCGCTGCAGGGGCTGTGCACAGGGAAGACCGGCAAGCTTGTTATCAAAGTGGAATAAAAATAAATGAGATGACTATTGATCGGATCGACAATTCGCAACGCACTGCCGCAAAAGTTGCCGGCTGGAGCGGTCTGCTCACTTTCGCGATCGTGGTCTTTGGCAACTACGTGTTGCTCAATCCTCTCGTGGTTTCCGGCAACGCTGCGGCGACCGCTCAGAACATCGTGGCGCACCAAACCCAGTTGCGCATAACAGTCGTTTGCTTTCTCACCTACACCCTCGGCGTTGTCGTTCTGCTCACCGCACTCTACGTGATTTTTAAACCAATAAATCCCGGCCTCGCCCTGGCCGGAGCGCTCTTCCGTTTCGTGTTCGCGTTGCTATGGCTTCTTGCGCCGCTCAATTTGCTGGGCGCGCTGCGGCTCTTGAGTAACGCGAATTACTTGCAGGTTTTTGAGCCGGATCGATTGCAAGCGCTGGCACGATTACATCTCGGCGCGAATTTCGATGACTATTACGTGGGCCTGCCTTTCTTCGGATTGGCCGCCACTGTTTGCGCCTGGTTGTGGCTCAAGTCGAACTACATCCCGAAAGGACTGGCGATCTTTGGCGTAATCTCATCCGTCTGGTGCGTGCTCTGCGCTTTTGTTTTCCTCATCTTCCCGAACTTCAACAAAATCGTGAACGATTACGTCTTCGACACACCGATGGCCATCTTTGAACTCGTGGTCAGTCTTTGGCTCTTGGTTAAGGGCTTACAGCCATCCAGGATAGCTACCGCACATCACCGCCCTGAGCGTGCGCTGCATTAGAAAACCTTTATCACCAAACCTTTGCATTAACTCTCATGAAAATACTAACTGCTGTTATCACTTGCTCGTTTTTCCTCGTAAGCTTCGTTTGCGCATCCTCGTTACAGGAAGAAAACAAGGCGATCGCAAGACGCGCCTTCGAGGAAATCCTAAGCGCAGGGCGATTCGAACTCGCCGAACAACTTTACGCCAAAGACTTCGTCAACCACGGGATTCATCGCAATGCCAGCTTGGAAGAAGACCAGGCAGCGCTGAAAGGTTGGCACAAGGCATTTCCCGATGTGTCAATCGTGCCTGAGAAGCTCATCGCCGAAGGCGATCTGGTCACCATCTACTGGATCGCGCGCGGCACAAATACCGGCACAGGCAACGGGCTGCCTGCAACTGGCAAAAAGGCGGAACTGGCCGGGATTACGATCTGGCGGATCGTGAATGGCAAAATAAAGGAGGAGTGGTCTGCATTTGATCAACTTTCAATGATGCAACAGCTCGGACTGCTGCCTCAAAAAACAAGCGGCGCCAGTGAGACCGAGGCAACTGACAAGAAAAAGGAATGAAGTAAGAACTATGAACGATAAACCTAAAGCAAAGCGCCCTCGTAAGCGATGGAAGCGCGTCGTTAAATGGACTCTGGGCACAATTTTTGTCGTGTTAATCCTTTGGGGCTTTATCGCCTACTGGACGTCGACCAATGATTGCGAGCGCTACAGCGGCGTTCCCACCGATCCGATCAAGGCCATTCTCAAATGTGATTACGGCACGCCTGATGTTCTTCAGGTCAAAGACATCGAAAAGCCAAAACCGGATGACACTCAGGTGCTCGTTCGGGTGCGCGCCGCGTCGCTCAATCCGCTCGATGGACATTTTGTGCGCGGCATGTTGCTCGCGCGCGTGATGGGGGGCGGATTGCGCAAACCAAAGGACACCCGTGTCGGTGTCGATTACGCCGGAGTCGTTGAAGCTGTCGGCAAAAACGTGATACAATACAAGGTCGGCGACGAAGTGTTCGGCGGGCGGACCGGCGCGCTCGCGCAATACGTTTGCGCGAAGGCGGATCGTGCCGTCGCACTGAAACCGGCAACGGTCACGTTCGAGGAAGCGGGTTCGATCGCGGTTGCGGGCATTACCGCGTTGCAAGGCCTGCGCGATGTAGGACACGTTCAGCCGGGACAAAAGGTTTTGATCAACGGCGCGTCCGGCGGCGTTGGCACCTTCGCGGTGCAAATCGCGAAAGCGATGGGCGCGGAAGTGACCGGTGTTTGCAGTACCCGCAACCTCGATCTTGTCCGGTCCATCGGCGCAGATCACGTGATCGATTACACCAAAGAGGATTTCACGAAAGGGGACCAGCGTTATGACGTGATTTTCGATAACGTGCAGAACCACACGTTTTCCGAGCGCCGGCGCGTTTTAACTCCAAACGGCATGTGCGTGCTCGCCGGGATTGGCGGAGCGGGATGGCACGAGGATACGTGGTCGCATATGGCCCGCTCCTTTACGACGCCGTTCATGTCGAAGTTCACCAGCCAAAAATTCAAGTTCTTCATCGCGGAACTAAATCACAACGACCTGACGTATCTTGCCGATCTCATGCAATCCGGAAAAATGAAGCCGGTCATCGATCGCACCTACAAATCATTAACCGAGACTCCGCAGGCGCTTGCCTATCTCGAACAAGGCCACGCGCGCGGCAAAGTCGTGATAACTGTTGAATAACACGACGCCCACAGTTAACCGAGGAAAGAAAACAGTTATGAATGATGAACCAAAAGCAAAGCGCCCTCGTAAGCGATGGAAGCGCGTAATAAAGTGGACCGTAGTTTTAATTCTACTCGTGTTAATCGCCTGGTTCGAGATCGCCTATTGGAAATCGACGAACGAGTGTGGCCACACCGCTGCTCCGACGAATCCGATGAAGGCGATCGTTTACTGCGACTACGGCTTAGGCAACCTCAAGCTTGAGAATGTTGAAAAGCCTGTTCCGAATGACGATCAGATCCTGATAAGAGTTCGCGCGACCTCCGTTAATCCGTACGACTGGCATTTCATCGAAGGCACGCCCAAGATCATGCGGTTAGGCGTTGGACTGCGCAAACCAAAGGATACTCGACTCGGCGTGGACTACGCCGGAACGGTCGAAGCGGTCGGCAAGAATGTTACTCAGTTCAAACCCGGCGACGAAGTGTTCGGCGGCAGAGGCGGGGCGTTCGCGGAGTATGTATGTGTTCGACAGGATCGCCTCGTAGCGACGAAACCGGCAAACATCACGTTTGACCAAGCGGGCTCTGCAGACATAGCCGGTGTCACCGCGTTGCAGGCTGTTCGCGACAAAGGGAAAGTTCAGTCCGGCCAGAAAGTATTGATCAATGGTGCGTCGGGAGGTGTCGGCACATTCGCTGTGCAAATTGCGAAGTCGTACGGCGCAGATGTGACCGGTGTTTGCAGCACACGGAATGTCGATCTTGTCCGATCGCTCGGCGCGGATCACGTCATCGATTATACAAAAGAGGATTTCACAAAGGGCGATCAGCGTTATGATGTTATTCTCGACAACGTTGCGAACCATTCGATTTCAGAATACCGGCGTGTCTTAACACCTAAGGGCAAATACATCATGATCGGAGGTGGTTCAGGAGCAAAAGACTGGCAGGGATTGTTCGGCATGATGACGCGTCCATTCAAAGCGATGCTGTTGAAACCTTTTGTGAGCCAGGAGATGGGCATGATGCTGACGGATCCGAAGCAAAACGATCTGGTCGTTCTGGCCGATCTCATGCAGTCCGGAAAAGTGAAACCAGTGATCGACCGTACTTACACGTTGGAGCAACTGCCTGATGCGGTCCGCTACGTAGAAGAAGGACACGCCCGAGGAAAAGTAGTAATCACCGTGGAATGACATCACGGGCTAAAAAATCTCGCCTTCGCTAACCACAGCTGATCTTATTGTCTCGTTAGATGAAGATCTCGCGCATTCTCATACTGGCCCTCGTCACTGCGTGTTGCATTGCGGCCGAGCCGACTTGGAATCCGGCTGATGCAGTCAAGGAAGCCGAACAAGACATTCGCACCGGGCACATCAAGTTTTATTGGGCGGGCAGTATTGCATCGTTCCCAGTTGGTGTCCCGTTCGACGTGGCTAAGAAGTATCCGAAAGCTGACGCCGGAAATGGCTGTGTCACCAACGACATACCACTTCGAGAACGACAGGAAGAGTATGCCCGCCGGTATAACGAGAAGATTTACGCCTACATCACTCAGAAGCATTGATGCGTAGCGTCTTCGTCATTGTCGGTTTCCTTGCACCGGTCATAGCACTCGCGCTTCCGGACGATGCAACTCTGTCGCGGCTTTTAGTTGGCACGTGGCAGGGTCCTCGACACGAGACTCAATACCGCGCTGACGGGACATGGGTCCTCGATCCCCCGGATGAAGGCGATAACTCCCGCGGAAAATGGCGGATTGAACACGGCCGGTTGATTGAGACCTGGCGATTTAGCGACGAGTCTTCGGATTCGACGTCCGTGGAAGAAATCATCGAGCTTATCGAAAAGATTTTTAAGTCCCGCATCATTTCACAGGAGGGCCCGGGTAAGCCCGAGGGGCAGGTCCTTCCGAGCGAGATTTTCACCGTTACGCGTGTAACGACAAAGAAATAGATCGGCACCAAGGTGCGGCGTCGTCAGCGCTGGTCGGCTCAAGCATTCATTTAAAACACGAGTTGCGATGGCGAGAAAATGAGAGCGGTGCGGCTCGTGCAGCTCGGAAAACCGCTCGAGGAGGCGGACATTCCAATTGCCGAGCTGGGATCGTCGGACGTTTTGATTCGCGTTGCAGCTGCCGGCATCTGTCACTCGGATGCGCATTATCGCGCCGGTATTTCGCGAATTGGTTCTCTGCCGCTAACACTCGGGCACGAAATCGCCGGCCGCGTGGAAAAAGTTGGCGCGCAGGTCGCGAACCTGGCGGCGGGAGACCGCGTTTGCGTGCATTACTTGGTCCACTGCGGAAGGTGCGAGTTTTGTGTGCGCGGCTTGGAACAATTCTGTCGCAGCGGACAGATGATTGGCAAACATCGCGACGGCGGTTACGCGGAATTCATCAAAGTTCCCGGTGCGAATGCGTTTCCGCTTCCCGATGAGATTCCATTCGAAGTCGGCGCAATCATGATGTGCTCGTCAGCAACTGCGCTACATGCTCTGAACAAGGCGCGCTTCAAAGCAGCATTTAACACATTCGACGCCGAAATTGCACGTTAATCAGTTCGTCGCCAAACGCGCAGAGCAGTCGGCGCCCGCAAAGAGTCACCGGCGATATTGCCGACGATGAAGCGGGGGTTTGTCGTCTGAGTTTGCTCATTTTAATTCCACCAGAAAGTAAGTGATTCCCCGCCGGATTTCTTTACTCAATACTCGAAAGGAAGCGCCGCGCGGAAAGAGGATCTCTAACTCCGGTTTTGGAAACTTTATCAAATCGTCCAGATAAATAGCGTGCGTCCCCTTCCGAGCGACGAACTGAAAAATCGCCCCGCCGCCATAGGCGAATCTCTCCCGCGCTACTGTTTCAGAGAGAGTGGAGGAGGAGAATCCGTTGTCAGTGAAAGTGTCGCCTGGCTCCAGCTCGTTGACCACGTTTCGCCTGAAACCGCGATAGACAGTCACGTCCCGCGGAATCGCCCCGCATGCGATTGCGCTGTCGATTTTTGTCGCGATCGCCAAATTGGTTGTCGGTACTGGCTCGAGGCCGCGCAGAGCGCGATTCAAGGGACCGTAAATGTCAGCCTGATACCTCGTGAGGTCGGCGATCTCGAAATCTCCGAGGCGCAATTGAAATGGCAGCTCAGCGTTTCGATTGAAGTTTCTCGGCTTGGGCCGGTTCCGCCACATTGCCATGCAGCAATAAACGCTTCAGTAGGGGCGATAGGGCAAGAGAAATAAGCAAGTCGGCCATCCTTCCGGCACGAACCGAGCGCGGAATTTTTGCCGCCCTCGCCACAGCCTGCCCGCCGCAGTGGGGCGAGTCCGTGTCGCCGCGGCGACCGGACATGTTTTTCGTAGGTGCGCACTTTGCCCTCCGCAATGACGCGGACAATCTGCGTCTAAAGCTCCAATGCGATATCTTCGGTTTTGCCGGCTGCTTCGTTGACGATGACAAAGTGACCGCCATTGTCGCCACGGAGCTGTTGGTTGGCGTTCAAAAGCTCGATGCCATAGATCGTACCATCTGGGGCAATGTCCACGTTGAGTGAATCGCTCACCCGGATGGTTTCGACCTCCGCGGTTTTCTCGTGAAAGCGCAGGTAACCGATATTCCGACGCGGATCGTAGGTCAGTTTCATCGAGCTAAAAGTATCTGACAATCACAGTAATCACAAGCCAGCCGTCATCGTCTGGAACCGCAAACACGGTGACTTGTTTGGTCGTATAAGATCGGCCATGCCATTGCTTCTGAAAAGTGAAGTTCCTCCGAAAACCAGTTCGGCCGAACTTTGCCGGAAACTGTTCGCCGCCGATCACTGTTGCGACAACTTCAGCTTCGGTCGCGCCGCGTTCAGCCAGCCGCTCTCCGGCGTGCGGATGAAAAGTGACCTTCACTATTTTGCGACGCGGATCTTGATTTATGAACTGGCGTGGTCGGCGACGGCTTTGGCTACATCGAGTGTGGAAGCCTTGCCCCCCATGTCGTAGGTGCGCACCTTGCCTTCCGCGATGACGCGTGCAATCGCCGACTCAAGACGCGTGGCCATGTCGGTTTCCTTTAACCAATCGAGCATTAGCTTCGAGGTTAAGAGCATGGCGATTGGATTCACCTTGTATTGACCGGTGTATTTCGGTGCCGAACCGTGTGTCGGCTCAAAGACCGCGTAGTTGTCACCGAGATTGGCGCTCGGAGCGAAGCCGAGTCCGCCGACAAGGCCCGCGCACAAGTCGCTGACGATGTCGCCGAACATGTTTTCTGCGACGAGCACCGAGTAATCCTGCGGATTCTTGAACATCCACATACAAATGGCGTCGATATTTACTTCGTCGGCCCAGATGTCCGGATAATTCTTCGCCACTTTCCGGAAACAATCCATCATCAAGCCGCCGGTCTCGCGCAGCACGTTGGGTTTCTCGATTACCGTCACTCGCTTACGCCCGGTCTTCTTGGCGTACTCGAACGCTTCTTTGCAAATGTTGGTGCAGCCTTGCACACTCATGATACGAGTGGAGAGAGCAACGTTTTCCAAGCCCGCTTTGTCCTTCCATTTTTTCATCTTGGGGTTCGCACACAGCGCCGTGTAAACCGATTCCGGCAAGGGGAAAAACTCCACGCCACCGTACATGCCCTCGGTATTTTCCCGAAACACGACCTGATCGATCGGCACGTCTTCACCGGTCGGATTCGTAATCTTGTTGCCGCGGTAATTCAGCGGGTTGCCAGGATAACTTTTACACGGCCGCATGTTGGTGTGGAGGTTGAACAGTTGTCGCAGCCCTACGATAGGCGAGAAATAGCTCAATCCTTTTCCCTTGAGTTCCGGGCTCAGTTCCTCCTTCGCTTTGTCCTGCGCCTTACTAGTAATCGCGCCAAAAAGAGCGCACGTCGTGTCCTTGAGCGCTTTAACCGTGCGGTCCGGAAGCGCGTTCCCTTCTGTGCACCAAAACTTCCACCCGATATCGCAGGGAACGTACTCGGCGTCGAATTTCATTCGGTCCAGTACGATCCGCGCCGCTTCCATGACATCGTTGCCCACGCCGTCGCCGGGCATCCATGCAATT
>Ga0209239_1000912_pt1 | contig 17376 bp, 15 predicted proteins | sample GraSoi013_2_20cm_FD_185824 | JGI IMG/M metagenome (GOLD analysis project Ga0209239, IMG submission 185824) | Grasslands soil microbial communities from the Angelo Coastal Reserve, California, USA - Sample 10_02_2013_2_20cm (SPAdes) (version 2) | ecosystem: Environmental > Terrestrial > Soil >...
GGTTTGATTGGTCTCGGCATTCCGGAGATCGAGGCAAAGCGGTATGAGGAGAAGTTGAAAAGAGGGAATTACCTGATCGCGGTGCACACGGATGAAAGCGAAGACGTCGATCGGGCGAAACAGATTTTCAAAGCTGCCGGCGCTGAGGATATCAGCACCGTCAGCGAAGCATCGGCACCGAAAGTTTAACAAATGATGAAGGAGGGGAATCTATGGCTGACGAAAATCAAATGGACCAAGGCCCTGCGGTGCCGCCGCAGGCGAAAGAAGAAGCAAATCGTGGCGTGACGCATGCGCGCAAAGCGGCGGAAGATCTCCGTTCGGCCGCAGGCGCAATGGCCGATGAATATCGGGGCCGCGCGGAAGAGGTATGGGATGATGCGCTCCATCGCGTCCGGAGTTTTCAGGATGACAGCAAGCAATACGTGCGCGAGAACCCGACGAAGGCAGTCTTTACCGCTCTTGGGGTTGGTTTCGTGCTCGGTTTGATCTTCCGTCGTTAGAGGTCAGTCGACGTTAGGTCGCGGGGTGTGCGGCTCCGCAGTTTCTTGATCGACACGGATAAGCTGCTTTTGCTTGCGAGTGGCCGAACCCAATACTATGGCAATGGAAACGAAAGAAAAACTTTGGCAACGGGAAGAATCGCGAGATTTCTTTTGCGTGGTGAGCGATGCTTTTGGGATTTTTGCAAGGCGGTCGTCGCTGGTGCTGGGTAGCGCTTGGGCTTTTGCCGGCGCTATACTCATTATCGTCATTTGGGGACTAAGCGGCCCAGCGTTTCATTATTCGAATACGTGGCAGCTGATTATCAATACCGGGACGACAATTGTTACTTTCCTGATAGTCTTTCTCATTCAGAATACGCAGAACCGCGATGCTAAAGCGGTTCATTTGAAACTCGACGAAGTAATTAGAGCGCTGAAAAGCGCTCGAAATCAACTCATCGATCTTGAAAAACTTGCCGACGAAGATCTCACCAGCCTTGAGAAACAGTTCGAGCGCGTTCGAAAAAAAGCGGAGCGGAACGGAAACAATTCTGGCGGTATGCGCCGAGCGAACCGCGCTAAGCGCGCTTCCAAGGGCAAAGGGATTTAGGCGCGCCACCAAAACTTCCCCATCACACATACGTGATTTGTGCCTAACGACATCCGTTTATCGGAATTGAAAGTTGGGGCTATAATCAACACCTCAAGCGGGAGCTACGATTCGGAATCCGAGCAGAAGATGCTTAGTATCCTGAAGCGTGCGGGCGTTGTGGAGCCCAGGATGTGGTGTGGCGGGGCAGACCACATGGAGCCGTCGTTTGCAGACGCGGCTGAGCAGAAGCTGGAAGTGCTTATCGTACTTGGTGGCGACGGCACCATTCGGACAGCTGCACAAGCATGCGCCGAAAAAGGGACCTATCTTATCACGCTTCCCGGTGGAACGATGAATATGCTTCCTCGAGCATTATATGGAGACGTGTCGTGGGAAGAAGCACTCAAAAAAACGCTCACTGCTCCATCAGTAAAAGTTCTTTCCGGAGGTCGGATCGCGGACAAACATTTTTTTATTGCCGCCATTGTGGGAGCGCCTGCGCTCTGGGCAGAACCGCGCGAAGCTATACGCGAAGGAGATATAGTTGATACTATCGAAAAGGGAAGTGTTGCCTTCCGAAACATGTTTGAAACCAAGGTGCGGTATCTCATATCAAAGGAAATAAAGGGTGAGGCTGAAGCCGTGGCGCTAATCTGTCCCCTGATATCGCAAGAAATGTCTGATTGGGAGCAAGCGCTTGAAGCCGCCGTCATTGATGTGGAAAGCACCGCTGAAGTGATCGGCCTTGCCAGTACCGCGGCGTTTGGCAAATGGCGCGATGACAGAAATATACTTCTCACCAAAACAAAGCGGGTAGATGTGCAATCAAGCAAAGACATTCCTGCGACACTCGATGGCGAAACAGTAAATTTAGGCAGGGGCGCGGAGATCGATTTTGTTTCGAGAGCAGTTAACGTTATTGTTCCTGTGAAGCAGTGCACCTAGAAGCTTTTTGATGCGGCTTATTCCGGCCAGTGTCTTTTGCGATTAGCTTTCGCGTTACACGAACCCTGTGCGCGCCAAGCACTTTCGGAGCGATCGCTCTTTCAAAATTGCAGTCCCAGAACTACGTTGCGGAGGAAAAACCGAACCGTCGCCTTTTCGACGGCAATATTGTGAAGCGCAAATCAATCCAGAAATCCGCCGCAACTGTCTCAACCGACCTCGCCGCGGACCGGTGCCCCAGTGGAGTCGAGGGACTGGACGATATCCTTGCGGGTGGGTTGCCGCGCGACTGCTTTTATTTAGTTCAAGGCGACCCTGGCTCTGGCAAGACGACGCTGGCGCTGCAGTTTCTTCTCGAGGGAGTACGGCTAGGCGAGAAGGTTTTTTATATCACGCTTTCGGAGACCAAAAAGGAGTTGCTTAAAGTGGCGCGATCACACGGCTGGTCGCTCGACAAAATCCCGGTTTTAGATTTGTCCGCCGTTGAAAACCTACTGCGGCCTGAAGCACAAACCACGGTCTTCCATCCATCCGAAGTCGAGCTGGCAAAAGTGAGCCAGCTACTGCTCGATGAAGTGCGCAAGGCGCGACCGGCACGAGTCGCCTTCGATTCACTTTCCGAATTCCGATTGATGGCCGAAACCGCTTTACGTTACCGGCGCCAACTTCTAACGCTCAAACAGCAGTTCGCAAAATTCAAGAGCACTGTTCTTTTGCTTGACGATAAAATGAATAAGCGAGGGGTGATCGACCCGCACGTGCTCAGCCTCACGCACGGCGTCATCGACATGGAACAACTCTCGCCCGATTACGGCACATCACGCCGCCGCCTCCGCATTTCGAAATTGCGGGCCGTAAAATTCCGGGAGGGCTATCATGACTACATCATCGCCACCGGCGGTTTGCGCGTCTTTCCGCGCATGATCGCCGCCGAGCATCGCGCCGATTTCCGGCACGGAGCCGTTTCCAGCGGCATCAAGGAGTTGGACGCCTTGTGCGGCGGTGGGCTGGATCGCGGGACGACCACCCTCATACTCGGCCCGGTGGGCACTGGCAAGTCTACTCTAGCTTTGCAATATGCTGTTCGAATGGCCGATCAAGCTGAGAGCTGTATGCTATTCACGTTTGACGAAACGCGCAGCGTGATGCTGAGCCGAGCCAAAACGCTGGGGTTCGAACTGGAAAAAGCGATCGAAAGCGGCACGATTAACGTACAGCAAGTTGATCCCGCCGAACTTTCTCCCGGTGAGTTCGCCGTTCGCATTTTGGATGGCGTAAAGGCAGGTTGCAAACTCGTCGCGATTGACAGTCTCAACGGTTATCTCAACGCCATGCCGGGAGAGAAGTATCTCAACAACCAACTGCACGAACTCTGCTCTTACCTCAACCAGCAGGGTATAGTAACGATCCTCATTTTAGCCCAGCATGGAGTGGCTGCTGCTGCCGAAGCGCCCGTGGATCTGAGTTATCTTTCGGACACTGTTGTAAGCCTACGATATTTCGAAGCTTACGGAGAAGTGAAACAAGCTATTGCGGTGGTTAAGAAGCGTAGTGGAGCGCACGAGAAAACTATCCGTGAATTCAAATTGGTGTCGGGCAAAGGTATCGTTATCGGCAAGCCGCTAAAACAGTTTCAAGGCGTGCTCACCGGCGTGCCCGTCTTCCGTGGCAGTGAGAAGGAAATAATGAAGGGTCGTTGAAGGTAAGGATGCCATCGCGGAGCAATTTCAATTCCCGTGCATCAGGGGACAGGCCGTCGATGGATGATACCACTCGCGACGAACACCCCCGCACGCCCCGAATGCCAAAAAACGAGCGCGTGTTGGTCATTGCGCCTATTGGACAGGATGCCGCAGCCATGGCGACTTTGCTCGACGGTCAAGGTTTTGAAACACAAATTTGCCATGGATTGGATGGATATTCCCGGCAAATGATAGATAGCGCCGGAGCACTACTGCTTACCGAGGAAGCGCTGGAATCTCCACAAGGTTCGCTTCTTTTGGACCTTCTTAAGGGGCAGTCGCCGTGGTCCGAATTACCGCTCATCATTCTCACAAGCGGCGGCGAATCGCGCCGGGCGGGATTACTTAATTTAGCGGCTGCGGCGGCTGGATCTGTGACGTTGCTGGAGCGGCCTATCAGCACCCTGACGCTGATGCGCTCGGTGCAGGTTGCATTACGTTCTCGCCGTCGGCAATATCAGGTCCGAGATCTCGTCAGCCAGCTCGCGAACTTAAACCAAACGCTCGAACAACGGGTTGCTAAACGCACTGCAGAAGCAGTGGAACAGGCACAGAAACTCCGCTTGCTCTCGGCCGAATTGTCGCTTGCAGAAGAAGCGGAGCGTCGGCGCATAGCAGAGATGCTGCATGAAGATCTCCAGCAATTACTGGTTGCGGCGCGGATGCAACTTGCCGCGCTGGGCAGAACGCAAGACGCCGCCCAACGAGAACCGATTGCTCGCGAAATTGCCGACGCACTTGAGCGCGCGTTTCAGCTAACGCGAACGCTCAGTGTGGAACTCGCGCCGCCAGTTTTGTACGAGCACGGTCTAGCCGCAGCACTTGAGTGGCTCGCGGCTGAAACACGCAAGAATTACAAGGTTGAAGTCACGGTCGAAGCCGACTCTTCAGCGAACCCGAAAGTCGCCGATGTGCGTATTTTCCTTTTCAGAGCCGTGCGCGAGCTATTGCTAAATTCAGTGAAGCACGCCGTCGGGAGTGCCGTGTGTATCACGATGCAGCATCTGAGGCCAGACAAGGTGCGCATCATCGTCGCCGATGGCGGTCCTGGGTTTGATCCTACCTCGCTTGACGATACGCAAACTGGCGCCCAAACATTTGGCCTTCTTAACATTCGCGACCGTGTACGGAGTTTCGGAGGCAAGTTCGATATTAACAGCGGCCCCAAGCGAGGGACCAAAATAACCCTTTGGCTTCCTCGAGGCTCCACAGCCCAGGTCAAGTCAGCTGATGGCGCTAAGCGCTCGCGGCGACGCCGGACGTTAGCCACTGGAAGTCTTAAACGCGATCAGATCACCGCAATGGCGATTCGCGCTTCCGGATAATCGTCGGGATGTGGATCGTATTCTGACCTTTGCCAATAGGCAGCCTTCTAGTTGCGTTAGCTAAGAAATTCTGCGAGCGGCTCCATCGGCTTGATGTGCGCGCAGAAAATCTTGAAAGCGGCCAGGATCGGGACGGCTAAGATGATACCGACGATTCCCCACATCCAGCCCCAGAAAGTGAGTGAGAGCAGGATGATCACAGGATTTAAAGTAAGAGAGCGTCCCATAATCCACGGCGTGATAAAGCTGCCTTCCAATGTGCCAAAAGCGAGATAGACAGCAGGAAAGATGAGGGCGTATCCCAGGCTATCGAAGCTCAGGGCGGCGCCGATCGTCATGCAGATGATACCTGTGAGCGCGCCCAGGTAAGGGACGAAATTGAGCAGCGCGACCATCACACCCCACATAACCGGGTTGCGCAGACCGAGCAGTCCAACGGCGGTTCCAACAGCCAGTCCAAGGCAGGCATTAATCGCGGTAATGGTAAAAAGATAACGCGAGATCTGCGATTCAATGTCATGCGCGATGGCGACGGCCGTCTTCTTATCTGAGAAGGTGGGCAACAGCTTGACCAGCTTGGCGATGAAGGCCTGGTCGTACACGAGCAGGAAATAGAGTAGAATTAACGACAAAACAGCGCTGGCGACAAACTCTGGCGTCCGCGTGACGAATGTCTCAGTAATGGGATGCCGCTTTACCTCCACGGTTTTAATTTCCGCATTCGTTGAGGCCAGCTTCTCGATTTCGCCGGTCGCCTGCGTCACTTGGGCTACCGATCTTTTTACCGGCAAAAGCTTGCGTTGCAGTTCTGTCAAACCCGCCGGTGCTTTCTGGAGCCACGCCACCGTGGGCGCAGCCAGCGCTGAGATTCCATAACCGACAAGTGTAAGAACGCCGATAAGGATAAAGGCGGCGCTCACGGGCAGGGGAATTTTCAATTTAGCGAGTCCCCGCACTATCGGCCGCAAGAGATAGCTAAGCAGCAGCGCAAGAACGATCGGCAGGAGGATCGAACGCATGAAGTAGATGGTGTAGAAGAGTGCCAGGATAAACAGACCGGTAAGCGCAATCGACCTGACATCGAAAGGTTTCTGCAACAGTTCGGCGGTGCGTAAACGGGCACGGGACGTGACTATTCCCGCTTGATTCTCGTCGTCGGAAACGTCACCGCGCGACTCCGCGTTCATTGGGGGCAAACCCATCTATGCTCATGAATCGCACCGTACTTCGCATCCACGCGCTTGAGTCTTCTGCTTGCTGACGTTACCCGAGTGGCGGTTTAAACCTTGGTCTGCTGATCGTACTGCTTGTCGTTTTTCGACGGTAGGATTGCATTGCTCGGCCTACTCGCCTAATCAGGCAAAGCCAATTCCGCTCGATCTCTACCATGGCAATTTTTATCAAGAGGTCGTCGGTTGGCCACACCCATTCTATCGGCATCGCATCACAATGTTTCGTCGGACAAATCAGGCGCAGTGACCTGTTTCCATGTGTGCTCATAATCACCTGGATTTGGCGTCCGGTAATGATTTCGCCGCAAACCAGGCAATAACGTTTCTCATCCAGCGAGTGCCAATGGCGGAATTGATCGAGTCGTTGCAACGTATCCAGTCTATCTTCGTCGGATAAGTTGATCGAAGAAACAGCCGTCATCGGCCGAAACATCCTCTTCTTCGAATGCTCACACAATCCGGCGCACGCCCGATTGGTCTATCAGTCAAAATCCTAGCTAGGTTCCTTGCCGATCGACCTCGGTTCTGTCAGAAGAAGCATGGTCATAATTACGATTTGAGGGGTTGATGGATGCCGATGTTCGCCCAATGCGCGAAGGAAGTCATATTGCCAGGCTTGGCCGTGGATGTACGCAAGACGCGCCTTCGCTGTTCTCCCATAAGAAGAACAGGAAGGCGCGAGGAGACAAACGAGCCTAACCGTCTTGGCTCTTAATCCTCATCGAGTATCACGCGATCAACCATCATGTTGTCGCCAGTTCCGACGTAATGAACCCGGACTGGGATACCGACCTTAACTCTCGTTCTTACGGTATCTTCATCCAGAGTCCTGCCACTCCGCGTTACATAAGTGACGGTCTTTCCGAAGTGGTAGGTACGCGGCCCGGCACTTTCTCTGAGCACGATTGTACTGCCCGGAGTGTACTCGGTGATCGTCCCATTGCCTTCGGTCGTGGTTGTTGTTGTGGTAGTCTCCGAGACTTGTGCCCACGCAAACGGAGCCGCAACTGCCAAGGCCATACTGAGTAGTAGTTGTTTCATAGTGCTTTCCTTTTTTATTTCTTTCCGCGAGGGGCGAACATTCCCGCTGCCGATCTTCCCTCGATTTCGGAAAGAACGCCCCGGCGTGTTACACTGTATAATCGAAGAAAAACTCTCCTTCGGTCGTGAGAGGAAGGCGGAAGCAGGTCAGCCAGATGCCCTCGATGCCGTTATTCTTTAACTGCGTTGTCGTGTTTGCTTTACCCAGTTCGTCAAGTCCGAGGTTGACATGAAATTGATGATTTGGTGTGACGAAATCTTGGCTTTTAATGCGGCAGCTAACCCCAGCTCGATAAACTGCAGCTGCCACGGATGATGTGCATCCGTGCCCATCGAAATACGAGTTCCGTGTTCTCGCGCGACTTTTAGTAGCCCGACGTTCAAATCCTGCCGATCAGGATAGCAGTCAATTTCCAGCGCCTTATCCAGCTCGGCGGCTTCTGCAAAAACGCGCGACCAGTCTGCACTTAAGCCGATTCGATAATTGTAAATGCGGCCGCGCGGATGAGCCAAGATCTGAATATTTGGATTGCGAAGCGCTGCGAGATAACGCTGCGTTTGATCTTCAATTCTCCGCAGAGAGGAATGGAATGAACCTAGAACCAGATCCAAAGGTAATAGCGACTTCGGTGACATATCTCCCTCCCCTCGCGGGTTGAGGTTCATTTCGATTGAGTGAAGGACCCTTAGTTTCGCGCCAGCTTTTATTAGCGAGCTGTTGATCTTCGCTACCTCCGATCCCTGTTTCTTCAGTGCGCTTTCGTTGATTCCACCTGCAATTTTCAAACCTTTAGAGTGGTCGGTGATCGCTATGTATTCATACGACCGCTCTTTCGCTGCATCGGCCATTTCCGCGATCGTGCCTGATCCGTCACTCCAGCGAGTGTGCATTTGTAAATCACCGCACAGGTTCTTTGCCCACGCGGGTTTTCTTCCTAGTAGCTGTTTCGCTTCAGCGAGCGAAATGAAATCCTGGCGAATCGCGGGAGTTTTCCTGCTTAATGGCGGCGGCTTATCAAGCCATCGGCGAATTTGTTTTTCTATGAACGGGCCGATTCCACGCAGTTCAGTTAACGAACGATTTTGCGTCGCGAGATCGGTCGCGTTTTCTGGCCATAAGAACGCACTACGAGCAGCCCGTCGAAAAGCGCGCGATAGAATTCCTGTCTCCGCCTCCGCCTGCTTGGCGAGCAACTCCGCAATGTCCGTATTCGATAACACATCTGAGAATCGATTCGGCCTCCGCCTTCAGGGGCGTCTAAACTGGTCGTGGCATTATCGACCGCTGACACGCGTTCCTTTCTTTCGGTGCGATTTCAATAGTGATGCCGGAGACCGCAGAGGAAATCTCCCAGCAACCCGAAGTTCGCAAAGAGCTCCAGCGGGCCACCGGTGAAAAACGCCGCCAAAAGGTCAAAGCCCAGGGAAGAGACAAATTCTGGCTTGTTACATACGCGCTTGTTCTTCTTGGTTGTGCCTTGCTGTATTTGCTACTTGGTTCGAGGCTGATTCTGCTGCCGCAGCCAATTGTCGATATTGCGGCGCGAATTCTACGCGGCACGGCGCTGATCACTCTCGTACTCGCAATCGCACAAGCTGCTTCCGTATATGGCCTCGCTCGTGTTGAGGATGCCTCGACTCGTTTCACGCTTCAGCGCATCATGCATCTTGTCGTTGCACTGTTAATCGCGCTCATTGCGATATCGATAATTTTCGTCAATTGGTATGCCGCCCTTGCCGCGCTCGGCGTTGGATCAATCATTATTGCACTGGCTGTGCAAACGCCGATGAAGAGTTTCATCGCTTGGATATATATTCTTGTTCGCCAGCCTTATCGTGTTGGCGATCGAATCAAGATAGGTGATGCCACCGGCGATGTCATCGATGTCGGCTACCTGGACACGACGTTGTGGGAATTCGGCGGCCAATACATTTCAGGTGATCATCCGAGTGGCAGACTGATCAAGTTCCCAAACGAAAAAGTGCTCGACGAACTCGTTTATAACTATTCGTGGCCGCTCTTTCCCTATATCTGGAACGAAATCAAATTTCAGATCGCCTATCAGAGCGATTTGAAATTTGTAGCCGAGACCATGCAGCAGATTGTTGAAAAAGAGCTCGGTGAAGAGATGATGAAGCGCGTCGAAGTTTTCCGTGACCTGCTGGCTCGCACACCAGTCGACGAACTTGAAGTTCGTTCGCGTCCGCGAGTCATTTTTCGTGTCGATGAAGTAACCTGGATCAATGCAATCGTACGTTACCTTGTGTCGCCGCGCGAAGCCGGCTCAGTCAAAACACGCTTAATCCCCAAATTGCTCGCTGCTCTGAATGCCGAGCCAGATAAAGTTATGTTTCCGGCCGGAGCGAATCGACCATTCAGGTAACGACATGCGTGTTTTGAACGAGAAGTGATCGCGCAAATTCGCCAACCCCGGCGACCAAGTCCGGCGAACCTGCAAGTTTTTCGACTTGGCGAACGAGAGCGCTGCCGATGACCGCGGCGTCTGCAAAACGCCAGACCTGGCTAACCTGTTCCGGAGTTGAGATCCCGAATCCAACGGCGACGGGCAAGTCGCTCACTGCTCGCACACGTTTGACGAGAGATTCGGCGTCACGTGGCATTTCGCTCCGTGCGCCAGTAACCCCTGCGCGCGAAACAGCGTAGATGAACCCGCTGGCCTGCTGAGCGATGCGCCTTAGCCGTTCGCCTGAAGTCGTAGGAGCAACGAGAAAGATCAGATCTACAGCGTGGTCACGAAATGCGGTGATCCAAGGCCCTCCTTCTTCCGGAGTCAGATCAGTTATGAGCACTGCATCAATTCCAGCCCCCTGAACCTCGTCTCCCAGGCGATCTCTACCGAACTTCAACAGGGGATTGAGATAACTGAAGAGCACAATCGGTACGTCGATGTGCTTCTTTGCGTTCGAAACGCATCTTAGCGTGTCCCCGAGTGTCACACCTCCTCGCAGCGCCCGCTCGGAGGCGCGCTGAATGACTTCGCCATCGGCGACCGGATCGCTGAATGGCACACCGAGTTCAATGATGTCTGCCCCGGCCGCGGCCAGTTCAACCAGAAGGAGTTCGGTGGTTACCAGATCGGGATCGCCTGCGGTGATAAACGGGATGAATCCGCCGCGTCCGCAATGCTTCAACTTGCCGAACGTGTCGCGTATCCGGCTCATTGCGAGTGCAAATCCGCAACGAGTTGGACGTCTTTGTCGCCGCGGCCAGACAGATTAATGATGACCGAGTCGTCTTGCGACAACTCACGAGCGACACGAATTGCGGGCATGATAGCATGTGCCGTCTCTAGTGCGGGAATGATTCCCTCTAACTTGGCGCAAAGTTGAAATCCTTCGAGCGCCTCGGCGTCGCTTGCTCGGACGTAATCCGCTCGCCTGCTGTCATGCAGGAATGCGTGTTCAGGCCCGATCGCTGAGTAATCGAGGCCAGCAGAGATCGAATGAGTGGTCGCAATCTGACCGTTCGCATCCTGAAGCACGTAGGACATCGTGCCCTGCAGAACGCCGACCTGTCCGCCGCCACTAGCCATACCAGCGTGAAATCTCGCAGCGTGTTCACCTAACGAATCTCCGCGTCCTCCGGCTTCTACACCGATCAACCGGACTCCTTCGTCTGCAATAAAAGGATGAAACAACCCGATCGCATTCGAACCACCTCCTACGCAGGCAACCAGCGCGCGCGGAAGCGTGCCCGTCGCAGACAAAATTTGTTCGCGCGCTTCACGTCCAATGACACTTTGAAATTCGCGTACCATCAGTGGGTACGGATGGGGACCGAGTGCGCTGCCGAGCAAATAGTACGTATCGTGCACATTCGTTACCCAGTCTCGCAGCGCCTCGTTGATTGCATCCTTTAGTGTGCGCGTTCCAGCACTTACAGTGACCACTTCAGCGCCGAGTAATCGCATTCGGAAAACGTTGAGTGCCTGCCGCCGCACATCTTCTGCGCCCATGTAGATGACGCAATTTAATCCGAACAAGGCGCAAACCGTCGCGGTCGCGACGCCGTGCTGGCCCGCACCCGTCTCAGCAATGACGCGACGCTTGCCCATTCGACGGGCGAGCAACGCTTGGCCCACAGCGTTGTTGATTTTGTGCGCGCCGGTGTGCAAAAGGTCTTCACGCTTCAAATAGATTTGCGCTCCTCCGGCGTGAGCTGTTAGCCGCCGCGCGTGAAATAAGGGTGTCGGCCTGCCACAGTAATCGCGCAGCAGTCGGTTGAGTTCGGCCCAGAAACCGGGGTCGTCTCTGGCGTTCATGAACTCGTTAGTCAACTCCTCCAGAGGAGCGACTAATGTTTCCGGAACGTAGCGTCCGCCAAATTTTCCCCAATGCCCGCCCTCATCCGGCTCGCTTTTTGTAATCGGCGATTTCTGCATTGGAGTTATGAAGAGCAGAAAGGGTTTATCGAGGAATTGGCAGCTCGCACTGCGGTAACAAAATCTTCCACAGCCTGGTGATCTTTTACTCCTGGCGCGTTCTCAACGCCGCTACAAACATCAATCGCGTGAGGCGCTACCTTTGCGATAGCTTGACCGACATTTTCTGCGGTTAATCCGCCGGAGAGAACGAGGAATCGCGCGAAGGAACGAGTTGTTCTCGCTGATAGCCAATCACATGTCCGACCAGTTCCGCCACGGAGGGTCGGATGATGCGCGTCAACCAGCACGTCGCAATCGCCAAATAACGCGACCTCTTCAGGTCGGAACTGAGGATCCGTCGAGAACGCCCGGATCACACGAAATTCACGAGCTAGTTCGCTGCATATTTCCGCTGACGTGCCCCCATATAATTGCACGCATCGAACGCCGGCTGCGTCCGCGGTGGTTCGAATATGTTCGGCACTGGCGTCTACGAAAACTCCGACCGGCAAAACTCGAGGCGATACTGCGTCGATAATTCGCCGGGCGAACTTGGGCTCAATATAACGTAAACTTTGGGGATAAAAGTTGAACCCAATCATGCTGGCTCCGAGTTCGGAGCATGCTCTGGCGTCTTTAACATTCGTGACGCCACAAATCTTGATTTGCACTGGAGTTATCATTGCCGAGCTTCAATTGAAGCTTCTGTAAGTTGCCGATCTTCAGCCGCGGCAACTAAATTGCGAAGAGCCGTTTCGGGATTGGGCGCGCGCATCAAGGCTTCGCCTACCAGAAAACCGCGAAATCCGACTTTACGAAGGCGAAGCAGCGAGTCTGCACTTTGCAGTCCGCTTTCGCTGATCAGGATTCTGTCTGGCGGAACCTCCGCGATCAATCGCTCGCTTGTATTCAATGAAACCTCAAACGTTCTGAGATCGCGGTTATTTACTCCGACGATCCTTGCGCCTGAATTCAGGGCGCGCCGCAATTCCTCGGACGTATGCACTTCAACTAAGGCGTCGAGTCCCAGTTCTTCCTCAGCGAGTGCGCGCAATTCTGTTAACAAATGGTCATCCAGTGCGGTAACAATCAACAGTACGGCGTCGGCTCCAGCGATGGCGGCTTCGAAGATTTGGATTGGATCGATGATAAAGTCTTTACGCAAAAGCGGCAGGTTCGTAATGGATCGCGCCGCGCGAAGATCGACGATCGAGCCGCCAAAATATTCTTCGTCGGTTAGAACCGAGATTGCGCAAGCGCCACCGCGTTCGTAGCAGCGAACAATGTCACTGACCGCCAAATCGTCTCGAATAATTCCAGCGGAAGGCGATCTGCGTTTGAACTCTGCGATGATTTTCAGTCGCTGTGAGTTGGACTCCAGAGCTCGTAGCAACCGATGCGGGTCAGCGTTCTTTCGAATCTTCAGCGCGCGTTCGCGAAAGTCTTGGGAAGAAGGATCCGCTCGAAGGTGCGCAACGGCTTTTCGTTTTCGATCCAGGATTTGCGAGAAAATGCTTTTGATCATGGCTTTCGATTTGTCTCCCGAACCAGTGCATCCAGCTTCGATGCAGCACGTCCGCTGTCGATGCTTTCACAGGCAAGCCCTACTGCGTATCGGAGATCGGGGGCAACCCCCGCAAGATAAAGGGCGGCAGCGGCGTTAATGATGACGAGATCGCGCGCGGCACTCGTCGTTTTCGTTGTCTCGCCTTGCAAAATTGCGTGAATCAGATGTGCGTTTTCTTGCGGTCCCTTACCGCAAAATCCATCGAAGTGTTGGCGTTCCAATCCAAAGTCGTCGGGGGACACTGTAAATGTTTCCACTTCGCCAGTGGACGAACAGGCGGCAACGTACGTTTTGTCGGCAATTGTTATTTCATCCAGGCCATCGGCACCATGTACCACCCATGCTTTCTTCACGCCGAGACGAGCCAGGGCCGACGCGACGCGTTCAAGTAACGACCGATGCCAGACGCCCACGATCTGAAACGGTGCCTGTGCGGGATTCGTTAGGGGACCGAGCATGTTGAATGTCGTGTGCACCCCAAGCTCGCGGCGCACATGAGCGACGCGGGCTGTTGCAGCATGAAAAAGTGGCGCAAAGATGAAACAGATTTCATGCTCGTTGAGACAGCGCTCGACGGTCGCGGGTGGAGCGGCTGTGTTGACGCCCAGCGCCTGGAGGACATCAGCGCTGCCGCAACGTGACGTTGCCGCCCGCGAGCCATGTTTCGCTACGGGCAGACCGGCGCCCGCAATCACAAAAGCAGCCGCTGTTGAAACATTGAAGGTTTTTGCGACGCTCGATCCGGTGCCTGCTGTATCGATGAAGCGCGCGTGACGCGATCGCAATGGCACTGCACGATTTCGCATTGCTTCGGCAATTCCCGCGAGCTCATCGAAGCTCTCGCCTTTTACTGCCAGACTGGTAAGCGCGGCCGCGATTTGTGCGTCTGTAGCAACAGGGTTCAGCAGACAGTCTAGAAAATTTCCAGCCTCCGCACGGCTGAGATTCTCACCGCGCATGAGGCGCAGCGTTAGTTCGCGCAGTTTAAAATCGCCGATGTCGCTTGCATTGCATCCGCATTCGCCCCTTCGGGATGGCGTAATCCGTGTCGCCATCGCGAGCGCCTTTCTCATCGCGCGCGCTTTATTGACCGTTTCCTCGTACTCGGAATGTGGACTTGAGTCGGCGACGATGCCCGCGCCGCTTTGAAAATATGCCTTCCCATTTTTCAAAACCGCGCAGCGCAGCGCGATGCAGGAATCGACATTGCCATCGAATCCAAAATAGCCGATCGCGCCCGCGTAACAGCCGCGTCTGGTCCGTTCCAATTCGCTAATGATTTGCATGGCGCGAATTTTCGGCGCTCCGGAGACAGTCCCTGCGGGAAACGTTGCTTTGACCAGGTCGAACCCGGTGCAGCCCGTACGCAGGTGACCGGTGACATTTGAAACGATATGCATGACGTGGCTGTAGCGCTCGATCTCCATCAATTCGGTCACGCGCACCGTGCCGAAGCCTGAAACCCGGCCGACATCGTTGCGCGCGAGATCGACGAGCATGATGTGCTCAGCGCGTTCCTTGGGATCGGCGAGGAGTTCGGCAGCGTTCTTCTCGTCCTGCGCGGAGGTGTCGCCGCGCGGGCGCGTGCCAGCGAGCGGACGGATCTCCACCGCGTCGCCGATTAGCCGGACATGCATCTCCGGCGAGCTTCCAACAAGCGCAAAATCAGCTCCGAACTTAAGACAAAACATGTACGGCGACGGATTGATGAAACGAAGACATCGATAAAAATCGAGCGGATCGCCACCAAAATCGGATTCGAACCGCTGTGAAAAGACAACCTGGAAGATGTCGCCTCCCCGAATGTATTCCTTGGCTTGTTCTACCGCGCGCTTGAACTCTTCCGGATGAAAATTGCTGTGAGCAGGCTGTATTTCGCAATCGGCAGGTGGAATCGGCGGAAGATCGGCAGGTTTCGCGAGCCTGCGCATGATGACATGGATCGATTCAGCCGCTCGCGCATAAAGTTTTTCGAGTGGGCCATCATCGAGGAATGCGTTCGCGACGATCTTCAACGTGCGTAGCCGATGGTCGAAGATGAGAAGGCTGCTTGTAATCATGAAGATCATCTCAGGCAATTGCAGTTCATCACGCTCTGCTGTCGGAACTTTGGGTTCGAAGGAATGGATTGCTTCGTAGCCGAGGAAACCAACAGCGCCGCCGCTGAACCGCGGCAGTTTTGGGTTCGAGACAAACTGATAGCGCGCCATCAGATTGCGGAGCTCATCCAATGGGTCACTTGTTGTTTCAGTCCGCCGCTCAACTCCCAATTCGAAGATTTGTAGCCGCTGACCGTGGGTTTTTATCACGATCCGGGGGTCGATTCCGACGAAGGAGAAGCGTCCCGACTCGTCGTTTTTCTCAGTCGATTCGAACAGGAAACCGTAACCGCCGCCGTCTAACTTCTTAAATGCCGAAACGGGCGTTTCGTTATCGGCGATAAACTCTGCGAAAACTGGGACAACGTTACCGTGTCGCCCGAGCTGACAAAACTCGTCCATGCTTGGGGTGATCTGCGCTTTCATGGATTTGGCCGATGCAAAAGGAAACGCCCGAGAATTTTCTTGCCGTCACGTGTGAGAACCGATTCCGGGTGAAATTGGACGCCGTACACGGGAAACTCGCGATGACGCAACGCCATGATTTCGCCGTCGTCGCTTTCAGCGATGATCTCGAGGCACCTTGGAAAGGAACTCCGCTCGACGGCCAGCGAGTGGTATCGACCGGCTTCAAACGGCGCAGGCAAATCGGTAAAGAGTCCGCTTCCGTCATGTCTGATCGTAGATGACTTCCCATGCATGAGAGTGGAAGCGCGCACGATTTTCCCGCCGTACGCTTCGGCGATGCATTGATGTCCAAGACAAACACCGAGCATTGGAATCTTCGACCCGAATCGCAGGACGATGTCTTTGCTGATTCCCGCTTCACGCGGAGTGCAGGGTCCCGGCGAGATACAGATATGTTTGGGCGCTAACACAGCGATTTCATCAGGTGAGATTTCGTCGTTCCGCTTAATAACAAGCTCGCATCCGAGCTCGCCAAAATATTGGGCCAGGTTGTAAGTGAAGGAGTCGTAGTTATCGATCAGGAGAAGCATTAACTTGAATTCGTTAGGCCGCTTGGTGCTGTGTCGGACTCTCAGTAACTGTCGGAGTGGCAATCTCACGGAGCGCACGAACTTCTTTGACGAGTTGGGCATACTCCGAGGGCGTCAGAGCTTGTGCCCCATCCGAAAGGGCGAGCTCTGGATGGTCATGAACTTCCACCATGAGTCCGTCGGCTCCGACTGCAACGCCTGCGCGCGCAAGCGGCGTAACCATGTACGCGCTACCTGTGCCGTGTGATGGATCCACGATTACCGGCAGATGAGAAATTCGCCGGATCGCCGGAACAGAAGCAAGATCGAGTGTGTTACGCGTATGCTGGGTGAAAGTCCGAACGCCGCGCTCGCACAAGATTACGTTGTAATTGCCCTCGGCCATGATGTATTCCGCCGCGAGTAACCATTCTTCGAGTGTTGCAGCCATTCCTCGCTTCAACAGGACCGGCAGTTGCGACCGGCCAGCTCGCCTGAGCAGTGAAAAGTTCTGCATGTTACGGGCGCCGATTTGAATGACGTCGCCGTACTGTTCGATCAGATCGATATGAGGTTCTTCGAGTGCTTCGGTGACAATCTTTAACCCAAACGTCTCGCGGACCTCGGACATGATTCTCCAGCCTTTCTCTCCCAGGCCTTGAAACGCGTACGGAGAACTTCGGGGCTTCCACACGCCACCTCGAAAAAACCGCGCACCGCTTTGCTGCACCGCTTCCGCCACAGCGAATGCCTGATCGTGACTCTCGATCGCGCACGGTCCCGCGATAATAGCGAGTTCACTTCCTCCGATGGTAGCATTCCCAACTCGCACCACTGTTTTTTCCGGGCGCAAGTCGAGCGTGATCAACTTGTACGGCTTGGTAACCCGGATGACTTCCGCCACGCCCGGCAGATTTTCGAATCGCCTGCCATCGATAGGACCCTGGTTGCCAGTGATCCCAATGGCTGTTCGCGTCGCCCCTGGC
>Ga0209239_1000915_pt1 | contig 17354 bp, 14 predicted proteins | sample GraSoi013_2_20cm_FD_185824 | JGI IMG/M metagenome (GOLD analysis project Ga0209239, IMG submission 185824) | Grasslands soil microbial communities from the Angelo Coastal Reserve, California, USA - Sample 10_02_2013_2_20cm (SPAdes) (version 2) | ecosystem: Environmental > Terrestrial > Soil >...
GCTCGCCACGATCAGCGCGTACGCGCTGCAGAACACCAGCCACTGCGACCATTCGACCCGCTGTGCGGCGAGCCCCCCAAGTCCCATCGCACGCTCCCGCTTGAGCGGCGGATACAGCAGCACGACCACCACGGGGCCCACCAGCACGCCCATCATGTGGTTGGTGGACGTGAGCGCCAGCAGGTACACGATCATCAAGAGATGGTGATCGTGCCCTTCGCCGGGGGGCTGGTCGTCCCAGCGCACGATGAGCCACAGCACGAGCGCGATGGAGAGCAGCGACAGCGTGTACACCTTCTCGTTCACGACCGACTGGTTCCACACCGTGAACGCCGTCGCGGCGGCGAGCGCCCCCGCCACGGCGGCGAGCCGCCGCGGCAGCCGGGCCGGCACCCACGCCCGCATCCACCGCTCGCCCACCAGGAACCAGCACGCCGCCGCCACCGCGCTCGTCACGGCGGCGAGCAGGTTGATCCGCTCGGCGTAGGCGGCCGCGAGCGGCAGCAGGCCCCAGGTGTGGGCGATGAGCGTGAACAGCGGATTGCCCGGCGGGATGCCGAGCACGTAGGCGGCGGCGATGTATTCCGACGTGTCCCAGAACTGGGTCGTGGGCGCCAACGTAGCCACGTAGATGATCAAGGCGCCGAGCGCGACGCACCCCGCCCACAGATAGGGCGGGCGCTCGGCCTCGGCAGACAGCGCCGCTTGGCCCAGCGTCGGGCCCAGGCGCGTCAATTGGTCGGTCGTCATGCTCGCTCGCTTCGGGTCAGTTGCCGGCGGCGCGCCGCTCGGCGGGCAGCGCGTACGTGGTGTTCAGCAGGATCGCGTCTCGCAGCGCCACCGCTCGGGCCGTAAGCGCCGGTTCGCGCCCGGACAGGGCGGCGGCGATCGTGTCGTACACGATGGCGTAGCCCAGGAGGCTGCTCTGCGACGGCACGTCGACCCAGCCACGCGGCCGGAAACGGGACGCCGCCTCGCCTCCCTGGTACACGCCGAACGCCAAGGCTCTGCTGCGCGGCACGTTCACGAAGCCGCGGCCCGGCAGCAGACGCACGTCGTCGCTCTGGGTGACCGGCCGAGGCAGCACGCGGCGCACGAGCCCCTCACCCACCAGATAGGCCCCGAGGCCGAGCTGATCGGCGTAGTTGCCGGTCGAGGCGGAGAAGTAGATCGGTCGTTTGCCCACCTCGTCCTTGATGATTTGCAGGACGGCCAGATCCGAGCGGGCGAGATAGGGACGCCCCAGGCTCTTCGGGTCGAGGGTGACGGTGACTGGTCCCAGGCGTCCGGCGACGGGCCGCGGCAGCACCAGATATGGCGGAAGCGTGTCGGCCGGCCCGTCGAGGTAGAACCGGCTCATCCACGGCCGGAGCGAGGGCGGGCGCGAATGTCTCAGGCGGCCGCCGCTGCAGCTGACGCAGATACCAATCCGTGTTGGCGAGCGAAAGCACCAGCACGCTCACGTCCCGTCGAACGCCTTCCACCTCCTGGGCGTACCACAGCGGAAACGTGTCATTGTCGCCGGCCGTCACCAAGAGCGCGTAGGGGTCCACCGACTGCAGCACGTCACGGGCGTAGTCGCGCGCCAACGTCTCGCCCGCGCGGGACGCCGTGACCCGGTTGCCGGCCAGAGGGACGAGCGCGACGACCAGCACGGCCGCCGACAAGGCCCAGCGTCGCGCGGGGGCTGGAGCCGGAACGCGCATCGCGAGCGCCTCCTGGATCCATGTCATCAGAGTCGCGAGGCCCATCCCGACCCAGATCCCCCACGCGGCGAACGACGCGATGAAGAAGTAATCCCGTTCGCGGACCTCGTGCTCCACGCCGGGCGCGCTGTACGGCTGCGAGTAGCCCCACTTGAAGTTCAGGTAGAACACGAGCGCGACGGTCAGGGTGAAGAGCAGCGCGGTCATGGCGATGGCGGCCCGGCGCTCGGCGCGCCAATGACGCCGCGCCCCCACGAGCCCCAGAGCGGCGAACACCACCGCCAGGGCGCGCTGCGCCCCTGCCATCCAGTCTCGCCCGAACTGCCACGTGAAGTACTGCACGTAGTTCAATAGCTGCTGTCCGTACAGGACGAGCGTGTGGCCGGGGTTGTCGGCCCCCGGCGGATACATCGGGTTATCGAACACGGACGGCTTGCCGAACTGCTCGCGCGTCAGAATGGCCCTGAGCGCGGGCCACGTGGTCGCCTCGCCCTGGTTCAGATACGGGTCGAAGTGAGCCCGAATCGGAATGAAGAGGTTGACGCTCGTCCCTACCGCGGCGACGAGCAGCGCCGCGATGAGGAACCGCGGGCGGACCAGCACCAGCGGATCGGTAGCCAGGACGTAGGCCAGGACCGCGGGCGCCACCAGCAGTCCCATCAGGTGGTTGGTGGCCGACAGCGCGAGCAGGTAGACGATGAGAACGAGGTGGTGGTCACGCCGCGCGCCCGGGGCCTGATCCGCCCATCGCACCGCCAGCCACAGCACCAAGGCGATCGTCAGCATGCTCAGCGTGTAGACCTTCTCGTTCACGACCGATTGGTTCCACACGGTGAACGTCGTGCATCCCACGAGCGTACCCGCCGCCGCCGCGGCGCGTCGCCATGGGGCGGAGGTCACAATGGGCCGCAGCCAGCGCTCCCCGATGAGGAACCAGGCGCCGGCAGTCACCGCACTGCTCGTCGCGGCCAAGAGATTGATCCGTCGTGCGTAGTCGGCGCTGAGGGGGAGCACGCCCCAGACGTGCGCCAAAATGACGAACAGGGGATTGCCGGGAGGGTGGGGGACTCCCAGCGCGTGCGCGGCGGTGATGTACTCGGAAGCGTCCCAGAACTGCGTGGTCGGCGCAAGCGTGAGCACGTACAGCACGAGAGTACCGAACGCCATGAGGCCCGCCCACAGGTAGGGAGGCCGTTCCGGGCCGGCCGCGTGCGGCGCAGTCCCCAGGTTGGTCATAACGGTCGTCACCGGTCAGTGCCTGAACTGTCGGATGCCCGTGAACACCATCGCCATCCCCGCCTGATCGGCCGCGGCCGCCACCTCGGCGTCCTTCACCGAGCCGCCCGGCTGGATGATCGCGCGCACTCCCGCCCGGGCCGCTTCTTCTACACCGTCGGCGAACGGAAAGAACGCGTCGGAAGCTAACACCGCACCGGCCGGGTCGTGCCCCTGCTGGCGGGCCTTGTGAATCGCCAGGAAGGAGGCGTCGACGCGCGACATCTGGCCCGCGCCGATGCCGATCGCCGCCTGATCGCGGGCGAGCAGGATGGCGTTCGACTTGACCACGCCCACCGCCGCCCAGGCGAATCGCAGGTCCCGCCATTCGACGTCGGTCGGAGCACGCCGCGTGACCACTCTCCACCCTGCTTCGTCCGCCGCCTGTGCCGCGCGGGACCGCTCCTGCGCCAGGAACCCTCCCCGGATGCGCTTGTAGTCCCAGCCCGCCGCTTCACCCCCCGGCAGGCGCACGACGCGCAGGTTCTTCTTGTCCCGGAATACGGTCAGCGCGTCGTCCGCGAACGTGGGGGCCACCACCACTTCCACGAACAGGTCGCGCATGGCCTCCGCGGCGCCGCGATCCACGGCGGCGTTGAAGGCGATCACGGAGCCGAATGCGGACGTGCGGTCGGTGGCGAGGGCGCGCTCGTACGCCTCCCGGGGGGAGCGCCCCAGCGCGATGCCGCACGGTGTGGTGTGCTTGATGATCGCGCACGCCGCCGCGTCCGATCCGGCCCAGGGAGCGACCGCCGCGACGCTCGCGTCCACGTCGAGCAGGTTGTTGAAGGAGAGCTCCTTCCCATGGAGCTGCTCCAAGTCGCGGATCCCGGGCTCGGGGCTCGCGTACAGCGCGGCCGGCTGATGCGGGTTTTCGCCGTACCGCAGCTCCTGGCGGCGCTCCAGGGCCAGCGTGATCCGCTCGGGCCATCCCGGCGCGTCCTTGGTCAGGTACCCGTGGATCGCGGCGTCGTAGGCTGCGGTGTGGGCGAAGACTTTGGCCGCCAAGTCTCTGCGCAACCCCGGGGACCCCGGGCTTGCGCCCGGGGTTAGTTCACCTGCTTTCAGACCCGCGATCACCACCGGATAATCGTCCGGATCGACGACGACGATCACGTCCTGGTGGTTTTTCGCGGCCGAGCGGAGCATGGAGGGGCCGCCGATGTCGATCTGCTCGATCGCTTGCTCGAAGGTGACGCCGGGCTTCGCGACCGTCTCGCGAAACGGATAGAGGTTGACGGCCACGAGATCGATCGGGGTAATGCCGTGCTCGGCCAGCGCGGCGCGGTCGCCCGCGTGCGCGCGCCGGGCCAGCAGGCCGCCGTGCACCTTGGGATGGAGCGTCTTCACGCGGCCGTCCATCATCTCGGGGAAGCCCGTGACCCGCTCGATCGGGATCACCGGGAGGCCGGCCTGGCGGAGCGTCTCCGCCGTGCCGCCGGTCGAGACGATTTCCCATCCGAGACCGGCCAGGTCGCGAGCGAACGCGACGAGGCCGCGCTTGTCAGAAACCGACAGCAGCGCTCTCACCAGGTCTCGGCGATGGCCCGGACCAGGTCCGCGAGGCTCGCCACGTCCTTCAGGTCCACCACCTCGGCGGGAGAGTGGGAGTAGCGCAGCGGCCAGCCGAGCGCCACGTCCACCACGCCGTAGGGCGTGAACATGGAGCCGTCGTTGCCGCCATTGGTCGTGCCGACCTGCAGCGCCACGCCCCGCGCCCGCGCCACGCGGACGAGGGAGTCGAGGTAAGCCGGGGGCGTCACGGACGAGTTGTCCAGCGCCCGTGCCACGGCCCCCGCGCCGATCGGCGCCACCGCGAAGTTGGGGAGCTCGAGCGGCGAGTCGGCGGAGACGAACGTATCGATCGCGTGGACGCGGCGCGGAGCCGTGCCGAGCGACGCGGCCGCCACGCCCGCTCCCTCGAGCCCGATTTCCTCGCGCACGCTCCAGATGAAGATCACCTGATGCTTGAGCGCCGCGCGGTCCAGGTGGCGCAGCGCGATGATCTGCGCGGCGTCGCCGACGCGATCGTCGAACGAGCGTCCGGTGGCGCGCGTGCCCGCGAGGCGCACGTACCGCTTCGGCATCGTCACGGTGGCCCCGGGGCTGACGCCCCGGGCCATGCTCGCCGCTCGAGACGTCGTCCCCACGTCGACTCGCAAGGGCGGCGGTGTGTGCCGGGTCAGCCCCGAGTCGCGCGGCATGAACACGCCGGCCACGTCGCCCTTGTCGGTATGCACCAGCGCGGGCTGGGCCTCGTACAGCGACGCGATGAACCCGCCACGCGGCTCGAGGTCGAGTGAGCCATCGTCGCGGATGGCGGTCACCCGGAATCCGATCTCGTCCATGTGCGCCACGAACACGACCAGCGGATTCCCCTGGCCGAGACGCACCCACAGGTTGCCCGCGGTGTCAGTTTCGCTTTTCGCCCATGCCGGCAGGAGGTGCTTCACCGCCTCGCGTACGGGGCCTTCCGCGCCGGAGACGCCGTAGGACTCGATGAGCGCAGACAACACCGATTCGGCTTCGGAAATGCGGGGCGGATCCTGGGCGGTTAGACGGTTGGACGGATCGACCGGTAGAAAGAGCAGCGCCAGCGCCGCTCCCCTCACGGTCCAACCGTCTAACCGTCTAGGCGCCCTCATCTTCCCTCCACCCATTGCACGATGTCCCGCACGAGCTTGTCGACGTCGGCAAGCGCCACCGTTTCCGCGGCGGTATCGGTGTAGCGCGTGGGCAGGCTCGCGGTCTTGACGTCGTCGAACGGCCCGAGCACGGCTTTCACGCTCCCGAGCCCCGCATTGCTCGCATACAGGCTCTGCACCGTGAACGCGGCCACGACCGTGCCTTTCGCCCTGGGCTTTGCCTGGACCGCCGCGACGAGCGCCGCGCAGGCGGCGCGCCGCCCGGCGTCGGGTGCGGCCAGGAGCCGGTCGCCGTACGGGAGCGGTCGCTTGGTGAGCGATACGGGCGCCAGCACGTCGACACCGAGCGCCCGTGCCTCGGCGGCCGAGGCGGCGCCCACATCGAGGTACGCGTTGTCCACGGTGAAAACGGGGTCGGGCGCGCCGGCCGCGACCCGTCCGCGCGTCAAGTGCGTGGACTTCACGGCGACCACGCCGGGCACCGGACCCTTCGTGCCGAACACGGTCACGCGGTGACCCTCGAGCTGCTGGTCGAACAGTGGAAACGCCGTGCGCGCGCCGACGCGGCGCAACAGCAGGTAGCCGTCGCCCGTGATGTTGCCGACGACGTAGCCGACCTCGTCGAGCGGGCACAGCACCAGGCGCTTGGGCGAGCCCTGACCGAGCGTGAGCGTGACGTTGCCCGCACGATCACGGCTGCTGCCGGGGAGCAAGGCGACGAGCGAGTCGGCCACCGCCTGCTCGAAACCGGTGACGGCGGTCATGCTCGCGAAGCGCAGGGCGAGCGCGTCGGCGGATTGGCCGGACAGGCGGACGGGTGGCAGCGCGGACAGGAAGGCCCAGACAAAAAGGACAGTCCCCGTCGTCGTTCCCAAGCTGAAGCGTGGGCCCGACACGGCACTGTGCTGACGCACACGAGGCTTCAGCCTATCCCTCATCACCGAACCTCACGGAAGGTTGGTCGGCGACGACGAACGCCGAGCCGTGTGGGACGAGTCGCACCGGCCGCTCCGGCACGCCGAGTCGCGCCAACGCCAGCACCGCGGCGGGTAACAGGCGATGCTCCACCTCGAGCACGCGCGCGGCCAGCGAGTCGGGCGTGTCGTCGGCGCGGACCGGCACCGGCCATTGCGCGAGGATCGGGCCCCGGTCGTACGCCTCGTCGACGTAGTGCACCGTCGCGCCCGACAGCGCCACGCCGCTCGCGAGCACCGCTTCGTGGACGCGGCGTCCATACATGCCATCGCCGCCGAACGCCGGGAGCAGCGCCGGATGGATATTAATCAGGCGCCAGCGAAATCGCGCGACCGCGGCGGACGGGACGCGCTTCAGATATCCCGCGAGTACGACGAGCCGGGCGTCGCCCGCGGCTCGGGCCACCTCGGCTGCGTCCATCGGATCGGCCAGCACTGCCGTCGGCACACCCGCCCGGCGCGCCCGCTCCAGCGCCGCCGCGTCGGCACGGCTCGACACGACCCGCGCGATGCGTGCGACCGGGGAGCCGTGCAGGGCGTCGAGCAGCGCCTGGAGGTTCGTGCCGCCGCCCGACACCAGCACGGCCACCGGGACCGGCGTCACCGCGTGCAGGAGGCGAGCGCGACGGCCTTGGGGCCCGCGGTCACGGTGAGTGTGAACGCGCCGGTCGCGCGGCGCTCGCTGCTCGTTGCCACGATGAAGTAGTCCCCGGTAGCGGGCAACCGCACGGTGAGACGCGCGTTGCAGCGGCCGCCCGAATCGTCGTCCTGTGGCGGCGCCGTGCTCACACCGGGCCCGAGCAGGAAGAGGTAGGCATCGAACGCGCTGGACGCGAGGTCGATCGTGACCGTCTCTCCCGCGCGGCCGCGCAGCCGCCACTGCTGCGCGTAGGTGCTTTCGGCCGGGAGGACCGGATCATGTCGCGTCAGGGAGTCGCGCACCGTGTCGCCCACGGCGATCGTGCCGCGCGGCGCCGCGGACGTCACTGGCGGCTCCTGCGCGGCGAGCCCTCCCGGCGCGAGCGCGAGCACGACCACCAGTGTCCCGATCCTTCGCCTGGGCTCCATGGCGCCGCAATCTGCGGGCGCTAGGAGCCGCGCACAATCTCGGCCGCCGCGGCCGCGAGGTCCGCCACCACCGGGAAGCCCAGCGCCCGCGCCTGGGTGACGTGCTCCGCGCCCCGCCCGGTGCACACGAGCAGGCCGTGGTCGCCGGCGCCGAGCGCGCGCGCCGGCTCGATGTCGCTCAGCCGGTCACCCACCCAGTAGCAGTGCGCCAGATCGAGGTCGAGAGCGGCGGCGGCATCGCGGAACAGACGCACTCCGGGCTTGCGGCACTCGCACGGTCCCGTGATGTCGGGGTGGTGCGGGCAGAGGTACGCCCCGTCGAGGCGGGCGCCGTGCGCCGCGAGGAGCTCCACGAGGCGCCGCTGCACGGCCGCGTAGGCGGCGGTGTCGTACAGGCCGCGCGCGATCCCCGACTGATTCGAGACGGTGACCACGAGCCATCCCGCGTCGTTCAAGCGGCGGATGGCGCTCGCGGCGCCGCGGAGCAGGCTCAGCGTGCCGGGCTCGTGCAGGAATCCCGGGTCTGCGACGATCGTTCCATCGCGATCGAGAAACACGGCGCGGTGAGCGGTGTGGGGCTCAGCCATCGAGCGCGGACCGCACCGCGCGGGCGACCGTTTCGACCTCGTCGGGAAAAATGGTGCGGGGGTCGAGCAGCACTCGGTCGTCCTCGATGCGGGCGACGATGGGAGGGTCGCTCGCCCGCAGCCGCGCCGCCAAGGCGTCGGGTGTCAGGTGCCGGGGACCGACGCGGACGAGCCAGGTTTTCAGTTTCGCTCCCGGGAACGATCCGCCGCCGACCTCTGATTCACCCTCTACGATGTCGGTGTCCGTGCCCACGCCTTTGTGCAACGCCTCTGCGCGGTGACGTATTTGCTTGACGTCTTCGGTGAGCATGCGGAGGACGGGAATCTCGCGGAGGCTTGCCGCCGGATCCCGGTACAATGCCAGAGTAGCCTCCAACGCAGCCAGGGTGAATTTGTCGGCACGAACCGCGCGGGCGAGGGGATCGTTGCGACACGCCTCGATCGCCGCCCGCGTGCCGAGCAGGATGCCGGCCTGGGGACCGCCCAGCAGCTTGTCGCCCGAGAACGCTACCGCGTCCACGCCGCTCGCGAGTGCCTGCGGCACAGTGGGCTCGCCGCTGAGCCCCCACGGCGCCAGGTCCACGAGCAGCCCGCTGCCGAGGTCGTACAGGCTCGCGACGCCGCGGGCGTGGCCCACGGCCGCGATCTGCTGCGCCGGAACCTGGGCAGTGAAGCCCGTGACTTGAAAATTGGACTGGTGCACCTTGAGCAGCAGCCTGCTCGCCGGCGTGAGCGCGCCCTCGTAATCTTTGAGGTGCGTGCGATTCGTGGTGCCCACCTCGACGAGCGTGGCGCCCGAACGGGCCATGATGTCCGGGATGCGGAAGGCCCCGCCGATCTCCACCAGCTCTCCCCGGGACACGATCGCCTCGCCGCCGCGCGCCAACGCCGAGAGCGCGACCAGCACCGCGCCGGCCGCGTTGTTCACGACCAAGGCATCCTCGGCTCCTGTCAGCTCGACCAGCAGATCCCGACATAGCGCGTGGCGCGAGCCCCGGGCCCCCCGCGCCAGATCGTATTCGAGATTGGCGTAGCCGGCGCCGATGCGGGCCAGCGCGGCCATCGCCGGGCGCGCGAGCGGAGCGCGACCGAGGTTGGTGTGCAGCACGACGCCGGACGCGTTGATCACCGGTCCGAGCGAGGGAGCGGCGAGCCGCTGCACGCGGGAGCGGATCGCCGCGCTCCAGCCTTCCGGTGGGCCGCTGCCGCCGTTGGCGCGCGCGGCCTCGATCGTTTCGCGCACGGCGCGCACCACCAGGCTGCGGGGTCCGGTGGCGGCGAGCGCCGCGACGTCGGGCTCGGCGAGCAGCGCATCCACGGCCGGGAGTCGGCGGCGGGGGTCGGTCATGGCGGCTTGGGGCGGGCTTTGGTCGTGTCCGGGGTGGCGGGCTTCGGCACGGGCACGACCAGCACGCCCTGCGCGTCGGCGGCCACGCCGCTCAGGTTCGTGGCGGCGCGCACGCGCACGAGAAACTTGGCACCCGCCGCGAGCGGCTGCGCGGGTTGCACCACGAGCCGGTCGTAGGGGACGGGGCGTCCACCGAGGAGCTTGTGGACGCGGGCCGTGTCGACGTGCACCGTGGTGTCACGCGCCGCCCGACCGACGCCCCCCGGAGCAGCGGGCGCCCGCTGGGCTGCCGCGGGGGGGGGCGTCGGTCGGGCGCGCGAGGTGTCCCGACGGGCGCGCGCGCTGTCACGCCGGGCGGTCGTGTCGCGCAGCCGCTTGAGCGAATCCTCCACCGCTCGTGCCCGTGCCTGGATCGAGTCGAATCGCGCGGGAGTGTAGAGCGCCCGCACTGCGACAGGGGTCGAGTCGGGGAGCGCGAGGACCCGGACCATGGCGGTGTCCAACGCGCGCCGCGGGTCGAGCGGCGCGGAAAACGTCAGCCGCAGCGTGATCGAATCGATGGACTCGACGGTGCGCACCCGCGGGCCCACCGTGTCGTGCACGAAGGCCCACAGCAGCGCGCTCGCCGTCGAATCCACTGCCACGGTGACCGTATCGAACGCCTCGCGGCGGTCCTGGCGCCGGTTGTTGTTCTCGTCCTGGATGGCCCAGACGCGGTAGCGCCCCGGCGTGATGGCGGGGAGGCGGAAGTCGCCGGCCGAATCGGCGAGCGTGACGTAGGCGACCGTGTCGGGCAGCGGGGCCGCGCGGATCACCGCCTGCGGCAGGGCGCGCTGCTCCGCCCACGAGAGCACGGTGCCCGTGAGCGTCGCCGTCGGCACGGCGGGGCCCGTGGTGAACACGATCGTGGTCCCGGTCTTGGTCACGTTGCGCCGCAGATCGACGATGCCGGGGAGCACTTGCAGGTGGTACACGCGGTTCCGCTTCCATCCTTCTTGCGGCGACACGTGGATCGCGCTGCGGTGCCAGGATACCTTGACGTCACCCCCCACGGGAGAAAGCACGACCTTCTGGGCGAGCCCGCTGATCGCGCCGGCGGGACCCCCGCGCGACGGCATCTCGTCGATCACCTCGTCGAACTGCACCACGGCATCCCCGTGCAGGTCGGAGACCACGCCACCGGACTCCGGGACGGTGCGGAGGATGGCGGGGGGCGTGGTGCGGGGTGGGCCGCCCGGGGGATCGCCCTGGCTCGCGCATGCGGCCCCGCCGAGCAGCGCGATCAGGAGCAGCCCAGCGACCTGAGCTTGTCGGCCAGCGCCTGCCGCTGGTCTCGCCACGCCCGCTCCTTCTCGCGCTCCTTGGCGACCACCTCGGCGGGCGCCCGCGCGATGAAATTCTTGTTGGTGAGCTTGGCGTCGAGCGCCGCCAGCTGTTGCTCGAGCCGGGTGAGCTCGCCCGAGAGGCGGCGGCACTCCTGCCCTACGTCGATCGCGTCCGTCAGGGCCACGAACACCTCGCTGCCGTCGGCCAGCACGGCATGAGCGCCCGCGCCCCGCAGGCTGCCGTCGAGCTGCAGGTCCGAGAGCTGCGCCAGCCGGACGATCGTGTCGCGCTCTCCGTCGAAAGCCGCCCGGATCGATTCGCTTCTCGGCTTGATGGCGGCCACGAGGCGCGCTTTGGGTGGCACCCGGTACTCCGCCCGTATGGCGCGGATCCTCTCGACCACCTGCTGCACGCGCAGGAACTGCAGGTCGAGGTCGGCGTCCACCAGGTCGGGTCGGACGCTCGGCCAGTTCGCGCTTGCGAGCAACTCATCCGGTTTCCGCCCTGGGAGCTTCTGCCACAGCTCCTCCGTGATGAACGGCACCACGGGGTGCAGTAGGCGCAGCGCGATGTCGAAGCAGTGGGCGAGGATCGCGTGCGCGGCGTGGGAGGCCGCTCCGGCCGGCGGCCCGCCGGGCTCGGCGGCCGTCGCGGCCCCCGACGCCGCGAGGCGTGGCTTGACGGCTTCGACATACCAGTCGGCCAGCTCGCCCCACACGAACTCATAGCACCGCTTGGCGGCTTCGTCGAGCTTGAACTGCTCCAGATGCGACGTCGCGGCCTGGACGGCGTCGTTTGCCCGCATCAGGATCCAGCGATCGGCCAGCGGAAGGCGGGAGAGGTCGAGCTCGTCGATCGGGCGTACCCGCTCCGGGAGCTGCGCGAGAATGAACCGCCCGATGTTCCACAGCTTGTTGGCGAAGTTGCGCCCGGAGGCGAACGTGGTCTCGAGGTCGCTCGGGTCGAGGATCACGTCCGCGCCGAGCGAGCTGCCCGCGATCAGGGTCCAGCGCAGCGCGTCCGCGCCGTACAGCCGCACCACGTCGAGCGGGTCGATGCCGTTGCCGAGCGACTTGGACATCTTGCGATGCTGGGTGTCACGCACGGTGCCGTGCAGGTACACGGTGGTGAACGGCAGCCGCTGGTCCATGAAGTTGTAGCCCGACATCAGCATGCGAGCCACCCAGAAGAAGAGAATCTCCGGCGCGGTGACGAGGGTGTGCCCGGGATAGAACCGGGCGAGATCGGCGGTGCGCTCGGGCCAGCCGAAGGTCGCGAACGGCCACAGCCACGACGAGAACCACGTGTCCAGCACGTCGGGGTCCTGCTCGACCGGGCCGCCGCACTTGGGGCAGCGCTCGGGGTCCTTGCGGTCGGCCCACTGGTGCCGGCACTTCGTGCACGTGAACACCGGAATGCGGTGTCCCCACCACAGCTGTCGGGAGATGTTCCAGTCGCGGATGTTCTCCATCCAGTGCTCGAACGTCGCGTGCCAGCGCTCCGGCACGATCCGGAACGTCGCCTCCCGATAGGCCGCGAGCACCGGCTCGGCGAGCGGTTTCATCCTCACGAACCACTGATCGCTGAGCCGCGGCTCCACGATCGTGTCGCAACGGTAGCAGCGCCGCAGCGCATGTCGGTGCGGCTCGATCTTCTCGAGCAGGCCCCGCTCCTTCAGCATGTCCACGATCCGCTCGCGCGCCTCGAACCGGTCGAGGTCGGCGAGCGGCTGCGGCACGCGGGTCGCGTGGCGCATCCGTCCGTCTTCCGTCATCACGAGCGGCATCTCGAGCTTGTGCCGCAGCCCGATTTCGAAGTCGGCGGCGTCGTGCGCGGGCGTCACCTTCACGAACCCCGTTCCAAAGGTGGGATCGACGGCCTCGTCCGCGACGATCGGAATCGCAAGTTCCGCGATCGGGAGCCGGGCCACTTTCCCCACGAAGCCGGCGTGGCGGGCGTCCTTGGGGTTGACGGCCACGGCCGTGTCCCCGAGCAGCGTCTCGGGGCGTGTGGTGGCGACCGTGAGGAACGGCTCGGGGCCGCCTTCCACGGGGTAGCGGATGTAGTACAGCTTGCCGTCCGTGTCCTTCGATTCGGCTTCCTCGTCCGACAACGACGTGAGGCAGTGCGGGCACCAGTGGATCACGCGGTGGCCGCGGTAGATCAGCCCTTCTTCCCACAGGCGCACGAACACCTCGCGCACCGCGCGCGAGTACGCGTCGTCCAGCGTGAAACGGGTGCGGCTCCAATCGCACGAGCAGCCGATCACCTTGAGCTGCTCGAGGATCGTGTTGCCGGTCTCCCGGACGAACGCCCACACCCGCTCGACAAACCGCTCGCGCCCGAGGTCGAACCGAGTCTTCCCCTCCTTGGCGACCAGTCGCTCGACCACGTTCTGGGTGGCGATCCCGGCGTGGTCGGTCCCGGGGAGCCATTCGGCTTCTCGCCCGCGCATCCGCTCGAACCGGATCAGCACGTCCTGGATCACGTTGTTGAGGCCCTGGCCCGTATGGAGGATCGCCGTGATGTTGGGCGGGGGCATGACGATCACGTACGGCTCGCGTGACGAGTCGGCGCGGGCCGTGAACGCGCCGCGGTCGAGCCAGCGCTGGTACAGGCGGCGCTCGACGGCGTGCGGATCGTACTGGGGTGGAAGCTCGAAGCGAGGCTGCGGCATTCCTTTATAATAGACAGACCTCCACCAACCTTCACCATCCTCCACCAACGTTCCGCTTGTGCTAAAATACCGTGTCATGGCCGACGAAACGCCGCTGCTTCCCACGAGCCGCCTCGCCCGTTGGATCGCGATCGCGCGGGTGATCCTCTTCGCCGTGGCGCTCTACTTCCGCGACGGCCGTCGGGTGCCGCCCCTCACCAGCCCAGCCAGCCCCGCCGCCGCCCTGCCGGCGCGCTGACCCGATGGTCGCCGCCGAGATCCGGGTCACGCTCCCCGACGGGAGCGAGAAGCGCCTTCCCAAAGGCTCCACGGGCGCCGATCTCGCCAAGGCGATCGGGCCGGGGCTCGCCAAGGCGGCCCTCGCCGTCCGCGTGAACGGCAGCGTGTGGGACCTGGCGCGCCCCCTCCCCGACGGCGCCACGGCCGCGATCGTCACGGACAAGGACCCGCAGGCGCTCGAGCTGCTGCGTCACTCGTCCGCCCACGTCCTGGCGACCGCCGTACGGCAGCTCTTCCCGCACGCGAAGATCGGATTCGGTCCCCCGATCGAGGACGGTTTTTACTACGACTTCGAGGTGGAACGGCCCTTCGGGCCGGAAGATCTGGAGGCGATCGAACAGAAGATGGTGGAGGTTGTGAAAGCCGATTACCCGTTTGTGCGCGAGGAGGTGAACCGCGCGGAAGCGATGCGGCGCTTCAAGGATGACCCGCTCAAGCTCGAGCGCATCGCCGACCTCGGACCCGACGAGGTGATCTCGGTCTACACCGACGGCCCGTTCGTCGACCTGTGCCGTGGGCCGCACGTGCCCGGCACGGGACGAATCAAGCACTTCAAGCTGCTGCACGCGGCCGGCGCATACTGGCGGGGCGACGAGCGCCGCCAGATGCTGCAGCGCATCTACGGCACGGCGTGGTTCACGAAGGACGATCTGGACGCCTATCTGCGGCGGCTCGACGAGGCCAAGAAGCGCGATCATCGCGTGCTGGGGAAGCAGCTCGATCTCTTCTCGATTCAGGAGGAGGTGGGCCCGGGCCTGATCTTGTGGCATCCCAAGGGGGCGATGCTGAACTTCCAGCTGCGCCGCTTCATCGAGGACGTGATTCTCGAGCGCGGCTATCAGCTGGTGTACACGCCCAACGTGACGCGCGAGGAGCTGTTCCTGCGCTCCGGGCACCTGCCGCTGTACGCCGAGAACCAGTTCCCGGCGATGGCGGCGGGGGAGGGCGAGGCGGAGGGCGTGCGCTACCGGGTGAAGCCGATGAACTGCCCGATGCACATCCTCATCTACGCGTCGCAGCAGCGCAGCTACCGCGATCTCCCGATCCGGCTCGCGGAGATCGCCAACGTGTACCGCAACGAGCGCTCGGGGACGCTGCACGGCATGCTGCGCGTGCGCGGCCTCTCGATGGACGACGCGCACATCTTCCTGCGCGAGGACCAGATCGAGCAGGAGATCTTCCAGCTGCTCGACATCGTGGAGCTGGTGCTGGGGAAGACGTTCGGGCTCTCGTATCGGCTCGACCTCGCGACTCGGCCCCCCAAGAAGCTCGGCACCGACGCGACGTGGGACCAGGCGGAGCGCGCGCTGGAGCAGGCCCTCAAGCACCGCGGCGCGACGTACCGCATCGATCAGGGCGGCGGCGCGTTCTACGGACCGAAGATCGACATCAAGTTCAACGACGCCATCGGCCGCGAGTGGCAGGGCGCGACCATCCAGCTGGACTTCGAGCAGCCCGAGCGTTTCAAGCTCGAGTACACCGGCGAGGATAACCGGCCGCACCGGCCGGTCATGATCCACCGCGCGATTTACGGGACACTGGAGCGGTTCGTCGGCTTCCTGATCGAGCACTTCGCGGGAGCATTCCCGTTGTGGCTCGCGCCCGAGCAGGTCCGCGTGCTCCCCATCTCGGCCGCCCAGGCGCCCGCGGCCCGCGCTTTGCACGAACGGCTGCGGGCGGCGGGGATCCGCTCGTCCGTGGACGAGCGCAGCGACACCCTGAATTACCGCATCCGCGACGCGGAACTCCACAAGGTGCCGTACATGGCCGTGGTCGGACAGCGCGAAGCCGATGCGGGCACGGCGGCGGTGCGGGCGCGGGGCGCCGGCCAGAAGCAGGTGGTGCTGCCGGTGGACGAATTCCTCGCGAAACTCCGGGAAGAAGTTCGCACCCGTTCACTGACACCGTTAGTTTGAGATAGGTGATTCTCCGGGCTTGATCCCCGGGCTTGATCCCCGGACTTGCGCCCGGGGTCAGTTAAGACCGATGCAGACTGACCCCGGACGCAAGTTCGGGGTGGATCGAAGGACGAAATGATGAGTGACGAAGGATGAGTGATGAGTGACGAAAGATGAGTGACGAAAGATGAGTAGTGATCAAACCACTCCGGTGATTCTGAGCGCCTGCCGCACGCCGATCGGCAAGTATCTGGGCGGGCTGTCCCCGCTCGCCGCGCCGCGGCTCGGCGCCCTCGTGATCCGCGAGGCGGTGCGCCGGGCCGGCATCGAGCCCGCCGCCGTGGAAGAAGTGATCATCGGCCACGTGCTGCAGGGCGGCGCGGGCCAGGCGCCGGCGCGCCAGGCGGCGATCCACGCCGGCCTCCCCGGCACCGTACCCGCGGTCACCATCAACAAGGTTTGTGGGTCGGGCCTCAAGGCCGTGATGCTGGCCGCGCAAGCGATCAAAGCAGCCGACGCGCAATGCGTGGTCGCCCCACTACGTGTACGGCATGCGCGGCGGGATCAAGTTGGGGAACGGCGAGCTGGTGGACGGGATGATCCGCGACGGCCTGTGGGACTCCTTCTCGGACGTCCACATGGGCGGCCTCGCCGAGTACACCGCCAAGAAGGCGGGGGTGTCGCGTGTGGATCAGGACCGGTTCGCCCTCGCCAGTCACCAGAAGGCCGTGGCCGCCATGGCGGCGTGCCGCTTCAAGGCGGAGACCGTGCCGGTCGAGGTCCCGGGGAAGGGCGGGTCGACCATGGTCGAGAAGGACGAGGGCCCCCGCAAGGACACGTCGCTCGAGGCGCTCGCCGCGCTGAAGCCGTCGTTCGACCCGGGCGGCAGCGTGACGCCGGGCAACGCCCCGGGGCTGAACGACGGCGCGAGCGCACTCGTCGTCGCCTCGCTGGCGTTTGCCAAGGCGCACGGGCTCACAGCCCTGGCGCGCATCACCGCCTACGCGACCGGCGGCGGCGAGCCCAAGGACCTGTTCTTCGCGCCCATCGTCGCCGTCCGGAACCTGATGACGAAAGCGAAGACGACGATCAACGACTACGCGCTGATCGAGGCGAACGAGGCGTTCGCCGTGCAGGCCCTGGCCGACGGCCGCGCCCTCGCCTGGGACTGGGAACGCGTCAACGTCAACGGCGGCGCGATCGCGCTCGGGCATCCGATCGGCGCGTCGGGCGCGCGCGTGCTGACGACACTGCTCCATGCCTTGAAGGACCGGAAGCAGACGACCGGCCTCGCCACCCTGTGTCTCGGGGGCGGCAATGCCGTGGCCCTGAGCGTGGAGATGCTCTGATGCAGGCGCACACCGCCGCGGCGTCCGCACCGTCGCTCGCCGCTCGACGCGCCCTCGCAGCCGCGCTCGGCGTCGCGCTGGTCGCGCTCGCGGCCCAGATCGCGATCCCGCTCCCCGGCACTCCCGTACCGATGACCCTGCAGCCGTTGGCCGTGCTGCTCGTGGGCGGGTGGCTCGGGGCCGGGCTCGGCGCCGGCTCGCTGGTCTGCTATCTCGCCCTCG
>Ga0209239_1000916_pt1 | contig 17344 bp, 16 predicted proteins | sample GraSoi013_2_20cm_FD_185824 | JGI IMG/M metagenome (GOLD analysis project Ga0209239, IMG submission 185824) | Grasslands soil microbial communities from the Angelo Coastal Reserve, California, USA - Sample 10_02_2013_2_20cm (SPAdes) (version 2) | ecosystem: Environmental > Terrestrial > Soil >...
GGACGCGAGCAGCTCATTGCTGGCCGCATCGTGCACGAGATTGTTGAGCGCCTGCAGTTTCTGGATGCAGTAGGTCTGGGCTACATTTCTCTCAATCGTTCGGCGGCCACGCTCTCCGGCGGCGAAGGACAACGCATCCGCCTCGCCACGCAGATTGGTTCCAAGATACGCGGTGTGCTGTACGTACTCGATGAACCTTCCATTGGCTTGCATCATCGCGACAATGGACGCCTACTGAAAGCGCTGGAAGAGTTGCGCGACCTGGGCAATACCGTTCTGGTGGTCGAGCATGACGAAGAAACCATTCGCCGCGCCGATTATGTGATCGATCTTGGTCCCGGCGCTGGCCGCCACGGCGGACACCTGGTCGCATCCGGCACGCCGGAAGACATTGTCCGAGTGCCCGAATCCCTCACCGGCGCGTACATTTCCGGCCGTGCACAAATTGACATGCGCGCCCAGCGCCGCCATCCCAACGGAGCAGGCATTTCTATCCTCGGCGCGCGCGAAAATAATCTCAAGAATCTGGATGCCACTTTTCCCCTCGGCGTCATCACCGTTGTCACTGGAGTTTCCGGTTCCGGAAAATCCACCCTGGTCAATGACATTCTTTATCGCGCGCTGGCCAAAAAACTTTACCGCTCACGGGAAGAACCAGGCGCACACAAAGCTATCGCTGGCGCCGAAAACATCGACAAAGTCATTCGCATCGATCAGTCTCCGATTGGGCGGACTCCGCGTTCTAACCCGGCGACCTACACCGGCGTCTTTGCCCAGATACGCGACCTCTATGCCATGCTGCCGGAATCGCGTGAGCGGGGATACAAGCCCGGCCGATTTTCATTCAACGTGTCCGGCGGACGTTGTGAGGCTTGCCAGGGCGAAGGTCAGCGCCGCATCGAAATGAATTTTCTGCCCGACGTTTATGTCCTCTGCGAAGTCTGCGGTGGCCGGCGTTATAACCATGAGACGCTGGCGGTGAAATACAAAGATTGCTCCATCGCCGACTTGCTGGAAACACCCGTATCAGAGGCCTTGCAGATATTGGAAAACATCCCGCAAGTGAAGCAGAAACTGCAAACTCTCGTCGACGTTGGCTTGGGCTACATTCATCTTGGACAATCGGCTGTGACGCTCTCTGGCGGCGAAGCCCAACGCATCAAATTGGCTCGCGAATTGAGCAAACGTCAAACCGGCAAGACCCTCTACCTGCTGGACGAGCCCACCACCGGTTTGCATTTCGACGATGTCAAAAAGTTGCTCGATGTGTTACACCGGCTGACTGACCTGGGCAATACCATTGTGATTATCGAGCACAACCTTGACGTTATTCGCAACGCCGATTGGATTATCGACCTTGGCCCCGAAGGCGGAGAAGGCGGCGGCCGAATCGTGGCGCAGGGCACCCCAGAACAGGTAGCACGCAATAAAAAGTCATATACCGGAGAGGCCCTGCTTCACTTTTTTAGTGGGAACGGAAGAGTCCCAGCATCGAACCTGGTTTCCACTGCGTGATTACAATCCCGCTCCAAGGCATCCGCATTGAGCATTCTTTTCGTGTAGATTCAAAGCAGCTTCGGCTACGTTGAATCGCTTGTCATCACCTCTCAATCCGATTTCCCCGCCAGGATCCCTTCCCGAGGAGGGATCGCCGCCCTCGACCAGTGTCATTTCAGAAAATCCGCCCTGGAGCGAGTGGGAAGTGCTGCAAATTGCGATGCTCACCGTCGCTTCCATCATCACTTTTCTTTTCTTGATTACTTTCGCAGCACAACGGCTGCTCTACCCGAATTCAACCATCGTCGAAGTTGGCGGTTATCCGTGGGTGACAGTGCTGGCGCAGCTATTCGCGTATGTGGTAGTGCTGCTATTCATGGTGTCGATAGTAAAGCGCAAGTCTGGGCAATCGTTCTGGCAGGCGATTCGATGGAATTGGCCTCAAAGTTGGTCTGCGTACCTGTTCGGAGGCGTGGTCTTGGCTCTGGCGTTACAAGGCTTGGCACATTTCTTGCCCATGCCCAAGGAACTTCCCATCGACCGCTTTTTCCGAACTCCTCGCGAAGCGTGGGCTCTGTCTCTTTTCGGTGTAAGCTTGGCTCCGCTACTGGAAGAATTCTTTTTCCGCGGATTCCTCTATCCCGTGCTGGTCCGCCGCCTGGGAATTGTTATGGCAATCCTTCTAACCTCGGCCAGTTTCGGTCTGATTCACGCACCTCAATTGGGACGCGCCTGGGCTCCGGTGCTGGTGGTATTTTTGGTCGGCTTGGCCTTGACCATCATGCGCGCAGTAACAAAATCTGTCGCAGCCAGCCTCCTCATGCATGTCGCATATAACGGTACAATTTCCGCTCTGATCTTCGTGGTCAGTGATGGCTTCCGCCACTTGGATAAATTGGCACAGTGAACTCTGACCACTGGCTTTCGCCTTCTACAACTGACAGGTGACAACTGAGAACTGACCACTGTCCACTGTCCACTGTCCACTGACTTCTCCCCCATCGTGTTATCGTAGATTTTCCATGTCTGCCGCATCCCAGGAACTATTACGCTTGCTGGCCGCCAAGTCATTCCGCTTGGGAGATTTCAAGTTGTCCTCCGGCGCCAGCAGCGACTACTACGTGGATTGCCGCACCACCACGCTGGATGCCAAGGGCGCGCGTCTCACTGGGCAAGTCATTCTGGACGAAATTCGCGCTCGTGGCTGGAAGCCTCAGGCTATCGGTGGTCTGACGATGGGCGCGGATCCGATCGTTGTGGCAGTCGCCGTCATCAGCGGCGACGTGCATGGGTTTCTGGTTCGCAAAGCCGAAAAGCAACACGGTACCGCGCAGCGCATTGAAGGCTTCCGCCAGAAAGGCGCCCTGGTAGTGATTGTGGATGACGTTTGCACCACCGGAGCTTCCACCATTCAAGCCATTGAAGCGGCGCGCGAATTCGGATTCACCATCGAAGGCGTGATGTGTCTGGTCGAGCGTCAGGAAGCTGGCGGCCGCGCCGGCGTGGAGAGGGCTGCTGCCCCAGCTCCCTTTGTCTCCATCTTCACGGCCAGCGATGTGCGGCGGGAACACATGTTGCAAAAGAATGGGATGGCAAACGCAGCGCACGTCGTGAGTGTCACGTGCGAATTATGCGGCCGTCCAGCGGTGACGAACACGCCGCGCAACCGCTGCGCAGAACACAAAGCGTAAGAACAAGTGGCTAGTTGCTAGTGACCAGTGAAGACCGATCACCTATGATCCAAACTCTCGAATGGACCGCATCCGGCGTACGCTTCATCGATCAGACGAAACTGCCCAATGAAGAAGTCTACGTCACCTGCACAACTCACCCGCAGGTTGCCGACGTGATACGCACCATGGTCGTCCGCGGTGCGCCCGCAATCGGTGTGGCCGCCGCGATGGGCATTGCACTCGGCATAAAAAATTCCAAGGCAGAAAACATAGACAAGTTGAGGCAGCAGTTTGATTCTATCTGCGACATGATGGGCAAGACTCGGCCGACGGCCGTAAATCTATTCTGGGCGATCGCCCGCATGCGCGAAAAATTTGAACTGCTCAGCGGGAAGCCCATATCGCAGATCAAACAATCCCTGATCGAAGAAGCCCAACGCATGCACGCTGAGGACATCGCTGCCAATCAGGCAATGGGTCGCCATGGCGCGGTTCTAATGCCTGCCAGCGGCGGCGTGCTTACTCATTGCAACGCCGGAGCGCTGGCCACATGTGGATACGGCACTGCGCTCGGTGTAATCCGTGCAGCCATCGAGCAGGGAAAGAAAATCCATGTATATGCCGACGAGACCAGACCCTTCCTCCAAGGATCACGTCTGACAGCATGGGAACTGATGAAAGACGGCATTCCCACCACCGTCATCTCCGACAACATGGCCGGAGCAATGATGAAGCAGGGCAAGATCGGCGCCATCATCGTAGGCGCGGATCGCATCGCGGCCAACGGCGACGTAGCCAACAAAATCGGAACCTACACAGTCGCGGTGCTAGCGAAGGAAAACGGACTCCCTTTTTACGTCGCGGCGCCATTCTCGACCATCGATCTGCAGACGCCAAGCGGCGACCAGATTCCGATCGAGCAAAGAAATCCCCGGGAAGTCACCCATTTTGCCGGCAAGTCGATTACACCTGAGGGTGTCCAAGTGGAGAACCCCGCATTCGACGTTACGCCAGCGAAGTACGTCACCGCCATTGTCACCGAACGCGGAATTGCGCGCCCGCCCTTCAATGAGTCGTTGCGCCATTTAGCAGAGGAGACAACAGTCGTTGGCAGATAAATGCTGTGCAGCTGCAGAATCTCCAGGGGCCAAATGCTAAGTGCTAAATGCTAAGTGCCGATTTATGTTTCCGGTAACTAAATCCCAAATTTCACTCGAAAGCGGCGACAAAACCATCCGCGTCGATTGCTTTCTGCCGGACGACCACGGCCAGCGCTTTCCAGCAGTGATTGGCCTGCACGGCTCCGCTGGCGGACATTCCACCATGGCTGAGCCGGCCAGTTCGTTCGCGGCACGAGGTTTCGCAGTTTATGTTCCACATTACTTCGACCGTACCGGCACCGTTGAAGTGAGCCGAGAAATCATTTTCCGCCACTTCCCGGTCTGGATGAAGACGCTTTGGGACTCGGTCAGCTTCGTGTCCCGGCAACCCCATGTCGATCCCGAACGCATCGGCTTGCTGGGATTCTCCCTCGGAGCCTATCTTGCGCTCTCCAATGCCGCTATCGATGCTCGAATCCGGGTGGTGGTGGAATTTTTCGGCGGCCTTCCCAAAGAGATGAGATTCTTTATGCGCCGGCTGTGCCCAGTGCTGATTTTGCATGGGGAAGCCGACACGACTGTGCCGGTAGAAGAGGCTTACCATCTGCAAGAGGTGCTGGAGAAAAAAGGCATTGCTTACGAAATGCAGATCTATCCCGGTGCGGGTCACGGCTTCAGCGCTGAGATATCGCGCGATGCGGGTTTGCGGACATTGAGCTTCCTGACAAAACACCTATCGCCAGAAGCTCCGTGAAAGCAAACAAAAAGGGCACACACTGTGTGTGCCCTTTTCTTCATCGTTTAATGAACCGCGTCCGGGTTACTCTAGCGGTTCACCTCGATCTCGTTCACGACTTGAGCAACATTCGGTACATTGGCTGCTACCTGTTCGGCCTGCTGACGCTGTTCCGGACTCTTCACCTTTCCCTTCAGCGTAAGCACTCCATTGTTGGCTTTGAAATGAATGCTTTGCTTGTCCAAACCTTTGGAAATCAGCGCCGCTTTATAGTTCTTCTCGATAGCATCGTCAACGTTAGACTCAATCTTCTTGGCTTGGGATTCGAATCCTACCGGCTCAACGCTGATTTCGTTGGCGATAATCCGGCTTCCGGCAGCCGCCTGGGCTATTTCAGCGGCCTGTTGTTTGGCATTCTCAGAATGCAGCTTGCCGCGTAACGTGATGGTGTTCTTGTCACGATCTTCATCCACGGTCATATCTTTCAGGTCTGCTTGTTCGAGTGCCTTCTTGACCTGGTCTTTGTAGGACACATCGTTTGCACGCTGGGTGCATGCCACGGTCAAAAGCAGCAGAGTGCCCGCAAACAAAAAGACAACAGATTTCATGGGGGAGTCCTCCGATCGAGAGTTTGCGCCACACAGCATGGCGATCCGATGCCCGCCGTCGTGTTGGCAGAGCGGTCGCAGGGATGTGGCTACGACAGTCAGAAAGGTGCGATGCAGTCCCGATGCCAGCACAGCTAAACAACGTTGGCAAAGTCCGTGCCGCCTGCTACACCGCGGTTCTACGTCCGGTCAGCAGGTTGACGATCAGGACCACCACTGCGATTACCAACAGTAAATGGATCAGACTTCCGGCAACGTGAAAACTAAATCCCAGAAGCCACATGATGAGCAGAATCACAAAAATCGTCCAGAGCATAATTCCTCCAAGAACTGCAGCTTACGTGCTTAGTCCTTTCCCTTCCATACCGTGCTTTCTGTAAGCAGGCCAGAACAGAAAGGAATGCTTTGGCAGGGGCTTAATGTAGAAAGACTGGGACTTGCTTCGTTTATCCCCCACGAGGCAGGCAATCATCATGGCCAATCCTGTGGGCGGCGACCGCACCAAGCACTGCCAGAGCGCGGCCGGCCCGTACCGGGTTTTCGGTATTCTTCGGCAACTGTTGCTGTAGCCTTGTTGGCTGTAGTGGACTGCCCGATACCTGCCACTAACTAGCGACTCTCCGCCGCCCCTGCTAACATCCCTCGGGAATGGTACTGCGCAAGCTTACCGGCAAGATCCGGCGTAGCGTGAAAGCTGGCCGTAAAAGGCGACGGAGCGACCGAGGTCGGATCGGAGAGCTGGTCATCATCACCGGCATGAGCGGCTCGGGCAAAGCCTCCGTACTCAAGGCCTTCGAAGACCTCGGCTATTACTGCGTCGACAATCTCCCGGTCGGCCTGATCCCTCGCTTCGCCGAGCTCGTAGGACAATCCTCGGAGATCGAACGCACTGCTTTGGTGGTGGATGTTCGGGAAGGCACTCAGCTGGAAGCCCTACCCTCAATCGTGAAGTCAGTCAAACGCCTGCTGCCCACCAGAATGATCTTCCTCGAAGCGGATGAGTCAATCCTCCTACGCCGCTTCAGCGAGACCCGCCGGCCGCATCCTCTGGGAGCGCATGCGCCGGTCAAATCCTCACTGGCCGCCGAGCGTCGCCACCTGCGCCCCATCCGCGCCATGGCCGATCTCGTCATCGACACTTCTCGTTTCAATGTCCACGAATTGCGCTCCTACATCACGGAGCGTTTTCAGAAGCATGAGACTGACAAAAACCTCATGGTCTCCTGCGTCAGCTTCGGCTTCAAACATGGAGTGCCCGAGGACGCCGACTTGCTCTTTGACGTCCGCTTTCTGCCCAATCCACACTTCGTGCCGGAGTTCCGCCCGCTCACCGGACTCAATCCCAAGGTCGCCAAATATATCCGGTCGTTTCCCCAAACCAGGGAATTCATAGAACGAATCTCTGAACTCTTGGTGTATCTGCTGCCGCATTACATCCGGGAAGGAAAAAGCTATCTGACCATCTCATTCGGCTGCACAGGCGGCCAGCATCGCTCAGTAATGATCAGCGAAGAAGTCGGCAAGCGTCTGCGCAAGGCGGGCTACCGGGTCAAGGTCGTACATCGAGATAGTCCCAAATAAGCTTCAAGCGCCAGGTCGCAGCCCTGAGAACTGAGATCCAAGAACCGAGAACTGAAATGCTAACCTCGCGACCGCGACTGCGCCCAACACCAAAAGCCTAATGCCCCAAACCCGAGCGTGCAGTAGAATGAGTACTTGCAAAGCATGAAAAATCCCTTATCCAGGGGCCCACTCCAGCCGCCCAGAGGCCCATGCAACAACTGACACGCCTTCTACGATATGTGGCCCCATACTGGTGGCAGTTGCTGTCGTCCGTGTTACTGATGGCAGCCGTTGGTCTGCTCGACGCCTTCCGTGTGTTGCTCATTGGACCTATCTTCGACCGGGTTCTGAATCCCGGCTCGCCATCTCGCGAGATGCAGCTCTTTAAGCTGCCTGGATCGGGTCACGTGATTTACCTGCAGCAATTTGTGCCTTCGCACTTTCAGAATCCGTGGACAGTCGTTGCCTTTGCCCTGGTTGCTGCCACCATTCTCAAAGGAATCCTGGATTATGCGGGAACGTATCTGGTGAACTACGCGGGCTTCGGCATGATCACCGACCTGCGTAATGATCTTTACAACTCCATCCTGCGCCGCTCTGCAGCTTTTTATCAAAAGCACACCACTGGCAGCTTGGTTTCGACCATCGTCAATGACATCGAGCGCGTGCAGTTCGCCATGTCCAACGTGCTGGCCGAGTTCCTGCAACAATTCTTTACCCTGATTTTCACCGCCGGCGTGGTCGTCCTGCTCGGTGGAAAACTGGCTTGGGTCCTGTTGCTCTTCGTGCCGGTGATCGTCTACTCCGCAGGAAAGATTGGACGCAGAGTACGGCACACCACCCGCCGCGGTCAGGACAAGCTCGCCGATATCCAGAACATTCTCCACGAAAGTATTACCGGCAACCGTATCGTGAAAGCCTTCAGTATGGAGTCCTGGGAGATCGACCGTTTTCGCAAAGCGGCGCAACGCCTGTTCCGGGCCAACCTCCGATCGGTGGCGGCGGCGGCCATCAGTTCACCGCTGATGGATATCTTTGGCGCGATTGCCATTGCCTTGCTCTTGCTGTTGGGTCGTGACCAGATCAATCATCACATCTTTACCGCCGGAACCTTCCTGGCTTTTATCGTGGCTGTGTTTAAGCTTTACGACCCGGTACGCAAGTTCGCTCTCTTCAATAACAATTTCCAGCAAGCCCTGGGAGCATCGTCTGAAATATTCACTTTTATGGACACTGAAGACGACGTCCGTGAAAACCCCAGTGCACGGCCGCTTCCCGCGTTCTCAACCAGTATCCGTTTTGAAGAAGTCTGTTTCTCCTATGACGGCGACGGAGAGGAGGCCCGGGAGATCCTCCGCGACATCAACTTGGAAGTAAGATCAGGCGAAGTGCTGGCAGTAGTTGGTTCGAGCGGCGCCGGCAAGAGTACGCTGGTGCACTTGATTCCCCGTTTCTTCGATGTCACCGCAGGACGCTTGCTGATCGATGGCCGTGACGTCCGCGATGCTACTTTGGCCTCGCTGCGTTCACAAATCGGTGTTGTCACCCAGGAGACGGTGCTCTTTAACGATACACTGCGCAACAATATTGCCTACGGACAGCCCCAGGTTCCACAAAAAGCCGTCGAGGCCGCCGCAAGTGCCGCGCTGGCCCACGACTTCATCACGGAATTGCCTGCCGGCTACGACACTATGATCGGCGAGCGTGGCGTGCGGCTATCCGGAGGCGAGCGACAGCGCATTGCCATTGCCCGCGCGTTACTCAAGAACGCTCCAATTCTGATTCTGGATGAAGCTACATCAGCTTTGGACAGCGAGTCCGAATCGCTGGTCCAAGCCGCGCTACAGAATCTGATGACAGGCCGCACGGTATTCGTGATTGCCCACCGGCTTTCCACGGTACGCCGCGCCGATCGCATCGTCGTCTTGGAGAATGGAACCATCACCGATATCGGCGCTCACGAGCAATTAATGCAAAAGCTCGGCACCTATCGCCGCCTGTACGATCTGCAATTCGTAGAGTTGGAGCAATCCAAAGCAGAAGCTGCTCGATGATAGTAAAGATGATAGAAAAATCGAAAATCGTAAATCGACAATCGTAAATTTCACTAATGCCCATCCGCTCCATGACCGGTTTCGCCCAGGTGAAAGGCCAGTTGAATGGCCAGCTCGGTTTCACGTTATCCCTGAAAGCGGTCAATCATCGTTTTCTTGATCTGCACTTTCGCATGCCCTCCGAGAGCGACGCGCTGGAAATGAAACTCCGCCGCCTGCTGAAAGAGAAGCTGGCCCGCGGACACGTCGATCTGGTTTTGAATGTGGAACGCAGCGGCGCAGAAAACTTCTCCCTCAACCGCAGCTTGGTAGGTGGCTATATTCAGGCATTTCGTGCCGCCGCTGCCGAGTTTGGCCTCGCCGCGGAACCCGACCTCAATGTCATACTCCGCATGCCTGGAGCAGTGGACGCGGGTGTCCTCCCTGCTGACAACGAATTGGAGACCTCGGTTCTCGCCAAACTACAAGAACTCCTGGACCGACTCAACCAGATGCGTGAGGAAGAAGGACGCGGCATCGAACGTGAGTTACGTCAGCGCATGGGCCATGTACAAAAAGCCAGCCTCGGCGTAGACAAACATCGCCATGCCATTCTTCAAACCTATGTGGAGAAGTTAAAAGGTCGCATGCAGGAGCTGATCGGCACTACGGTGGAACCCGAGCGTATTTTGCAGGAAGCCGCACTGCTTGTAGATCGCAGCGACATCCAGGAGGAACTGGTTCGACTCGATACCCATGTAAAGCACTTCCTGGGCTTGCTCGATGAAGGCGGAGAAGTCGGCAAAAAACTGGATTTTCTGCTGCAGGAAATGAATCGGGAAGCCAACACGCTGCTTTCGAAGACGTCGGGCCTTGCAGGCGAAGCTCTAAAAATCACTGAGATGGGATTGGCTATCAAAGCGGAGATCGAGAAAGCTCGCGAACAGGTGCAGAACATCGAATGACCAACGTTTACATCATTTCAGCCCCATCAGGCTCGGGCAAATCGACGTTGGTGAATAGCGTTCGCAAAATCATTCCCGGGCTGGACTTTTCCATCTCCTATACCACGCGGCCGCCCCGCGGCAACGAGCAGAATGGACGAGAATATTTCTTCGTGCAACGCGCTGAGTTCGAGCAGATGCTGCGCAATGACGAATTCCTCGAACATGCGGAAGTTTTTGGCCACTGTTACGGCACCGCTCGTCGTTTTCTGCGCGAGGCGGAAAAACGCGGTCATGACCTGCTTCTCGACATCGACGTACAAGGAGCGGAACAGATCAAGCGCAAGATTCCTAATGCAGTCAGCATTTTTATCCTGCCTCCCAATCGCCAGGAATTGGAAGCACGGCTTCGCCATCGCAGTCTGGATGCCGAAAATGTTATTCAAACCCGCCTGGTCACGGCCACCCGTGAGATTGAGAATTATGCCAAATACGACTATATTTTGGTGAACGACCGCCTGGAAGATTCCATCGATGCGCTTAAGTCGATTCTGCTGGCAGAACGGCTCAGGCACTCGGGAGATCGAAATTCTGTCGCCGCCACTGACACACTCGCACGAGCCGAACGCTGGCGTTTGAGCAACGTGCGTGAACGTCTGCAACCTATACTGGCCTCATTTGTGCCGGAAGGCGCGATGGATACGAAGCGAAAATGAGTTGAACAGCATACTTGGGACATGGGAGACTCAAATGAAGTTGATGGACGGCTTCGACAGCAACTATCGTTACATCCTGGTGGCGGCCCGACGCGCGCGGCAGTTACAAAGCGGCGCCCCTCCCGTCATCGACACCCATTCACGCAAACCGTGCCGAATCGCTCAGGATGAAATCAGGGCCGGCAAAGTGAAGTGGGTCATCCCTGAAATCCCCCGATCCGCGGTAGAAGTCGCGAGTGAAATCCTGGATAAGGCCTCCCTCAAGGACTAACAGACTGGCGACTGGTGTTCGCAGACCTAACATAAACGTAGGAGTCGAAGGCTAACCTGGAATACTGAAGTCGAAGGCTGACATCGGAGGCTGACGTCGAAACGAACATGGAAGCTGAAGTTGAAGAGTAACGTGGACACCGGCGTGGAAGACTGGCGCAGACCACGCCCCGTCAGGGGCAACATAATTTAGCCCAGCGCTTCAGCGCTGGGTGAGCAGGCAACGCAAATCGGCGCTACACGAAAAATCCAAAATGCAAAACCAAAAAACATAAAAAATCCAAATAAAAAAACTAAAATCCAATACATAAGATGAGACGACCTCAAATGCCTCAAACCGGGTTTTAGCTGGGAAACTCGATGAAAGTAGCTCTCGGAGTTAGCGGCGGCATCGCAGTCTACAAAGCGGCGGAGATTGTCCGCCTGCTGCAGGAACGCGGCGTCCGGGTTCAGGTCATCATGACTCGCGCCGCGCAGGAATTCGTACGGCCACTGACCTTCGCCGCTCTTTCCGGCGAAAAAGTCATTACCGACATGTTCGCCACTGGTGAGGGCAATACCAACAATGCCCAACCGAATATTGATTCCGCCGTCGAGCACATTGCTGTCGCGCAATCCATCGATGCCTTGCTGGTCGCTCCCGCCACCGCCGACGTCCTGGCCAAGTTTGCTCAAGGCATGGCCAGCGATTTTCTAAGTACGCTGTACCTGGCAACGACAGCTCCGGTCGTGGCAGCTCCCGCAATGAACGTCAACATGTGGAATCATCCGGCCACGCAAGCGAATCTCGAAATCTTGAGAAAGCGCGGCGTGCGGATCGTGGAGCCCGGCGAAGGCTACCTGGCTTGCGGTATGACCGGCCCAGGACGTTTGGCAGAAAACGAGTCCATTGTTGCTGCGCTGATGGAGGCTCTAGGAGCCTCGCAGGACTTAGGCCGCGAAACCGTTCTAATCACGGCCGGCCCAACGCGAGAAAAAGTCGATCCCGTACGCTACCTCACCAATCGTTCCAGCGGACGCATGGGATACGCTCTGGCCGAAGCCGCCTCGCGCCGTGGAGCGCGTGTGCTGCTGGTCAGCGGTCCCACCGCGCTGACGCCCCCGGGCGCAGCCGAACTTACCCAGGTAGAATCCGCAGAACAAATGCGCCAGGCCGTGCTGAAACTATTGCCTGAAGCGACGGTAGTCATCAAAACCGCTGCCGTATCGGACTATCGCCCAAAATCCACGGCCTCTCAAAAAATCAAGCGCAGCGGACCAATGTCGCTCGAGCTCGAACCTACGGTAGACATTCTTGCCGAGATCGCCCGTCATAAGAATTCCCAAATCGTCGTAGGCTTCGCTGCCGAAACCCAGAACGCACTGGAAAACGCCCGCAGGAAGCTGGCCTCGAAATCGCTCGACGCCATCGTAGTCAACGACGTCTCTCGCGAAGGCGTCGGCTTTGATTCTGATCGTAATGCCGTCACCATCATCACAAACGACTCGGTCGTGGATGTCCCCGAAACCACCAAATGGGAAGTCGCCCAGCGAGTTCTAGACGAGGTCGTCCGCCTACGGCAGCGGATACTCACAACTACACGTACAGCGAACTGACGTCATAGCGTTGCTTGTGTATCTCTGGTCCTCCCCGGAAGTACGATGAGGCAGGGACCCAGGCCCCGTAGGGGCCGAATAACTTAGCCCAGCGCTTCAGCGCTGGGTGAACGAGCGACGTGAGGCTTGTAGCAACTGCGAAACCCAGAAAAACCAAAACCTCAAAACCAAAACCTCGAACCGCAAACCAAATCGACAACCTTCCACATCTAACGTTGAACAATGACACAAAATAAAATGACACAAACTAAAATCTTACGAACTAAAATGCCCTAACCATAAAATGTCCCGAACTTTCGATCCACAACTCCGCCGCGCAATCACTGAACGCATCCGCTATTACAACGAACTCGGCATCTACGATTTCTACCGACGCGAACCCGACTCCGAACTTCCGCATGAACCGGAGGCGTCCGTGATTGTCGAACATCAAATAAATGACCCCGCCCTGCTGCTCCGCATGATCCGCGAGGACTTGGGCGATTGCACCCGCTGCCCACTTCACAAACAGGGACGCAAGCAAATCGTATTCGGCGTCGGCAATCCGCATGCGGAACTGATGTTCATCGGCGAAGCCCCCGGCGCCGATGAAGACCAACAAGGAGAACCTTTCGTAGGTCGCGCCGGCCAGTTACTGAACAACATGATCAAAGCCATGGGCATACAGCGGGAAGATGTTTACATCGCCAACATCATCAAATGCCGCCCGCCCGGAAATCGCACCCCCGAGCGCGAGGAGTGCGAAACCTGCTCCCCATTCCTGATGCGCCAGATCGCTGCAATCAAGCCCAAAGTGATCGTAGCCCTGGGTGCTGTTGCGGCGAAGACGCTGCTGGCCATCAACGCTCCCATGTCGGAGTTGCGCGGCCGCTGGTTCGACTTTCGAGGCACCAAGTTGGCGGTGACTTACCATCCTGCCTTCCTGCTCCGTGATCCGCGCCAGAAGAAAGAAACTTGGAAGGATTTGCAAATGGTGATGAAGGACTTAGGTTTGGCGGTACCCACTAAAGCAGAACCTTGAGCCAGATTACACCTCGAGGCTTTAAATGTACGTACAACGCCGCCAGTACAAAACGTTCCACGTGGAACGTTTCTCCATTTTGTAATCAAAGTTACCCTGCATTGCTCGATGTTACGATGGCCCCACGCCAATGCATGAATTCTGCGACCTTGCTCTGCCGGTGCCTCTCGACACCATCTTCACCTACCGCATCGCGGATGGCATGCAGCCCGTCATAGGAGGGCGGGTTCTTGTCCCCTTCCGCCAGCAGCGCCTCTCCGGAATCGTCGTAAGCCTGCACGATCACAAGCCAGAAGTTCAGACCAAGAATATTATCGAGACCCTCGATTCCGAGCCGGTGCTCGACCCATCACTGATGCGCCTCGGCAAGTGGATCGCCGACTACTACCTCGCGCCGCTCGGTGAAGTATTTCGCACCATGTTGCCCCTCGGGGCCGAATTCAAGCGAACGATTTCATATCGCATCGCGGAAGCAGGACACCTGGCGCTTCATCAGGCGGGAATGTCAGGCTCATCCAACCGTTCGCGCCGCACTCCTGAGGATCAACTGGCTGAATTTCGCGCCCTTGATTATTTGAGTGAGCGTGATGCGGTTAGAGAAGAAAGTTTGCGAGCGGCAACTCGCGTTTCCAAGTCCGTCCTTACAGGGATGGCGCGCAAGAAATGGGTTGTACGAGAAGACTTGTCGAGCGCTCGGGACGCCGCGCGCATGGTGAAGGTCGCAGTGCTAGGAGCTGTGGAAGGGAAACTCAACGCCAATCAGAGAACGCTGATCGACACGCTCGCAGCCGCCGGCGGAAAGGTTCCTGTCGAAACGCTGCAAGGGCTGGGGGTTCCGCGCACAACGCTAGGCACGCTCATAAAACGAGGAATCGTTCAGCTTGTTGAAGAGCCCGCTGAGTTCACCATGTCCGCGCTGAAGGCGCGCCCTTCGCCGCTTGATTTTCAGTTCAACCCGGCCCAGCAGGACGCGCTCGAGCGCATTCAAGAATCTGTGAACGCGCGCAAGTTTTCTGGAATGTTGCTGCATGGCGTCACTGGGTCGGGCAAGACTGCTGTTTATCTTGCAGCCATGCGCTCGGTGCTGGAGGCGGGGCGCTCGGCCATTCTGCTTGTCCCGGAGATTGGGCTCACACCTGCCGTGGCGGCGGACCTGCATCAGATTTTCGGCGATCAGGTTGCCATCCTGCACTCCGCGCTTTCCGATCAGGAGCGGGCGGAGCAATGGCATCGAATCAAACGCGGGGATGCGCGCATGGTAGTGGGCACGCGCTCCGCAGTGTTCGCCCCGGTTTCGGATCTGGCGCTGGTGATCGTGGATGAGGAGCAGGATTCCTCCTACAAACAGGAAGAGACCCCACGCTATCACGCGCGCGACGTGGCCGTGATGCGGGCTAAGATGGCCAATGCCGTGGTTGTGCTGGGCTCGGCCACACCGTCGCTTGAATCGTATTTCAACGCGAAGAAAAATAAATACACATTGCTTGAGCTGCCCGACCGAGTGGAGCAAAGGCCACTGCCTGAGGTCGAGATCATCGACATGCGGCAGGAATTTCAGGAAACTGGACAGGAGCAGGTCATCTCGCGAAGGCTGGCGCAAGAAATCAGAGAGCGCCTGGATCGCAAAGAGCAAGTGATGGTCCTGCTCAACCGGCGTGGATACTCACCGCTTGTGCTGTGTCGTACTTGCGGGAAAGTGTTGGAGTGCAAGAATTGCGCCATCGCGCTCACTCATCACAAACGATCTCATCGCATGGAGTGCCATTATTGCGGCTACGTTGCCGCGATACCGAAAGCATGCGTGCATTGTGACAGTGAGTACGTCTATTTTCTGGGCACCGGTTCGGAAAAACTGGAAGAGTTGCTGCATGGCATGTTTCCGCAGGCGCGCATCGGCCGATTGGATCGTGACACCGTCCGCGGTCGTGAGGATTTTGAGCGCGCTCTGAATGCGCTCAACGAAGGGGAACTCGATCTGTTAGTGGGCACGCAGATGATCGCCAAGGGGCATGACATCCACGGAGTCACACTGGTCGGAGTTGTCGGGGCCGACGCCGCTTTGGGTTTCCCGGATTTTCGCGCGGCGGAACGTACTTTCCAATTGCTGACCCAAGTCGCCGGGCGAGCGGGACGCGGGCAGACACCCGGCAAAGTAATTCTGCAAACATATTTTCAAGAACACTATGCGGTGCATTATGCGGCGACACACGACTTCTCCGGCTTCTACGACAAAGAGCTACGCTTCCGAAGCTGGATGCACTATCCACCCTATAGCGCGCTGGCGAATGTGCTAGTGCGCAGCGACAAGCTCGATGAGGCGCTCGAATGGTCTGGAGTCCTCGGCAAGTGGTTTGAAAAGACGCGGCACGAAGGGACACGAGTGTTAGGGCCGGCGGCGGCACCCATTGTTCGACTCAAGCGCGATTACCGTTATCATTTTGTTTTGAAATCTTCTAGCCGCGAGAAACTGAACGCGCTTCTACGTTCGATGCTGGCTTACGCTTCGCAGCAAAAGATTCCGCGAACGCAAGTGATTGTGGATGTGGATGCGGTGTGGTTGATGTAGGAGACACTTCTGGCATGGACTCTTCTAGGACAGACGTCTAATCCCGGGGAAGCCGTCGAACCCCGAATCGAAGGTTAAGATTTGCTCGATACCGTGTTGTTCCATCAAGGCCAGGTGCACGGCGTCGCGCGCGGACACGTGCCGGCGACCCAGGACGATCTGTTTAGCGCGCTCGGCGACGGCGCGATCAACTGGCAGCACCTGATCCACGATGCCAAGCAGTGCGTCGAATGCGGGTTGGATGGCGTCGCGCCGGGCGATTGCGACATAGCGATGCAGGATCTCTTGGAGCACCTCGGCATCGGTGACCAGACGCTGGCGGTCGCTGACCAGCTTCTCCAGCAATCGTTGCGCATCACTCTTGTGTGGATGGGCCGCGCCGATCAGATACATTGGAATATTGGAGTCGATCAGAATCACGGCGCGGCTGTCCCGTACCCCCGCTCAATCTCCGCCAGCATGGTTTCTATATCAGCGGTTGGATAGTCGTGTTGTGCTGCGGCGCGGATGACTTCAAGTTTCTTTCCGGCGTCGCCCAGAGGCTCGCGCCGGCGAGCCAGTTCCAGCGCTTGCCGGACCCATTCGGCGAGGGACATGTGGCGCGAGCGCGCCATCCGTTGAATTTCGCGGTAATTCAGATCCTGGAGAATCACTTGCAGCCTCTTAGCCATAGTAAGAGTCTATATGACTCATAGGTATGAGTCAACTGGAGAGTTCAGGGTTTCAGAGTTCTTGTTGCGAAGGAATTCCCCGACGAGCCTTTCGACATTGCAACGCCGGCCGATGTAACTGTGCCCCGGGACGGCGTCCCTATCGTCAAAGACCTTTCTTCTTCAAGAATTCCTGGACGACTTCTTTCACGTCCCGCTTTTGGCCATCTACCGCGTAATTGAGTTGGCGCATGTCATCATCGGAAATTTTTCCGGCAAGATCATCCAATGCTTGTTTTACTCCCGGATGACGCGCGAGCGTTTGCTGCCGAATGATGGGGACGGATTCATAGGGTGGAAAGTAGTGGCGG
>Ga0209239_1000922_pt1 | contig 17260 bp, 15 predicted proteins | sample GraSoi013_2_20cm_FD_185824 | JGI IMG/M metagenome (GOLD analysis project Ga0209239, IMG submission 185824) | Grasslands soil microbial communities from the Angelo Coastal Reserve, California, USA - Sample 10_02_2013_2_20cm (SPAdes) (version 2) | ecosystem: Environmental > Terrestrial > Soil >...
GGCGGGATCTTTGCTGATGGAGGTTGCACAAGAATGCGCAGTCCCCGCCGGCCACGCATTGGCCGTGGATCGCACTACTTTCGCGGCTAAGGTGACAGAGACCATCTCGCGCGAGCCCTTGATTACGATCCGGCGCGAAGAAGTTTGCAGCATTGATGAAGAGCAGATCACGATTGTCGCGACCGGGCCACTGACCAGCGACGCTTTGTCCAGCGAAATCGCACGGCTCAGCGAATCTTCAGAGGGAGCAGCAAATTTATATTTCTACGATTCGATCAGCCCAATTGTTGAGGCGGACTCCATCGATATGTCGAAGGTCTACATGGCAGCGCGCTATGACAAAGGTTCGGCTGATTACATTAACTGTCCGATGACGAGGGAAGAATACGACTGTTTCTATGACGCCTTGCTCGAGGCGCAGCCAGTCGAGGAGAAGGAATGGGAAAAGCTGAACTACTTCGAAGGCTGTCTGCCGATCGAAGAGATCGCGCGCCGGGGGCGGGACACTCTGCGGTTCGGTCCCATGAAACCGGTTGGGCTGCTAGATCCTCGAACGGGACGTCGTCCGTATGCCGTCGTGCAGCTACGCCAGGAGAACCTGCGCGCGGATTCTTACAACCTGGTAGGTTTTCAAAATCATTTGAAATTCGCGGAACAGGCTCGCGTACTGCGATTGATTCCAGGGCTCGAAGCCGCGCGCTTTCTGCGCCACGGGCAGATTCACCGCAATACATACATCAACTCACCCACTCTGCTGCTCGATACTCTGCAGATGAAAGTGCATAAGCGAGTGTTCTTTGCCGGGCAGATTTGCGGAGTGGAAGGTTATGTCGAATCCATCACCACCGGACTGATGGCGGGAATGCAAGCGTCGGCGCTGGCCGCTGGCGCTGAACTGGTTCCACCTCCGCGAGCCACCGCCTTTGGATCGTTAGTTCACTACATCACGCATGCGGACGCAAAGAGATTTCAGCCGGCAAATATTACCTTTGACCTTCTGCCTGCGTTGGAGCAAAAAGTTCGAGACCGGCAGGAAAGACATCGCCGGCAGTGTGAGTTGGCGCTGCGAGAGTTTGACGGCTGGCTAGCTAGGACGGTCGTTGGTCGTCCGTCGTTGGTCGTTGGCTAAAAAGCATTCAGCAGTCAGCCGTCAGCACTCAGCACCTGCGGCTGAACGCTGATTGCTCAAACTTGATTCGATGGCCTGACAGCTGCGCCTACGACCAACGACCAAGGACTGCCTGCCTCGAATTGCTGCAACAAAATACTTCCAAGCTGCGTATCTTAGGACCAGCAGCACTACGCCTCGAGCGGCTTACGTTTGGCCGCTGACTGCGTCCAACCAGCAATGGTCCTGCGCGATCTCATTGGCGATGTGTTTCGTACCCTCTGGGCGCATAAGCTGCGCACCTTCCTGACTATGTTCGGCATTGCCTGGGGGATCGTCTCGATCGTGCTGATGGTGGCTGCCGGGGAAGGATTGCGTAAGGGCCAGGAAGACCAGGCCAAAAATCTGGGCAAGGACTTGATGATCGTCTTCCATGGCCGCACCAGCCTGCAGGCAGGCGGGTTGCGCGCAGGCCGGCAAGTGCACTGGGAAGATCAGGATGTGCCCGTTGTGCAGGCCGAATCGCCGGATTGCGAGTACGCGATCCCGGAACTGGAGCAGAACGACGTCCGCGCCCACAGCAATTACAACAATGCCGCCTTTACAGTAACCGGCTCTCTTCCCCCATTTGCCTACATCCGAACTCTCAATGTCGGAGAAGGACGTTTCTACAACTGGGATGACCAGCGTGAATCGAGGCGAGTCGCTTTCCTGGGGAGCGATGCCAGCAAGCAACTCTTTCCGGGACGCAATCCCGTGAACGAGACGCTCTACCTGAACGATTTTCCTTACACCGTGATTGGAGTGATGGCCCAGAAGAAACAGGATTCCAGCTACGACGGTTGGGACGTAAACAAAGTATTCATTCCCTTCGCTGCCATGCGCCGCGATTTCCCTGATAAGCCTCCGGGAACGCCAACTACATTCGACCAGTTGCTGGTTACGCCTAAGTCGGTGGAACAGCATGAAGCCTGCAAATACCAGGTCCGGCACGCGCTGGGGCGGATGCATAACTTTGATCCAAAAGACAAAGAAGCCTGTCCCATCTGGGACACGGTGCAGGAGGCAAAAGCGTTTCGCCAGATGACAGACGGCATGAAGTATTTCCTGGGAGCAGTGGGCATTGTCACTTTGCTGCTGGGCGGACTGGGCGTGATGAACGTCATGATGGTTGCGGTCCGTGAACGGACACGCGAGATCGGTGTCCGCAAAGCTCTGGGCGCGCCCGCTCACACTATCCTGAAGCAATTTTTCTTTGAGGCGCTGTTGATCGCGTTTGTCAGCGGGGGCGTGGGATTGGGTGTGGCATACGGAATCTGCGCACTGGTGAACCTGCTGCCCATGCCGGATTTCTTCGCGGGATTATTAGCGACTTGGAGATCGGGTCTGCTGGCCTTCGGACTGCTCGGAACGATTGCCGTCCTTTCCGCTTTATATCCCGCGCGGAGAGCCGCGTCCATCGATCCGATCGAAGCGCTCCGGTATGAAGCCGGGGGATAGAAAGCAAATCGATGCTGACTGAGATCATTCGCGAGGCTTGGATTGCGCTGAAGCGCAATTACACGCGCAGCTTGCTAACCATGCTGGGGATTGTGTGGGGGATCGCCACGGTTACGCTGCTCATCGCCTACGGCAGCAGCTTTCGCAACATCCTGGTGACCGGGTTCGATGCCTTTGGCAAGAGTGTAGTCATTTGTTGGGCGCAGCAGACCAGCGAGCAACCGGGCGGGCAACGCGCGGGCAAGAAAGTCGTCTTTGAGCAGGCGGACGTGGAGATGGTGAAACAGGATGCACCACTGGTGAAGCATGTCTGCATGGAGACCGTCCGACGGCCTGGAGTGAGCTATGGCGATCGTCTGCTGGGAACGACGGCAGTGCGTGGCGTATGCCCGGAGTATGGTGAAATGCGCAATGAGATCCCATCGGAGGGCCGGTGGATCACTTCAGGGGACGAGGTGGAGCGGCGGCGGGTAGCGTTTCTTGGCGGACGCGTTCGCGAGCAACTGTTCAGCGGACGTCCGGCAATCGGAGAAACCATTCTGATCGGTGGCGTTCGCTTCACCGTGATCGGCGTGATGGAACGCAAGCTGCAGATGAGCAATTATTTCAGTCCGGATGACGAATCGTTGTGGATCCCCTATTCCGCCGCCGGCGATTTGTGGAATACGCGTTACGGCGCTGTCCTGGTGTTCGCGCCCATCGCCCCGCAGTTTGAAAAGAAGGCGATGGCCCAAGTGCTGGCTGCCATTGCGACCCGCCAGCAGTTTTCCCCCACCGACAAGAAAGCCATCCAGATGTTTGGGCGGGATGAGTTTCGTCCAGTGATTGATGCCCTGACCATCGGGTTGCAGGTGTTGCTCACATTCATTGGCACGCTGACCTTGGGCATTGGTGGCGTAGGAGTGATGAATATTATGCTGGTCTCGGTGGATGAACGCATCCGGGAGATCGGGCTGCGTCGCGCATTGGGAGCTCGAAAGCGGCACATCAAGCTACAGTTTCTGGCGGAAACATTGCTCATCATGTTGCTAGGCGGCGCCATCGGCGTCGTACTCTCTTACGCAATCGCCGCAGCAGTGGGAACCCTGCCACTGATGGGGCCGCTGTTCGAAGATGAATCCGGAAAAGGTGATATTCACCTGCAAATCTCGATGATGACGGTGATGCTCTCGACGATTGTCCTGCTGGTGGTGGGGGTCATTAGCGGGTTGGTGCCGGCGCTGCGGGCATCCAAGCTGGATCCGGTCGAGGCGTTGCGGTACGAATGAACAGTTCAGAATCCGATTGACCGCGCCACGCCTTCGCAGTACCTTGCTGCACATCCGGATGTGAGGTGTGCCCTTGCCGATTTCCGCCGTGGATGCGATTAGCCCCGCGTTTCAGCACACAAAAAAGCAACTCATTGAACCTTTTCGAGCCAGTCAATGGGCCCGGCTGGCGTTGGTGGGGTTTCTGGCGGGTGAGGTTCACTCCGGAGGTTGCAGCGGCGGCAATTTCCAGGTGCCCACGCGTACGTCAGGTTCGGAACGATTCCTGGAACTCGGGTTATCCGCGATGAATCCCGCAGCTTACGCATCATTGATTGCGCTGCTCATTGTCACCGTAGTGGTGCTGTGGGTGTTGTTCATCTATGCGAACAGCGTGATGCGTTTTGTGCTGTTCGACAGCGTAGTCGCGCAACATTGCGAGATCAGGCAGTACTGGAACCGCCGGCAAAGGCCCGGCTTGCGCTACTTCGTCTGGCAACTTCTGCTTTTCCTGGCGATGATGGTGGGACTGACGATTCTGGTTGGCATCCCGGCAGCATTCGCGCTGGCTGTGGGCTGGCTCAAACAATCAAGCCAACATATGGTTCCTCTCATCCTGGGTGGCGTGCTTCTGTTTTTTATGGTGATGACGTTCGTTGTTTTATGGCTGGTGGTGCACGTGTTCAGCAAGGACTTCGTTGTTCCGCAAATGGCGCTGGAGGACATCGGTGCGATGGAAGCGTGGCGGCGATTATTGCCAATGCTGAAATCGGAGAAGGGCGGGTACGCCGGGTATTTAGGGATGAAGATCGTAATGGCGATTGGGGCCGCGGTAATCGTGGGAATTGTAGCGGCAATTATCATCCTGCTCATGCTGATTCCTGTGGGCGGCTTCGGGGCGGTGCTGGTTTTGATGGGGAAGTCCGGCGGACTGCACTGGAACTTGTACACCATCACGCTGGCGGTTGTGGTAGGAAGTATTTTGCTCGCGGTTATTTTGTACGTGGTTTCGCTGGTCTCAGTACCGGCGATTGTGTTCTTCCCGGCGTATTCGATCCACTTTTTCGCTGCGCGCTATCCGGCTCTGGAGGCGGTTCTCCGCCCGGCGCCACTGCCTCCGGCGGAACCGCCGCCCTTCCTGTCACCTGAGCCGAGCCAATAGGCTTCTACTCACGCTGAAACTAATCCCGCGCACGATTCTTGATCCAGATCGGCGTGCCCACGAATCCGAAGGCGCGGCGAAGCTGATTTTCTATAAATCGCTGATAGGAGAAGTGAAGTTTTACCTGGCGGTCGGTGAAGAGCACGAACGTCGGCGGTGCCACCGAAGCCTGGGTCAAGTAGTAAATTTTCACTTGGTGGCGAGCGGGCACCGAAGCGCGGTCGAAATCCACCTGCTTCAGAAAGCGGTTGATCTCTCCCGTTCCAATGCGTTTGCGGCGTTCGCTAGCGACCTGTTCCAGCGTGGGGAAAATCTTTTCGGTGCCATTTCCGGTGGCGGCGGATACGAACAGCACCGGTGCGTAATTGAGGAACTTCAATGCGTCGCGGACCCTTTGCTCATAAGCACTGCGATCAGCCGGACGCTTGCTATCTCGCATGCGCGCAGCTTTGCTGTGCCGGGCAGCGCTCTTGTTCCCGGCGATCACCAAGTCCCATTTGTTGACGATGATGATGAGTGAGCGTCCGCTCTCATCGGCGTAACCGGCGATAGCGGCGTCGAGGGCGCTGACACCTTCCGTGGCATCAATCACCAGCAAAGCGATATCGGCGCCTTCGAGATGTTTGCGGGCCATGACCACCGAAAGTTTTTCAGCCATCAGATGTGTTTTGCCTTTGCGGCGAATGCCTGCGGTATCGATGAAGCGAAAGCTTTGGCCATCGCGCTTCACGATCTCGTCCACCGCATCGCGCGTGGTACCGGGGACGGGCGAGACAATCGCACGTGAGCTCCCGGTGAGCCGGTTCAGCAGGGTTGACTTGCCCACGTTGGGATGGCCAATGATGGCAACTTTGACTTCGCGCGGCTCGATAGCGGCTTCTTCTTTTATTTCAGCTTCCGCCGATTCCAAAGGCTCAGGGTTCGAAGTTTCAAGTTTCAAAGTTTCAAAGATTGCATCGAGCAGATCGTCCAATCCTCGACCGTGTTCGGCTGAAACAGGAAACAGTTTTCTGATACCGAGTCGATGAAATTCGTCGGTCAGTCTCTGCTGTTTCTCGGTATCAACTTTATTAACCGCTAGGAAAAGCGGCTTGCCGCCGCGAATCAACTGGCGCGCGAGGTCGATATCCGGGGCGGCGAGTTCGGTGCGTGCGTCCACGACCATGATGATGGCGTCGGCTTCTTCGAGCGCGACCTTTGCCTGGCGATAAATCTCCGCCGGCATGAAATCTTTTTCTTCGGGAACAATGCCGCCAGTATCAACCACGCGCAGGCTGCGGCCCCGCCATTCCCCCTCTCCGTAGAGACGATCGCGAGTGATGCCGGGCTCGTCGCCGACAATGGCGCGTCGCGAACCTACGATTCGATTGAAGAGCGTGGACTTGCCGACGTTTGGGCGTCCGACAATAGCCAGCGTAGGTATTCCGGCGGCTACTGCCAAAGCTGATGGCGAGTTGTAGGTGGGTCGGGTCAAAGTCAAAGGCACAGGCGAGTCGCCTGTGGCTACGTGGTCTGCGGAGCTATTATAGTGACTCCGTGGCTTCTACTTCCCAACCAGCAGCCTCCGCCGTCGGCAATAAGAGCGTCTCGCTCTATCAGTTCTTCGCGCCCGGAGGCGTGCTTTCGCGCACACATCCGGCCTACGAATTCCGTCGCGGACAATTACAAATGTCGGAAGCGGTTGAGCGGGCGCTGGAAGAAAAGCGGCACCTGATCGTGGAAGCCGGCACGGGTACGGGCAAGACGCTGGCCTATCTGGTTCCTGTCATCAGGTCGGGCAAGCGCGTGATTATTTCCACTGGAACCAAGAACCTTCAAGAACAGCTCTTCCACAAAGATATCCCATTTCTTGAGCAAGCGCTTTTCCCCAATGGCGAGGGGAAGTTGAATGTCTGCTACATGAAAGGCCGTAACAATTATTTATGTCGCAAGAAACTTTACGATCTGACTGGGCAACCGGTGCTCAGCGGACTGGAGGAAATCGAGCAATACCGGGCGATGGCTGCGTGGGAGAAGACGACCAGGACGGGAGACCGGGCGGAATTGGCCACGCTGCCCGAGGCCAGTGGACTATGGTTCAAATTGGACGCGCGCGCGGATACGTGTCTCGGGCAAAAATGCAGCGAATGGGATCGGTGCTTTATTACTGAAATGCATCGGCGGGCGATGGAAAGCGACATCATCATCGTCAATCATCATCTGTTTTTTGCCGACCTGGCGATCAAGCAGCAGGCGGAGAATGCGCCCGATGCAGGCATTCTGCCCGATGTAGGCACAGTGATCTTCGATGAGGCTCATGAACTGGAAGACGTGGCCGGCAGTTATTTCGGGATTTCGCTCAGCAACACGCGAGTGGAAGAACTTTGCCGCGACGTAGAAATTTCGCTGCAACGGAACCATATGCTCTCGGCATCTCTTTCGGGGGCATTGAAGAGCCTGCGTGAGCGGACCCTGTTTTTCTTCGCTCTCCTGCCGCAAGGTGAAGGGCGATTTGCTTTCGATAACCGGCGCCAATTCCTGGAAGAAAACGGGGATGAGTTCCTCGTCTTGCAGCAGTCATTACAGCGTTTAGGCTCGGAACTGGAGAACTTGCCATCGAAGCCGGAGGAAATATTCAATTTCGTAAGGCGGGCGCGTGAAATCCATTTTCAGTTCGGATTCTTGATGGAGTCCGAGGACCGCAACACTGTCTTCTGGATTGAGCGCCGCCGTGGTGGGCGCGACCGACTGAATGTTTTTCTGCAAGCCACTCCAATTGACGTGGCACCAATTCTGAAATCTTGCCTGTTCGACACTCTGGAGTGCGCGGTGCTGACTTCCGCCACCCTGGCCGTGGGCGCGGGATTCGAATACATGCGGCGGCGACTGGGGCTCGAGCATACGCGAGAACTGGTGCTGCCTTCGCACTTCGACTACCAGAATCAGGCGCTGTTCTACGTTCCTCCGGATGTACCGGATCCGCGCACGCCGCAATTTTCGGTAAAAGCTGCAGATCGGATTCGAAGAGTGCTTGAGATCACTCGCGGGCGGGCCTTCGTGCTATTCACCAGTTACGCGCAGATGAAGGATGTCTATCAACGACTGCTGGGAGAATTGGGATTTCCCATGTTCCTCCAGGGCGATGCTCCGAAAAGCGCGCTGCTCGAAGAATTTCGTCTCACCCCGCATGCGGTTCTCTTTGCCACGTCTTCCTTCTGGCAGGGAGTGGACGTGCAAGGCGAGCAACTCAGCTGCGTGATTATCGATCGCCTGCCGTTTGCCGTGCCCAGTGATCCGGTGGTGGCAGCGCGGGTCAAGTCAATCGACGCCGAAGGTGGCAACGCGTTCTACCAATATCAAGTGCCAGCCGCGGTGATTACGCTGAAACAAGGCTTTGGACGGCTGATCCGGTCGCTGCAGGACCGCGGCCTGCTGGTGTTGCTGGATAATCGCATACTAAAGAAAGCCTACGGGAAAGTTTTTCTGGAGAGCCTGCCGGATTATCGCAGGACCACCGCTCTGCAAGACGTGGAAGAATTTTTTGGAGTAAATTAAGTCGACTGCGCTATAGTGCTCTGCATTCAGTTGCCGCCGTTGAACACAATTTCAGGAGGTCCTATGAAACTCATTCGCCCCATGCTTCTACTGGTTATGGTGTTACTGTGTCTCGGAGTGGTGGCAGCACAGCAAACATCCCACAAGGACGCCAAAAAAGCGTCGACTAAATCGGAAACGTCCATGGGGATGCCCATGCCCAAGCCTTCTCCGCAAATAGAGAAACTAGCCGGGAAAATTGTGGGGACATGGAATACGAACGAAGACTTCGAAGTCAGCGAGATGATGCCTAAGGGTGGCAAAGGCCACGGCACTGCAATCATCAAAAAGGGTCCCGGAGGTCTTTCCGTTGTCGAGGATTACCACTCGCGCGGCGGTGCGGGAGCTTTTGCCGGTCATGGAGTCTTCTGGTGGGACGACAAAGCAAATGGCTTCAAGAGCGTTTGGTGCGATAACACCAGTCCCACGGGCTGCAGCGTTTCGAATGGTTTGGGCAAGTGGGAAGGCAATGACGTCGTGTTCAATGACGAGCAGGAAATGATGGGCAAGAAGATGGCGATGAAGGAAGTTTACACGGACATGAAGCCGTCATCTTTCACCATGACTATGGACGGATCGCAGGATGGCGGTCCGATGAAGCGGCAAATGACCATCAAGTACACAAAAGCCGGCGCCAAAGCGGGGAGCGCTCGGTAGGAAATTCTTGGAGTATTGAGTGGCCGGTTTGCAGCCGGCCCATTCTCATAATCCGGTCACACCAGATTGTCGACTTTCAATGGAACGCTTCCGCCTTTCCAGGCAGCGTTGAATTCTTTCTGGACGAACCCAGCGTCGTAATTCCGGCCTTGTGATTTCAGCGCTTGCTGCAACCCAAACAGAGATCGCGGATTGCGTGGATTGCGATCGAGGTCTGCCCGGAATACTTTTTCAGCGGCTGGCGCATCGCCATTCATGAGCAAAGCCGCGCCCAGCGATTCACGCACGGGTGAAAACCAATCTGGCGGTTCACCATAATTCAACTTGTCTTGAATCTCCACGGCATGGCGAAGCGTGGCAATCGCGCTGGCATTGTCTTTCTTGGCTAAGGCAATCTTGGCTCCCAACACATCCGTGGCTATGCTCAAGATGTCTTTGGTCTTGTTGTTGAAAGGCATGGCGAATATGGCGTCCGCCGGGGTAGCGTCCCGAACTCCTTCCAAGGTTTTGTGCTCGGCCTCGGCATCACTGATTTTTCCGGTAGCGGCCAACGCCATACCACGCGCGAAATGCCAGTAAGTCGTAGTGACTTTCATGTCGGCGTTGGGCTGGGGGGTGTTCAAAATTTCATTCCACCTCTGAAAGCGGACGTTCACTGCCATCGGGACGGTCATAAAAGCTTCGAGGGGAGGCATATCCTTCACCTGCGGTCCCACGTGCGCGGCCAGCATATCGGCAGCTTTTTTGGCTTCGGTGTAGTTCCCATTCATACTCGCAGCCGCAGCGATAAAGTGCAGATTGTGAGAGTAATACATCGCTGGGTAGATGCCCTGTGCGCCGCTGCTCTGGATGTATGCGCGATCGGCCGCCGCGGCCTTCTCGTTGGTCTGGATCGCTGCTTCATAGTCGCCGGTGCGGATGTAAACATGCGCTGGCATGTGTACCAGGTGTCCGGCTGCTGGAGCCATGGACGCCAGCCGATTGGCCCCGGCCAGGGCGCGCTGCGGAGATGCAGAGGCTTCTACCGCGTGAATGTAGTAGTGCACCGCACCCATGTGGTTGGGATCGCGCTTGATGACCGATTCCAACGTGGACACGACTTCCTCAGTGCCCTCGCGTGGAGATCCATCCAACTTCCAAAGACCCCAGGGATGTAAATTCATTCCCGCTTCTGCGAACAGAGTGGCAGCATCGAGATCGTCGGGATACTTGCTGGCCAGTTCGCGCATGGCATCGCGATAGTCTTCCGCTGCTCGCCTGAGATCCGATTTAGGATCGGCGGGAAAACGCTTGGCCATCGCCTGGATATAGGCCTGCTCGCTGGGCGCGGCATTGGCTGAGAGATCGACGGCCTTCTGAATTGCTTCATGCGCTTGCTTGAAGCGATCCTCACTTGCCGGATCGTTGTAATTTGGGCCCACGGCTTCGGCGACGCCCCAGTAAGCTATGGCCAGCTTGGGATCGAGCTCAGCAGCGCGACCAAATGAACGGGCAGCCTCGTCGTGATTGAAGGCGAAGATCAGCCGCAATCCCTGATCGAAGAATTTCTGAGCTTCGGGATTGCTGGTAGATACCGGATGATGCAAGTCTCCCAGACCCGACATCAGTGTTGCCGGCCGGGGCTGGTTATGAGCAGGATGCTGTTGAGCGACGGCGATGCCGGACAGCAGCACTACGAGCAGAGTACAGCAAACGTATCTCATGAGGATGGTTCTCCTTGGGCGTGAACATGAGGCAAGTTACTAAGCGAAGAGGCCCGGAAACCGAATAGCTTAGTCAAAAGTTCAAAAACGTGCAATCAGCTTGTGCGATTCGTCGCCTTCCCGGCGCTTTGATCTGACTGCTACATTTACAATCCGAAGGATTCTATGCGCAAAGCTGCTCTCCTTTACAACACCCTCTCTGGCCGCCGCAGAGAGCGTCGTGTGGCTGATGTGGAGATTGCGCTAGGCGTCCTGAGAAATGCCGGCGTTGAAGTTTCAGTGACGGCCACACGCAGCGCCGCTGACACCACCGGACAAACTAGAAAAGCGGTTGCTGAAGATTGTGAAGCAGTCTTCGCCTGCGGCGGTGATGGGACTGTGCACGATGTTTTGCAGGGCTTAGTCGGCAGTTCTCTCGCTCTGGGCATCATTCCTTTAGGTACGGGAAACGCGCTGGCGCACGATCTGCGTCTGCCACTTTCGCCAGCGGCCGCGGCCCGTGCCGCTTTGACAGCTAAGCCGCGCCGAATAGCGGTTGGTCAGGTGAAGTACCAGGATTTCTATGGAAAGCAAGGGTCTAAGTATTTCACCGTCGCGCTGGGGATTGGGGTAGATGCGCATCTGTTCTACAAGCTGAGTCCGCTGCTGAAACTGCGGCTCGGGATGGGCGCTTACTATGCTCAGGCAACGCGCTTGTGGCTTACTCACAAAATGGACTACTTTTCGGTTGAACTTCCCGAAAAGGATGGCCGACAGACCCACCAAACGGAAGTTTCCCAGTTTTTGGCCGTACGGATACGAGACTTCGGAGGTCCATTGCATGAACTTGCCCCAGGCGCGTCGTTAGGGCGCGACGATCTGCGGCTTGTACTCTTCCATACCCACAGCCGATTGGCTTACTTTAGCTACGTCATGCGAGGATTTTTTGGGATGAAGTGGAAGATCAAAGGGATTGAGCTCGTTGATAGTGCCGAAGCGACCTGCCGCCCACTAGCGAACGGTCAGGAATCGACGCGCATTCTGGTACAGGCCGATGGCGAATTGTTGGGTACTCTACCGGCCGACATTTCCATGGTCCCGGATGCGGTGACTTTGCTAGTCCCGGAGCCGCATGCAACATAGCGAGCACCGCGATCGAGTGAACTGCGCTGCATTTGCGTCGGGAACCTCCACGGACACATCTAATCGTTTTCGTCTTGCGCTTGACTTGCTAACATTCTTGGCCCGGTTAACAGGAAGGCATCTTTAACTTTTGGAACCAATCACTCATTTGCTGATCGGCGCCTCTCTGGGACGAGCCGGTCTGAATCGCAACACGGCTCTGGCTACAGCGACGCTCACGTTGGCGGCGGAAGCGCCTGACATCGACGTGTTGGGCAACTTAAAGGGACCTGTATTCGGCTTTGCCCATCATCGTGGATTCACTCACTCATTCTTAGGACTGGTGTTCGTCTCGGCAGTTGTCGTAGGAGTTGTGTACTTGGTCTGGAGGCTGCGAGGACGAAAAACAAAAAATCCCAACCTACCGCCGCGCTGGGGATTGCTGTTCGTCTTCGCTTACCTGGCGGGCCTGACTCATATCATGCTGGACTTCACCAATCATTACGGGGTGCGTCCGTTTTGGCCACTCCTGGAGAAGTGGTATTCCTGGGACATCGTTTTCATCGTAGAACCGATCATTCTCATTCTTCTGGTCGCAGGCTTGCTTCTGCCGGCTCTTTTTTCTCTGATTAATGATGAAATCGGGGTACGACGCAAAGGTCTTCAGGGACGATTGGCGGCGACGCTGGCGCTGGCAGGTGTGGTGGCACTCTGGGGTGTCCGGTATTACGAACACCGCCGCGCTGTCAATGCGCTCGAAGCACGCGTGTATGAGGGTGCTGAACCAAAGCGCGCATCCGCCTATCCCTCTTGGATTAACCCGTTTCGCTGGTACGGGGTAGTCGAGACGCAAAACTTTTTTGCAACCACGCTAGTCGACTCTTACGTCCCCGATGTAGATCCAGAAGGCCAGATGCGCATCCGTTACAAACGGCAGGAAACGCCGGTGACGTTGGCCGCCAAGAAGTCTTACCTGGGCCGTGTCTACCTGGACTGGGCCAAGTATCCGATCACGGAAACTGAGGAGATCGAGTCTCCGCCCGGTTACATCGTCCGCTTCACGGACCTCCGATTTGATGATCCTGGGAGAAGGGGGCGCAGTCCTTTAAGCGCGGGCGTGCAATTAGACCGCGAGTTGAAGGTTGTTCGCGAGTGGTTCGGGTTTCGCAGCAAGGTACCGGATTGAAATTGAAGCGCGTGCACCAGCTTTTTACGAAGCTCTGGAACTTGACGCCGAAGCCCAGCCGCGCCACAATCATTGCGTCCACTTCGAGGTAATCATGCTGGCTTACTTATTCGTGCTGCTTGCCATTGCGGTTCGTTTCCTTCCGCATCCTTTGTCATTTACGCCGGTCGCTGCAGCACTGCTGTTTTTCGGAGCCCGCGGCCCGCGCCGCCAGATATGGATGCCGCTTGTGCTGCTTGCCGTGTCTGACGTAATTCTTACTAAGGCGGTTTATGCTTACGTGTTTACCTGGGACCAATTGGTCACCTGGACATGGTACGCGGCCATCCTGTGGTTGGGAACCAAGCTGCACGACAATGCGAAACCGCTCCGGGTGATTGGCGCTGCCTTGGCTAGTTCGGTTTCATTCTTCCTGCTGAGCAACTTAGCGGTCTGGGCAGCCTTTGATATGTATCCGAAAAATTTCGCGGGCGTGATGGAATCCTATGCTGCCGGTCTGCCGTTTTTCCGCCGGGGAATTGCCGGCGACCTGCTGTTTACCACCCTCATGTTCGCGACGCCGGTGGCGATCCACGCATTGGCGGGTATCTTCAGCAAGTCATCTGATCGCGCCGCGGCAGCCTAGAAATTTCGGGACCGAGCAAACCGCATGAGAAGAAGATTCTCAAATACTTCCTTGCGACGGCTTCGATTTCTCGGCTTGGCTTCCGTTTGAATTCTTTTTCCCTTTGATTCGCCGCACCACCAACCAGATCACCAGTCCGGCTGCGACCGCTCCCAGTACCCAATGAAGGTGCTGTCGAAATAATGTGCCGGAGACACGAACGATGTCCGGCCCATACTCTATTGTCAGCCACGCCACCCCAAGGAATCGTAAAAAGCGCCCGGAGAAAATAGCCAGCAGGAAGTGGCTTAACTGCATTTCGGAGACTGCGGCTGCCAGGATGAGAAGTTTGAAGGGCGTTGGAGGCGGCAACATTGCGGGGATCACCAATCCCCATACCGGATGCTTCTCGAATAGCTGGTGGAGTCTTTCGAAGCGTTCGGGCGAGACCCGTTTCCGCAGCAGTTCCTCTCCGCCCTTGTAGCCGATTACATACAGAACGATGCTGCCCAGTGCAGAACCAGCCGAAGCCATAAACACGTACAACAGTAAACGCGAACGGTCCTGGTACACGTAGCTGGCCACGACCCCGTCCAATGGCAAGCCGAAGAAACAAGCATCGATGCCGGCAATCGCGAAAACGCCCCAGGCACCTAGAGGCTTCAACAACGCCCAGAGGAATGCGAAGTAACGAGAGATGATGTGCTTGATGGTATTCAAAACTTAAGTGGGCAGTGTACGCGAAAGCGCACAAAAGACTACAGAGACGCAGTAGACTGCGTCTCTGTAGGAGGCACGTTAGCTCTTGGGGAAATTCGCGTCTGCTTTTACTTCATTGATCTGCTTGGTGTGACGGTCACTGTGCGCGGCAACGAACAGAATCCATTCGTAAGCATCGAGCTTCTTTCCCAGCGGGCTGTCCGACGCATGGTCTCGCAAGTCATCATGCTTCTTTAAAAAGTCTAAGGTTTGCTCACGACTCTCGGCGAAGTGCTTCAGTGAAGCCTCGGGTGAGCCAAAGCGATTCGTGGGCTTGAGCGGCTCGGGAGCCTGTGCCTTGTGAGTACGGTCGGGAATCGCGGTCAGCACCATCTCGTCGATGGCTTTCACGTCTTCCCCAGCAGGCCGCGGCGGTGCTTTCATTACCTGATCGGTGACCATCCCTCGTAGAAAATCCTCGGCAGCGGCAATATGCTCCGTCACTTCCGCAACCGACCAGCGGTCCGGCGCCGGCTTAAAGTTCCACTGAGCCTGGGAAAGTCCTGCAGTCGCGTCCTGCACGCCTTGCCTGGTGCTTTCTAGATATTTAACTGCCCGATCGCGATCAGCCTGGGTAAGCGATTGCGCCCATGCCGAAGCCGCGAGACTCAGAATTGCAACCAGCATTGTCAAATTGCGCTTCTTCATTTCTTCTCCTCGATTGAAAAATTTCCCTTTAACGACTTTTTCGGATCAAGACCAGGTGGCGGATAAAGCGGGAAGCAAAAGTCAGATGATGTTACACGATTGGGAGGAATCTTGCGTGACAAACTCCGGGGAAGTGTCGTTCACTGGTGTTTCGTGTTACCACTCAATAACTGCAGCGCATGTGGCATGAGATCAATCACTGCATTCAGTGAATCCACAGCTCCGTTTGGACTGCCAGGCAGATTCAAAATCACGGATTGACCTCGCACCCCACAAATGCCACGACTGAGGGCCGCAAACCGCGTCTTTTTCCCACCTTCGAGACGCATCTTTTCGGCCACTCCTTGGAGTAAGCGGTCGCAAACCGCCTTGGTGGCTTCGGGAGTGACGTCGCGCTTGGCGATCCCCGTTCCGCCGGTTGTCACTACCAGGCGGGCTTTCTCCGTGAGTCGCGCGATCGCTTGCTGAATTGGTACCTGATCGTCTGAAATAATTTCTTTCGCCACCACTTCGAAACCGGCTAGGCGGAGCGCTTCCCCTACGGCCGGGCCAGAAAGATCCGATCGTTCGCCACGGGCAGACGAGTCGCTGACAGTGAGCACGGCGGCAGTCAGGGGCTCAGGTGTCGAGGAGGACATCTTCTTCTTCCCCCGCAGCCCCGCCACCCTCACGTTTGGATTCGTCGAGCATGCGGAGTCCCTCCATCAACAGTCCTTGTGTGTTGAGCGTGGTGGTTTGTTCTTTGGTCTTGGCTTCAAAGTTGATCTGGAAATTGCCGCCGGTCCAGCGCAAAACTTTAAAAACAGCCGCGTCCCCGGTCAGAGATCCATAAGACGCGTGCGTTACCTGACCCTCGCTGAAGTACATTTCGCATTTTTCATCGTCATTAGTCAGGGTCAGCGATCCGCTCTTGCGTCCCATTTCGAGCGACTGCACCAGGTCAATCACATTCATCTGCGATAGGCTACCGCGGAGAACGCCGTCTGAGGCCATGGTTTTGGCCATTTTTTCCAATGCGATTTTATCGATGATGCGCTTGATGCGATTGGTGGCTTCCTTCAGGAAGAATGGCTTTTCGACGAAGTCGTCTACTGGATCCTGCAATGCTAACTTTTCGCTGATATCGGTTTTGGTGGCGAGTAGAATCACGGCAATGCTGGCTGTCCGCGAACGGCTTTTCAATTTTTCCACCAGTTGGCGGCCGTCCATCCCCGGCATTCGATAGTCACAAACCAGCAGGTCCGGAGTGTCTTCCACCGCCTTCACCAGTGCGTCCGCGGCGTCATTTGCGGTAGTGACGATCGCCAGCGGGGTCAGTGCGCCCCTCAACATTCCCAGGACCATCGGATTATCGTCCACCAGAAGGACTTTGACGTTATTCGGCATGCGAGGCGCTAGGTCTTTTTGCCTGGACGGATGTAGTCTCCGCTCTTTCCGCCAGATTTACGGTTGAGCACGATTTGTCGAATTTCAATTCCTTTGTCCAGAGCTTTGCACATATCGTACACGGTGAGTGCGGCCACACTGGCTGCCATCAGAGCTTCCATTTCCGCTCCGGTCACTGCCGTCGTGCTAACTTTTGAGGTAATAGCGACGCCATTCTCGCATAGCCGCATATTCACATCAACGTGCGTCAGGGGCAGCGGATGACACATCGGAATCAAATCGGCTGTTCTTTTGGCCGCCATAATTCCAGCCAGACGTGCCACTTCCAAGGGATCGCCCTTCGGATTTTTCGGCAACGCTTTGAGCACGGCGGGTTTCAGGACTACATAAGCGCTGGCTTCCGCTTCACGCCGGGTGGCAGTTTTGGCTGAGACGTCCACCATGCTGGCTCGCCCCGAGCCATCGTAATGGGAGAGCTTCTTGGGCATCGCGAAGTCTCTATCTTACATTGGGAATCCCGGCGGTGATCTTCAGACGGCCCTTAGCGCAACAGGACCGGCACCCACTCTCCCGCGGCAATCGCATTTTTGTCCGGAGAAATCACAATATAGCAATTGGCTCGTGCG
>Ga0209239_1000925_pt1 | contig 17233 bp, 12 predicted proteins | sample GraSoi013_2_20cm_FD_185824 | JGI IMG/M metagenome (GOLD analysis project Ga0209239, IMG submission 185824) | Grasslands soil microbial communities from the Angelo Coastal Reserve, California, USA - Sample 10_02_2013_2_20cm (SPAdes) (version 2) | ecosystem: Environmental > Terrestrial > Soil >...
GCGGTACGGCGGTCGGGAATCATGGTCTCCTCGGTAAAGGTTTCGTCGGGTTGATGGAACTGTAGTTCGGACTCATCGCTGGCCCGCACATTTCGCTTGCGCACGGATTCTTCCAGCGGAACAGAGGACAGGCTTTCCTGGCTGGAAGTCGAAAGATCATCAATCGAGCGAATCGCCAGCCGGTACAGCCAAGGTTCAAGCGCCAGCCGCTCCGGCTTCTCGCCTCCGTCGCCTAACGCGCGCGCGATGACTTCATCAATCACTTCCTGTTTGTTGACGAAGTCCGGAAGAAGCTGCTCCGCGGTTTCGCGAAAATACAATTCGCGTTCGACGAAACGCTCCAAACGCACCAGGTTCGCATTCACATAGGAACGGATGTCGTCAGAAGAAACCGTAGGCGCCTGCACCGACGCAACTGTGTCCTCGAATGCGACTTCCGCTGGACGGGTATCTGCGCCTCGTCGCCAGCGTGGCCATTTGTGCGAACTACGCAGCAAGTCTTTGTGCTTAGTAAGTTGCTGCAGCAGATCGTCAAATGCTGCTTTGATTGCCGCCGTCGCTGTGGAAGCGGATTCCTGTACTGCCATTTGCCCCGAGGGAAGACGCAAATTCAGCGACACTGTGGTGCCTTCGCGGGCCGAATTCTGCTCGATCCCGCCTTTCAGATGCACCAGTTCAGGGCGAAACACCTGCAAGCGCTTGCGCAGCTTTTCCACCAGGTGGTTGATTTCTTTTTCGATGTCGGGAGTTTTCTGGACCTTGTAGCTGATGTGGACGTTCATTCACAGACCTCGGAAATACGGGAGCAGATCCCGTGAAGCTCTCCGGTCCTACAGGGCGATTCTACACCTTGTCTCGGAGCGATCAACGCAAATTGCGTTTGTGCGCCTTCACTTTTGTGAGTTGCTTGGGGAATGGCTGCAGAAATTCAGAGTAGCTCGTTTTTAGTGCAACTCATGCCTTGACCAATTGCTCTAATGAAGCAACGGATGGAACTGTCTGCGATGAAATTTTCTTTTAAAACATGCGTGCCGCTGCTCACTCTGGCCGCAGTTCAGTGTAGTTGCGGAGGAGGAAGCACGAGTACGGCACCTTCAAGTTCAAGTCCGGTGCCGACGATGAGCCGCGTCTTCGTGGTGGTGGAGGAGAACCACAGCTACAATTCGGTGATTGGAAGTCCGGACATGCCGTTCCTTAACGGATTGGTCCCGCAGGGCGCTCTGGCCACGCAGTATTTTGCCAACGCCCACCCTTCGCTGCCGAATTACCTGATGCTCACTGCGGGGCAAACTATCGCAACGGACGACAGCTTTAGCAGCACTGTGTCCCATGATAACGTGGTTCGAGAACTGACCGCGGCCGCGAAAAGCTGGAAAGCTTATGCCGAAAGTCTGCCTTCGGTAGGATATACGGGGCCCGACGTGGCTTCTTACGCGCGCGAGCACGACCCGTTCGCCTTTTTTTCCGATGTGCGCAATAACTCGGCCCAGTCGGATAACCTGGTTCCCTTCGGCCGGTTTTCAGCCGATCTGGCGAACGGCTCCTTCCCCGATTACGCTTTCATCATTCCCAACCCACAAGATGATGGTCGCGACTGTCCTGCTGGTCTGACAAATTGCACGGACAGTCAGAAACTCGCGCCTGCCGACCAGTGGCTTAAGGACAACATTGGTCCCCTGCTGACCAGCTCAGCATTCACGCAAGGTAGTCTACTAATTATTTTGTTCGATGAATCGTTCAGCGACGATACGGCGCATGGTGGCGGGCATGTGCCCATGCTCATCCTCAGCCCTAAAGCTAAAGCCGGCTATCAGTCTACTAACTTGTATCAACACCAGAGTACGTTACGACTGACGCTCGAGGCGCTGGGGGTGCAGAGCTGGCCGGGAATGGCGGCGACTGCACCGGGGATGGGAGAATTTTTCAAATAGAGTAAGCGGTACGGAACCTACACCGCCACTGTAACCGACGTCTCGGTGCGGGTGACGGGACGATAGAGCGTGTCCCGCTCGACCGGTTCGCGGCCGGCTTCGCGGATCAGACGTACGAGATCCTGGCGACGCATACCTTGCGGAGTGGTGGCCCCGGCATCGTGATAGATTTTTTCCTCGATCACTGTGCCGTCAATGTCATCGGCGCCGAAACGCAGAGAGATTTGTGCGATCTTCGCTGTCATCATTTGCCAATAAGCCTTGATATGCGGAAAGTTATCGAGCACCAGGCGGCTTACGGCAATCTGTTTGATATCAAGCATCCCGGTTGTTTTTGGTAAATGTTGCAACGGAGTGTTGTCGGGATGGAAGGCCAGCGGGATGAAGGTCTGAAAACCACCGGTCCGATCCTGTAGCGCGCGCAGTTTCATCAGATGGTCCACGCGATCTTCATCGTTCTCCACGTGGCCGTACAGCATGGTGGCGTTCGACTTCAGCCCCATTTCATGCGCCAGACGGGCAGTTTCGAGCCACTGGTCACCGTCAATTTTGTGATCGCAGATGATGTGACGCACACGATCGGCAAAGATTTCCGCGCCTCCACCAGGAAGTGAGTCTACGCCGGCGGCTTTCAACTCCTGCAAAGTCTCGCGAATGGAAAGCTTGGCACGCTTGGAAAGATACGCGACCTCGACCATCGTGAACGCTTTCAGATGCACTTGCGGAAAACGCTGTTTCAGTCCCGAGATCAGGTCGAGAAAATACTGAAAGGGCAGATCGGGATGCAGCCCGCCGACGATGTGAAACTCCGTAACCGCTTCTGTGTAGCCGGAAGCTGCGGTCTCGAAAGCTTCTTCGAGAGCCATGGTGTAGGCTCCCGGCGTGTCTTTTTTCCGGCCAAAGGCGCAAAGGCGGCAAGCGGCAACACAAACATTGGTGGGATTGATATGGCGATTGACGTTGAAATATGTCCTATCGCCGTGCATTCGCTCGCGCACAGAATTAGCCAGCCATCCCACCGCCAAAATATCGCCGCTGCGGTAAAGCGCGAGCGCGTCATCCGCATTGAGACGTTTCGCGGCAAAAATCTTTTCCGCGACAGGCTGAAGTTGCGGATCGTCTGTCTGAAAAGAATGTCCTGACATTCACTTGATGATAACGCAGAGAAGCGATGGAAGTCACAACCTGGTCATTATCTTTATCTTGATCGCAGCAGCAAGTCGCCCGCAATAAAGAAAAAGAATAGCACCGAAATCACGCCATTCATGGTGAAAAACGCGGCATTCAGCCTGCTCAGATCTTCCGCCGAGACCAGAGAATGTTCGTAAAGCAGTAACAGGGAGACGACGACGATTCCGGCGACGGCCAACTTTCCTAATCCAAAGGCGAATACAAGAGCAACGAGGAAAAGCAGCATCAGCAGATGAAACAGCCGTGCAATCCACAGCGCCCGCGCGATGCCGCAGTAGCGAGGAACAGAATGGAGTCCGGCCCGGCGATCGAAATCGTAATCTTGGCAACTGTAGAGGACGTCGAAGCCGCCGACCCAAAATGTCACTGCGGCCGCGAGCAGCAGGATGCGAGGATCCAGCGTTCCGCGAACCGCGATCCATGCGGCGGCGGGGGCGATCCCCAGAGCGAGTCCCAGGACCAGGTGCGACCAGCGCGTGAAGCGCTTGGTATAGGAGTAGAGCAATACGACAGCCAGCGCCATCGGCGAGAGCAGCAATGCCAAACGATTGAGTTGCGAGGCTGCAATCACGAAAATCGCGCAAGAAACCACTACGAAGGACGAGACGAATTGAGGAGTCAATTCCTTCGCCGGTAGGGCGCGCGTCCGGGTTCGCGGATTCGCTGCGTCCATCGAGGTATCTGCCAGACGATTGAAGGCCATCGCGGCGGAACGCGCCGCAACCATGGCGACAATGATCCACGCCAGTTGATGAATCGCCGGCAGGCCATTCGCAGCCAGCATGGCTCCGCACAAAGCAAAGGGAAGCGCGAAAACGGAGTGCTCCCACTTGATCATCTCCAGCGTGAGGCGCAGGTTGTGGAGCAGTGGCACGCAAGGATTTTACAGCGATGCTTGCGTTGTCCGTCGGGGTCTCGGATATTGAGGCCAGCAAATGTGTACTGCCCTAAGGGCACCGCGTGAATCGTAGATACTCGCAAGGTTGCTACCGGGTGAGCCGGCCGATTTCCTTTGTTCCCTTACGACCGGATGCGGTTTCAGAGGTGCTTTGCTGAATAAATGCGCGTACCGAGAATTCCAAGAGGATTTCAATGGTCCCGAAAAAATGCAACATGTCCGGGATCAGGTGGTTAATCTCAATTCTAGCGAAATTGCTTTGGACACAATCTGCGAGTGCGCTCTGCAGCAACCTAGTTTCCCGAACGAGTAAAGGAACTGTGTAACTTTGTTTGTGGCGCTTCGCTCCGTGTCGGGCATAAGATTTCCGGTCCTCAGCAGTGATCTCCCGTCCTTCTACGATGTCCGTAGCCACATCCAACAGTAGCGGCACGCCGTATTTGCGTGCAGAGTCTGTGATAGAAATGGCCGCTATTTCAGGATCGTGCTTCGCTGCTCGAAGCCAATGTTCAATGATGGATTCCCGGTTGTCTCTGATTACATGCGTGAGCCGCTTGCGGAGAATGCCTTCGGCAGGGCCTCGTTTTGCCAGTTTGGAGCGAATCTTCTCAACCAGCATCTCCGTTTCAGTTGGTTTGATTAAGTAATCGTGTACTTCTTCGTGGATGGCCTCCAAAGCACTCTCAAATGCAGGGTAGCCTGTGAGAACAAATCTGACAGCATCGGGCTGAGTGCTACGCATTGCGCTGATAACCGCAAAGCCATCGCCAGGGTGACCGATATTCAAGTCACTGATCAGAACATCGAACCTCTGCTGAGCTACGAGACCGAGGGCCTCTGACACGGTTGCTGCACATGTCACGTTAAAGCCGTAGGACTGCAAGATCGGCGGAAGAGTCAGCCTGATGGTCTCTTCGTCATCAACGAACAAAATCTTCGGTGCATCGTCCATTCTGTTTTTGTCGGCGGCAACACTTTACGTCGTCGAGGAAAGTCAGATGCGAAACCCGCGATGCAACATTCCGTGCCGGCGCACAGAGTATGTCGCCCCGGGGGTATACCACGCGAACCCGGGGGCCCGGCTTTCGGCGCAAGCATAGAGGTGTCCGTTTACATTAGTCAATCCTCGGGCCATGCGAAACTATTCCAACCTGTAAATCCTAAACGAATGCGGGCCGGTTATGAGACATCGATAGCCCCTAAACCGTTTTAAGCGCCCTTACCAGGAAAACGAAGAATAGCCTTGACCGCCAATGAGCGGCACGAAGCGGCAGCCGTCCAGACTCTGTACTACCGGCCGTCCGTCCCGCTTCCATACCAATTGCAATTCCTGCGCTTGCGGGGGGCCAACAGGAATCACCATGCGACCCCCCTCGCGCAGCTGATCGAAAAGCGGGGCCGGAATCTGAGGCGCGGCAGCGGAGACCACGATCGCGTCGAACGGCGCCATCGCAGGCAAGCCCTGGCTGCCATCGCCGACGACCACGTTCACATTGTTGTGTCCCAGCCGGGCGAGAGTGGCTTCCGCGTCGCGGGCAAGAGGCGCGTGTCGCTCTACGGAATAAACATGGGCACACAGTTCCGCGAGCAATGCGGTCTGATAGCCGGAGCCGGTGCCGACTTCCAGCACCTTGAATGATGGCTGCAACGACAATGCATCCAAGGTGAGCGCAACAATGTAGGGCTGCGAGACCGTCTGGCCTTCACCGATCGGGATGGGGTGATCCTCGTAGGCTTGTTCGCGGTACTCGTCAGCGACAAACTCGTGACGTGGGATCAGGGCCATGGCATCGAGCACACGCTGATCGCGAATACCTCGGCCACGTAGTTGCGAGGCAACCATGATCTGGCGCTCGGCCGCGTAACCATCGGGATGGATTTGAGTGCCCATGAGCCGACTGCCTTCAGAATACGCCCTTTGGATGCACCTAGAGTAGAATGCGCAACCAGCCAAGGCATTTCACCGGCTCGACAATCAAAATCAAACTATTTTTTGCGCTGGCGGATTCTGACGTCGATGCTGACTACGCCGTTCTGATCGCGTATTCCGACGATGGACACATTGCGCGTGACGTTGTATTCCACCTGAATGATCTGCTGTGACGCCTGCGAGACGTTGGTGCTGTAAGTGAGCGTGAGGTCGCCGGCGACCTGCTGCTCAATAGTGACTTGAGGACCGCGCGCTGGGTTGGTTTCCGTACTGAGGCCCTGGGGATCGATCTTGATACGGCTCACACCGAACAGACGCTGCACCCGGTTGCTGACCGTCGCGTTCAGGGCTTCGGAAAGGATGGCATTCGAGGCTTCCTGCGACAAAGCCGATTGCCCGGACTGCTGCATTTGGGCCGATTCCTCGCGAGTGCGTCCCAGCGCCAGCAGAGCCACCACGTCGGCCTCCGGCAGGGGCGGTTCGGAGCGATATTTCATATTCAACTTACTGAGCTCTCCATTCAGGTTGACGGTGACGTCGTAATCGCGGACGCGGGTGGACATTTGAAGATCGAGGACCGGGGTGGTTGTGACCGGGTTCACGAAAGTCACGTCACCACGTTCCAGGCGGTACTTAGTGCCGTTGAAATACACGTCGCCTTCGATGATGTCGGCGCGTCCCAGCAAGACCGGTTTGGCGGCGCTGCCCCGCATGTGCAGGTCGGCATCTCCAGAGAGACGGACAACCGCGGTCTGCATTTGCAATTCCGGTGTCGTAGTGATGTGGACGTCCAGCCGGATTCGATTCAGCAAAGGATTGGTTTGCGGCAGGGTGGAAGTTTGCGCGCTGCGCTGGAGATAGGCAGCAAAGTCGAAGCCTGGCGTCATGGCCAGCTTGGTGACGGTGATATCACCTGACAAAGTAGAAGCGGCTGGAGTGCCTACAAAATGCAAGTCGGCATTGGCCGTGGAACTGACTCCGGGCGGATAACGCAAGCGTACGTCCTGCCCTTGCACGGAGAGGTTAAATTCGACTTGTTGATTGTATGAACTGGCGTATCCGCCGAAGGTGAGCAGCCCGCCGCCAGTGCGCGCGGTGAGAGTTTCGATCTGAAGGCGATCTTGATTAAATATCAGCGATCCGTTGATCTCGTTGAGAGCGCTCGGCAGATCGGAATAAGCGATGGAACCGTTCGTAACCTGTAGTCGGCCTTGCGTCGCCGGATGTGCCACTGTTCCGGAGACAGTTACGTCTACCGTTACTACGCCCGAAGATGTGAAATCTGGATTGTAGGTCTCGATGAGTTTCAGGTTGACGCGGCCTTGGGCTCGAAAATCCAGTTGACGTTCGCCGCTCAACTGCACCGTGCCCGATGCCAGCAGGTCGGTGCCCTCGCCCGTGAAACGGAACTCTTCAATCCGGAGAAGCTGGCTAGACAGGCCAAAACGCACTGGACCATCATTGTGAATCTTGATGTTTTCTACGTCGGCATAAAAATTGCTCAGATTTCCGACAATGTTCAGTTCACGCGGCCTTCGAAGCGGCCCTTGCAACCGTAAATCTCCGGCTACGGAAGAATGTCCGGTAACACGTCCCTTGATATAGGTTCGCAGCAATGCGTCGATATCGAGCTGATTGAAGTGCAGGTTTACGGTCGATGGCCAATCACCGCGCAGATGAACATTGCCGTCGATGGACAATTCTGCATGCTCAAACTGGGATTGCCCGGTAAGGTGCAGGTCTGCCCCTTGTGTAACAGCGTTAATCGTAAAGTCGCCGGCGCGCTCGTGATCGAACGTAAGGTCATGCACTCGAAGAGTGGCATTCATGGCGGCCTTCCACGGTCATTCCGCGATTTTGTATCTGCGGGATTCGGGTGAGATCAAAATTCGTCCCCGCGAGGTTGAAGTGAAAGGCACGGGTCGAGAGGTTGTAGTTGGCGTCTCCTGTGACACGTGAGTCGTAATGGGTGAGCTGGATGTTACGGAGTTCGACCTGTCCCCGATCGAAGCGCAACTCCGAATTGAAATGCTCAACCGGCTCACCATAGATTGAGGCATGGGTGAGCTGAATATGTCCATTCCCACGTGGTTCGGCTTTCGTCCCTGATGCTTCGATGGAAAGGTTCGTCGTCCCCTTCACGGGATAGTCGAACTTCGCCAGGGCGAGAATTTCGGAGACGTCCGCATTCTGCATGTTCAGGCGGGCGGTGAAAGGGCTGCGGTCGAGCAATTGCCTTTGCTGTAGTCCAGCGCTGAGATCGAAATTGATAATCGTGGCGCCGTGACGGAGAGTCCCGCGACGCGCCACGAACGCGGTAGGTGAAATCTGGATGTTGGCGGCCAGCGAATCCCAGTGGATTTGACTTTCGGGAGTGCGAGAAGTGGCGAGTATCAGCCAATCGAAATCTTGCGATTGAAGATCGCCCACAAAGGATATGGCGGAAAGTTTGCCGCTGGCTGTGCCGTTGAACGTTGCGTGACCGTGCAGCTTAACCGGGATTCGTTCCTGGTAACCGGCAGCGGCAAGAATGGGCTGCCATTCCCCTACGTCGGTAGTGGAAACGGAAACATTCAGGCTCGCGGTGGAAGAGAGCGTGCCTGAAGCCGCGACTTTGCTGGCGGTTGTAGCGGCGCTGAATTCAGCCAGATCAAGCTCTCCGGATCCGGCGTGATAAGTAGCCCGAGCGCGGGCGGTCAGCGGCAGCTGGCCGGGAGCCACTTGACGTGGAGGGACAACTTCCAGCGTAATCTTCGCCTGAGTATTTTGTGGCGAACCCGTCCAACCAGCTTCCACGGAAGCATTCGCGGCGCCGGCAAGGTTGATGAGGTTGAAAGGCCGGGCGGCCGTGGCCAACGCGGTCGCTATCTCTGCTGCCGACAGATCCTTCATGCGCAGACGAACCATTCCTTTTTGCTCTTCGAATCTTTTTCCCTTGGCGAGTTTCGTAGTGGTTGGAGCAATCCAGTTTGCGACCTCCACGTCGCCGGAGACGCTGCCTCCCAGCAATCGTGCCTGAAGTTGAGAAAGCGTGAGGTGTTGTGGATTAACCGAGAACTGCGCATTTAGCGCCACATCATGCAACTTGACCGATTGGTCGCGCCAATCGAAGTCCTTTAGCAGAAATTTCCCGGCAGACGAGAAATCTGCCTTCGACCAGTAACCTTGCCCGGTGGCATGAAGAACGCCACGGCGCGCTTCTGGACGACGCATGATGGCAGCAGTCTCAGCCAAATCAAGCGCTGCGTCATAGGCAGCCTCGATCTTCAGTTCGCGGAAGTTCTGCACGCGACCGCTGCCGGTAAGGCGCGAGCGCCCAGAAGTTGCCTTTAGCGAACTTACTTCAATGTTGTTTTTTCCGAGGCTGAATTGTGCTTCCGCCATCCATGCGATTGGACGATAGTCTTTGAAGTGTGTGTCCACCTTCCCCAGGCGGAGACTGCCCTCGTAGCGGCGGTGCAGCAGAGAGTAGGTCATATCGGCGAAGAGGTCGTTAGCAACAAAGTCCAGAGGAATTCGCTGGTTATCCCATAGGAACTCTCCGCGACGTACGTCGAGGCGGTTGATGGAAAGCGAAAATAACAATCCAACCGCACCGCTCGCTGAATTCTGGTTCAACATCGGCTGCGGCTGATTGGTTGTGCCATCGGGATACAGGATGATGTGAACCACTGGATGTTCGAGCAGTACGGTATGAAAACCAAATTCCCTACCGAGGATAGAAATAATCTTGATCTGGGCCAGCACGCGGTCCACACGGGCGTAGGGAACTTCGACTGGCCGCTCAAGACCATGAATAGTAAGATCGCGTACTTCGACTTGGAGACGGAACGGGATGGTATGGAAACTTCCCAGGTCGACGCGGCCTCCGGTAATTCGCTCCAGTTCTGTGACCAGGCGGTGTCGCACCCAAACCTGAAAAGAATCTGTGGTCATGTACCAGGCCGCGACCGCGAGGAGCAGCACGCCGGCAAAGACCACGAACAGCAGATATTTCCAGATCTTGCGACGCGGTTTGGCGCCGCTTTCGCTCATCGCGCCTCGCTTCCCAATTCTGGAGTTGCGGGCTGAGTACGAATTTCGCTGCCGGTGCGAAGAGTTTGTAACCAGGCGGTCAGCAGTTGATCGATCTTCCGCTGGGTGAGCAGTTCCTTGATTTTGGGGCTGGCTTGAGCTAAAGGAATCTGCGGCGCTCCCGATTGCCGCAGCGGAGGCAACAATTCCTGGTTGTAGTAACTCTCAATGCTTTTGGAATCAATCTGGACGGTGGGGCGCAGGCGGGCATCCACCAGGCGCAACAAATCGAGCTGTAGCGCCACCCGATTTTTGAGCTCCCTTTCCGTGAGGCCGTAGCGAGCGAGCCCTGCATGCCATCCTAAGTCGGATTCGGCGCCGGGGTACTGCCTGCGTATTTCCTGAATGCGTGCCGCAATTTCCTGATCGGAGGCGTGCTGGAAATCAGACGACCGTATCTGTTGCCGGAGCAACTCTTGATCGATCAGCCGGTCGAGTGCAGCCTTGCGCTCTGTGGGGGTGAGTTGCTCGGACGAGTGTCCGGCGATAAAAGCTTCGTAGTGGAGGGCATCTTCCCAATCGCTCTGAAGAATGGCGTGACCATTCACCGTGGCCACGATGCGATCCACAATGTCGCCGGCGCGGGCAGGAGAGCTCATCAGCAGTAGAAACAGAGTGCAAAGCGGTATAGAAAACTTAATCATCAGAAGGTCTGTCCAATGCTAAAGAAAACGTTGAAACGGCGCGTGTGCTGCGGCACAAAAACGTTTGACTGCACACTCGGAAAAGCGGGGGGATTCAAATTGTAGCCGAAGTCGAACCGCACCGGACCAATGGGGGTCTTATAGCGCACGCCAACGCCGATGGCATGCGAAATGTAGTTGTAGTCGCACTGGTCGGCCGTACTTTGTTGCAGGCACAACTCAGGATTTTTTTGCCGCCAGCGCAGCAGGTTGTGCAACATGTCGTGCCCGTTCGTGAAGACGTTGCCGGCATCATGGAAAATAGCGAAGCTAATATTGTCCTGGAAGTACGGCAGAGTAGTCGGAGGAAAACGCAGTTCTAGGTTATTCAGAAACAGCGCGCCGCCCCCGACGGGGAATCCGGATGTCGGATCGCGAGGACCGGCCTGATTCAATCCAAAACCACGATGCGAGTTTCCGCCGCCCGAGAAAAACAGTTCCGGCAGCGGAATCACAGGGTGGTTCGTCTGCTGCCCGGGCAGAACAATAATAGTATCGCCAAACGGGTTTTCGAGACCGATGCGGGTGGAGCGGGCAAAAACATATTTCTTCGTGCTTTCTCCCGGCCGCTTTTTGCCAAAGGCGTAATAGGTGGAGTTCTGCAGTAGGATTCGGCTGAAATCGGCTTCCGAGCCAAAGTAAGTGGAAGCCACTCCGCCGTCGATAGTAGTGTAGTTTCCCCGGGTCGTTTCCAGCGCATTGTCTCGTTTATCGCGAAGATAACTGAAGCCTGGCATTCCTACACGAGTGGGCTGGGAGAGCAGCGGAATCTGGTCCTGGTCGATCTGCAGATTGCTGGCCTTCACCCGCCGATAAGTGAAGCGGTAGAGCATGGTGCTCACTTTGCTGATTGTCTGCGCCGCTTGGACCGAACCTTCCAGACGCTGGGATGTGAAAGTGGCGACATCCAAGGTGTTGTCGTAAAACAGCGTGACCGACATCCGCCAATCGCGACTGTTGAACCAGCGTGGCTCCTCGAAACTGATCAACGCACGTTGCTGCAAGCGGCCCACATGCGACTTGAAGGTGATGGTGTCATTGCGTCCGCGAAAATTCAGGCGGGTGATGCCGAACGATACACGGGGACTCACTCCAGTTGCACCTTGGGGCTGGTTGCTGCCCACCGCGGGTTGACCCGTTTGGAACTCCAGACCTAATCCGTAATTGAAGGTGTAACGCTTGGCTTCCTGTACTTCGACCAGGACATTTTTCTCCCGTTCACTGCCTTCAGGATTCTGTACTGCGGTATCGACCTGGCTGAATATGCCCAGGTCATAGAGACCCTGCTGAGTCTTCAACATGTCGATCTGGCTCAATGGATCGCCCGATTTCACCTGCAACTCACGCTGCACTACGAATGGGCGAGTGAAATACAGCCCGGACACCATCACCTGGTCCACGAATATCTGTTCGCCTTCGTGGATGGAGAACGTGACATCCACGTGATTAGGTTCTCCCGCCAGGGGCTTAGCAGTGGCCTCGAACGTGGCATTAGGAAACCCGCGATTGAAGTAGTAGTTCAGAAGCGTGTCGCGATCCTGGGCGACGTTGAAATCAGAGAATGGCTGGCCCTCAGCTGTGGTGATGTTTGCACGAAGCTGGTCCTCGGTAAAGTTACTGTTCCCCACGATCTGCAGTTTTCCCACCAGGGTTTGTGGCCCTTCATTCACCTGGATGGTGATGGCAAGCTCGTTCTTATGGCCACGATAGTCATCTTCCACATTGCTTGTAATCTTGACTTGCTGGAAACCATTGTTCAAATAGAGATATTCCAGGCCATGGATATCGTCGTTGAGCAATGCCTGGCTGTAGCGGCCGTGCGAGAAAAGGCGCCCCGCGGCCTGAATGTGTATGTTGGAGCGCAGCAGTTCGTCGGCAAAGTATTTGTTGCCGGTTATCTCCAGCTTCACCAGTTTGTGACGTGCGCCGGCGTCAATGGTGTAGACGACTCGTAGTTCTCCCCCGCCCGGATCGGATTGTTTCTTCAAATCCACTTTGGCCTCGAAGTAGCCCCGGCTCTGCAGATAATTCACCAGATTGCGGCGGCCCTCGTTCAACAGATCGTCATCCAGCGCATTTTCCTCATAGACCGGAACATTCCTTTTAACCACGCTGCGTCTGATCTTAAAACCTTCGGTCACGATGTCGACCTTGGGGCCGGGTTCGATATGAAAGGTGTAATCCACGGCATTCACTTCCGGCCGATAGGAGCGCGAGGCCACCGAGACCTGCGCCAGCAACCGGTTTTGCTTTTGATATTTCTTGCGTAGCCGATCCAGAGCGCGAGTGACGCGCTGAGCTGAGGCTGGGTCCGCGGGATGCATCTTCGCGATGTCTTCGATCTGTCCCTGAGAAAATCCAGGATGGCCAGTCACGATCATGCGTCCCACTTGGGCCTGCTGGCCGGGAGTGATACGGAAAAAGATGTCCACTTGCTGGGTCTCTGGATGTTTCACTTCTTCCTCATTTATCGAGGAATGGTAGTAGCCATTTTCTTCCATCAGTTGCTTGATGTTCTTTAGAGCCCGGTCTAGCTTTTCGCGGGTGAAGAGTTCTCCCAAAGGCAGTTTGGACGCGTTGGCAACCTGATTCGCAGCCGGCCGGCTTGGAGTACCCTCGATGTTGACTTGGCCAATAAAGTAGTTTGGGCTGGTGACGAAACTGAGCGTGACTTGGCCGGCCGCATCTCGCTCCGCTTCAACCCGAATATCGGCAAATCGTCCGGTTGCGTACAGCGCCTGAATGCTTTCGCGGATCTTTTCACGATCGAGCGGTTTGCCTGTTTCCTGCACGATCAATTGACGCAGCGGTTTCTGATCGCTTTCCGCCACCTCAGGAATCTTTATGTCCGCGACCGTCAGACCTTCATACGAGGAGATACTCTCGAAATTGGGCTGTGAGGCTTCCGCTGGGGGCTGGGTCTGGGGCGGAGTTGGCGCTAACTCTTCGGGTAGGCGGGCGGAGGCCTGCAAGGCTCCGGCGGCGACGATAGCGACCACGGTTACGCTTTTGAGCAGGGCTCCCCTTAAACGCAAAAAGACTCCTCAACGCGGCTGTGGAGGCTTACTTGATTCGATGAGCAGGTAGTAGGCAATGTTCTATTCGGCTCGCGGAGCCCAGTGGCACCTATAATAATGGTTTACAGGCGGGAAACTGGTGACCTCTTTGGGACCCGATCAAAGATATTCGCGGCAGCTTCTGTTTAGCGGAATCGGAGCGGAAGGGCAACGCCGACTGGCAATTGCGCGCGTAGCAATCGTGGGTTGCGGCGCTACTGGTTCGGCGCTGGCTTCCCTGCTGGCGCGCGCGGGTGTCGGCACAATTCGCATCATCGATCGAGATTATGTTGAACCCAGCAACTTGCAGCGACAATCCCTGTTTGACGAATCCGATGCTGCCGAATCATTGCCCAAAGCGATCGCTGCTGCTCGAAAGATATCCGCTTTCAACTCCGAGATCGTTATTGATCCACACGTCGCTGACCTCACTCCTTCGAACATTGCGGCACTACTCGAAGGCGTACAACTCATGCTCGATGGAACGGACAATTTCGAAACCCGCTATCTGATCAATGATTTTGCAGTGCAGCAGTCTGTTCCCTGGATTTACAGCGCCGCGGTGGGCAGCTATGGGGTGACGATGAACGTCATCCCCGGCAGGTCCGCGTGCCTGGCGTGCATCTTTCCGGAACCGCCGCGGGGCATGCTTGAGACCTGTGAAACTGCTGGGGTTCTGAACACAGCCGTGAACTGGGCGGCCTCAGTTGCGGCGACCGAAGCCATAAAACTGCTAGTGGGAGCCGAGGAACGGCTACGGCGGACTCTGCTTTCGTTCGATCTGTGGTCGAACCAGCACAGCGAAGTAACGGCTGCATATCCGCGCGCAGGATGTCGTACATGCGGTGAGAGAGAATTTTTGCATCTTGCTGGAAAGGACCGCCCGCAGGTCACTCTATGTGGACGCAACTCGGTGCAGATTCATGAGCGTGCACGGACTGTCGATCTGGCAGAGATGAGTAGGCGCCTGAAGCCGCATGGCGCCGTCCGACATACTGATTTCGTGCTGAAGTTCTGGCATGAGCCTTATGAGATGACGCTGTTTCCCGACGGTCGCGCGATCATCAAGGGCACCACCGATGCGACCGTGGCGCGGAGTTTGTACGCTCGGTACGTGGGCAGCTAGCGGGGGGTCGAGTGCCTAGTTTCTGGTGCCCGCGAAGAAACCTGAAATCCGACCCTGAGAACTGTGGACTTTAGATCTGAGATCTGGTCTCAAAATTTCAGATCTCAGCTCTTAGATCTCAGTTCTCAGAATCTTAGATCTTAAGGATCGATCTCGGATCTGTCCTCAGACCAGATCCGACACCCAAAGCCGGCGGGGGTGCGAAAAACAGACATCCCGGCCCCTATCCAGAGAATCTTATTTCTCGGTGGAATGTGGAAGGAGAGATATGCGTCAACTTACTATTTTCTGTGTGGCGATCATCCTGCCTGCACTGGCGGCAGGACAGGAAACCTTGATTTCGGGGCATGCCGTGAACTGGGCTCCGCCCGGAGTTTACGCGCAACCCTTTGTTCCCCTGCTTTCGACTCCCACGATGTCGTTCGAAAATGTCTCGCCCTCGCCGGTGGGAGCGAGCAATGCCACTGCTGGAAACGTAGCCGGTGCAACCAACGCGACCCTTTCCGTTGTCCCGGCAGGACCGGTGGAGCAATTCACACCGTCTCTGGCACTTGGACCGGCAAATTCATTGGTAGAGGTCGGAGAAGAAGCTGAGTCTCCCGCAGAAGCCACCCCTTCCGCCGAACCACGGCCGCTGGAGCTCGGAATGGCGACCTTTCAGGACAGCTACGGAGTGGCCCAGCTCGCTGCCAGTTCGCGTGCGCGACAGCAGGCAAAGCGCTTGTACACCAATCTCCATGTCGAGCGAATGAATCAGATGACGGGGATGGTTAAGTTCGAGGGCAAGACGGAGCGTTTAGAATAAAGCGCAGTCTGAATATTCGCTGGGCTTTTCAGCGCTGGGCTTTTCAGCACTGGGCTTTTCAGAGCTAGGATTTCAGCGTTGGACAAGGTTCTCCAGCACCTCAAAGAATTCTGGGTACGAGATGATCGCCGCGTCAGCTTGATGGATCCGAGTCTCGCCCTCGGCGCGAAGAGCGGCTACTGCGAAGGCCATTGCGATGCGGTGATCCCCGAAAGATTCCACTTCCCCTCCGCGTAGCTCTTGTCTACCCGGGATTGTCAATCCGTCGGCGCGTTCCTCGACCTCGGCGCCCATCGCTCGCAGGTTGGTCGCGAGTCCGGCAATCCGGTCCGACTCTTTGACTCGCAACTCTTGCGCGTCCCGGATTTCGATTCCCCTTGAGGTGTGCGGAGCGATCGCAGCCAGCACCGGTATTTCGTCAATCAGCGCCGCACTGTCGACGCCGCTGATCACTGCTCCGCTTAAGCTTCTGCCCTCGACCTGGAGTGTGCCCCGCAATTCGCCATGCTGTTCTTGCAGTTGCGTGACTGTGATACCGGCTCCCATCGAAATCAGCAGATCGAGAAGATGGGTCCTGGTTGGATTCATTAGAAGATCGTTGATCACCAATTGAGATCCGGGAAATAACGCGGCCGCGCAAAGGAGAAACGACGCGCTGGATATGTCGCCGGGAATTTGCGCCTCGATCGCGCGCAGCTTTTGTCCGCCCTCAATTCGCGCTTCTTTGCCTCGTTGGTTCACCATGGCTCTGAAGGCGCGCAGCGCCATCTCTCCGTGATCCCGCGTGGTCACCGGCTCTTCTACCCGCGTCTCCCCCTTGGCGAACAGGCCGGCAAAAAGCAGCGCGGACTTAACCTGCGCGCTGGCCACTGGCATGTCGTAATCAATCGCTTTCAGAGGTCCACCGGTGATTTGCAATGGAGGACGGTTGCCGTCAGCGGAGGATATTCTTGCTCCCATCAATGCCAGCGGCGTGATGATCCTGGCCATGGGGCGCCGGGAGAGGGATTCGTCGCCGATGAGTTCGCTGCTGAAATCCTGTCCGGCCAAAATTCCGCTCAACATTCGCATGGTCGAACCGGAGTTGCCACAATCCAAGGGCACAACGGGGGCATGCAGTTTCGACCCTCGTCCGTCGATCTCCACAGCGTTGCCGTTTCGCGTCCAATCGACTCCGAGGGCTTTGAGGCAGGCGAGAGTGCTGGCGCAATCGGCTCCAGTGGAAAAATTCTCCAGGCGCGTTTTCCCTTCCGCGATTCCTGCCAGCATCGCATAGCGGTGCGATATGGATTTATCGCCGGGCAGCCGTAAAGAACCGGAGACGTTCCGGGCCGGACGGATCACAACCGTGGAGGCCTTATTCATTATGGGAGGCTGATTCTTGGTTGTTGTTTGAGCCATTGCGCAATCGCCGGCGGGAGGAGTTTCACAGAGAAAATCTTAGGCCAGCGCTTTCACTTCCGCGGCGGCTTCTTTAAGAATCTCGGTTGGCACTTCTCTCATGGTGACGTGAAATTCGAACATCGGTGTTTCCGTGCC
>Ga0209239_1000927_pt1 | contig 17208 bp, 17 predicted proteins | sample GraSoi013_2_20cm_FD_185824 | JGI IMG/M metagenome (GOLD analysis project Ga0209239, IMG submission 185824) | Grasslands soil microbial communities from the Angelo Coastal Reserve, California, USA - Sample 10_02_2013_2_20cm (SPAdes) (version 2) | ecosystem: Environmental > Terrestrial > Soil >...
TGCGTGCGCGCCGGCGGCAAGCACAACGATCTCGACAACGTCGGCTACACCGCGCGGCACCACACCTTCTTCGAGATGCTCGGCAATTTCTCGTTCGGCGATTACTTCAAGGACCGCGCCATCGAGCTTGCCTGGAATCTCATTACCAAGGAGTTCGGCCTGCCGGTCGATCGCCTGCTGGTCACCGTTTTCTCCGAGGACGACCAGGCGTTCGAGCTGTGGAAGAACATCGCCGGGTTGCCGGAGAGCAAGATCGTGCGCATCGCCGGCTCCGACAATTTCTGGCAGATGGGCGAGCTCGGCCCCTGCGGCCCGTGCTCGGAAATCTTCTACGACCATGGCCCGCACATCCCGGGCGGTCCGCCGGGCTCGTCCGAGGCCGAGGGCGACCGCTTCATCGAGATCTGGAACCTCGTGTTCATGCAGTTCGAGCAGCTGCCCGGCGGCAAGCGCGTCGACTTGCCGAGGCCGTCGATCGACACCGGCATGGGGCTTGAGCGCGTCGCCGCGGTGCTGCAAGGCACCCACGACAACTACAAGATCGACCTGTTCGGTGCGCTCATCTCCCACGTCGCCGACCTGACCGGCGTCGAGCCGGAAGGGGAGCGCGCTGTGTCGCACCGCGTGATCGCCGATCACCTGCGCGCATCCTCGTTCCTCATTGCCGACGGCGTGCTGCCCTCGAACGAGGGCCGCGGCTACGTGCTCCGGCGCATCATGCGCCGCGCCATGCGGCATGCGCAGCTCCTCGGCGCCGACGAGCCGGTGATGTGGCGGCTCGTGCCAACGCTGGTGCGCGAGATGGGTCAGGCTTATCCCGAGCTTTCGCGCGCGGAGCCGCTCATCACCGAGACGCTCAAGCTCGAAGAAACGCGGTTTCGCACGACGCTCGCGCGCGGGCTTGCGCTGCTCGAGGAAGGCAGCAAGGGACTTGCGCGCGGCGCGAAGTTTTCCGGCGAAGCCGCTTTCACGCTTTACGATACGTACGGCTTTCCGCTCGATCTGACCCAGGATGCGCTCAAGCCGCGCGGGATTGCCGTCGATACCGAAGGCTTCAACGCGGCCATGGAGCGCCAGCGCGAAAAGGCGCGCGGGTCCTGGGCGGGGTCGGGCGAGGCGGCCACCGAAGCATTGTGGTTCCCCGTCAAGGAGCGCGTGGGCGCGACCGAGTTCCTCGGCTACGAGACGGAAATCGCCGAAGGTGTCGTCGCGGCATTGGTCAAGGACGGCAAGGAGATCGAGGCCTTGCGCCCCGGCGAGAGCGGCGCGGTCGTGCTCAATCAGACCCCGTTCTACGGCGAAGCAGGCGGGCAGGTCGGCGACACCGGCATCATGTATGGCGACGCCGTGCGTTTGTCCGTTACCGACACCCAGCGCAAGGCAGGCGACGTGCTCGTGCATCTTGCAAAGGTGGAGAAGGGCACGCTCAAAGTCGGCGCCGCGCTCACGCTCGAGGTCGATCATTCCCGGCGCAGCGCCATCCGCCGCAACCATTCGGCGACGCACATTCTGCACGAGGCGCTGCGCCAGGTGCTCGGCGATCACGTCGCGCAGAAAGGCTCGTTGGTCGCCCCCGACCGGCTGCGCTTCGACTTCTCCCATCCCAAGCCGATGACGGCGGAGGAGGTCGAGCGGGTCGAGGACATCGCCAACGACATCGTGCTGCAGAATTCGCCGGTGACTACGCGGCTGATGGCGGTCGATGAAGCGATTGCGTCAGGCGCGCGCGCGCTGTTCGGCGAGAAATACGGCGACGAGGTGCGGGTGGTGGCCATGGGTGAGGGCGGCGGCAACACCATGGCCTGGTCGGTCGAGCTCTGCGGCGGCACCCACGTCAAGCGCACGGGCGACATCGGGCTTATCGCCGCACTCGGCGACAGCGCGGTCGCGGCCGGCGTGCGCCGCATCGAGGCGCTCACCGGCACCACGGCGCGCAAGCACGCGCGGCATTTGGGCGAACTCGCCAAGGCCGCATCCGCGGAGCTCAAGGCGCCACTCGAGGAGGTGCCGCAGCGTCTCGCGCAAGTGCTCGATGAGCGGCGCCGCCTCGAACGCGAGCTGTCGGAGGCGAAGAAGAAGCTCGCCATGGGCGGCGGCAGCGCGCAAGGCGCGGACGGCGTGCGCGTCGTCGGCGACGTGAAGCTCTTGGCGCGCGCGGTCGCCGGCATCGATCTCAAGGACCTGCGCAGCCTCGCCGATGAGGGCAAGAAGCGCCTGGGCTCGGGCGTCGTCGCCATCGTCGGCGTCACCGAGGAAGGCAAGGCCGGCGTCGTGGTCGGCGTTACCGCCGACTTGACCGGGCGTTTCTCCGCGATCGACCTCGTGCGCAAAGGCGCCGAGGTGCTCGGCGGCAAGGGCGGCGGCGGGCGCGCGGACATGGCGCAGGCCGGCGGCCCCGACGGCTCCAAGGCCGAAGCCGCGCTCAAAGCCATCGAAGGCGCACTCGGCGGCTCCTAGCTCCGTAGTGGGTAGGATGGGTTGAGCGCGCTTGCGCGAAACCCATCAGCTGTGTTGCGACGGGGATGAGCGTTGCGAGGGACTCTCCCGTGGAGAGGCGATGGGTTTCGCTGACGCTCAACCCATCCTACGTACTACGTACCGGGCTACACGATCATTTCTTCAGGAAGACGTAATCCGCGGCGTAGGGCGCGCTGTGCAGGGCACCGGCTTTGTCGCAGGCGCCGGTGTGCACGCCGCCTCGCGTGTTGATCCGCTGCACGGTCGTGACGCCCGACAGCAGGCCGGAGCCGCGATGCGCCGTCACCTCGAGCTTGAGCCAGGGGATATCGCCCGGCGTCTGGCCTGCGACATTGGCGACCGCCTTTGCGACCACGGCGCTGCCGTCGACGTGCTCCCAGTTCGGCCCGGCATAGTGGCGTCCGACGGTCTTGCCATCGAGCAGCAGCGTGGCGATCGGCTCGCGGAACGCCCATGCAAGCTTGCCGTCGTTGCCTGCCCGGCACTCATAGACCTGTGTGCCCTCGGCATGGAGCGTGATCACCGCGCTTTCGCCCGGCGCCGCGAGCGCAGGAGGGACCTGCGCCGATGCCGTGCTCGCCGGCGTCGCGACGGCGATGATGGCGAGTGAGAATAATGAGATGCGCATGGAATGTCCTTCTCCACTCACGGATTGCTCGTAATCGATTACGCCATCGCCTTCTTCAGGTTCTCATCGAGCTTGTCGAGGAAGCCGGTGGTGGAGAGCCATTTCTGATCGGCGCCCACCAGCAGCGCGAGGTCCTTGGTCATAAAGCCGGACTCCACCGTGCCGACGGTGACGTGCTCCAATGTCGTGGCGAATTTGGCGAGCTCGGCATTGTTGTCGAGCTTGGCGCGATGCGCGAGGCCGCGCGTCCAGGCGAAAATCGAGGCCACCGAATTGGTGGAAGTCTGCTCGCCCTTCTGGTGCTGGCGGTAGTGCCGCGTCACCGTGCCATGCGCCGCCTCGGCCTCGACCACCTTGCCGTCCGGCGTCATGAGCACCGACGTCATCAGGCCGAGCGAGCCGTAGCCCTGCGCCACGGTGTCCGACTGCACGTCGCCGTCGTAGTTCTTGCACGCCCATACATAGCCGCCCGACCATTTCAGCGCCGCCGCCACCATGTCGTCGATCAGCCGATGCTCGTAGAAGATGCCCTTCTTCTCGAACTCGGCCTTGAATTCGTTCTCGTAGATCTCCTGGAAGATGTCCTTGAAGCGGCCGTCGTAGACCTTGACGATCGTGTTCTTGGTCGAGAGATAGACCGGGTAGCTGCGATTGAGCCCATAATTGAGCGAGGCGCGGGCGAAGTCGCGGATCGAGTCGTCGAGGTTATACATCGCCATGGTGACGCCGCCGCCGGGGAAGCGGAATACCTCGCGCTCGATCTTGGTGCCGTCGTCGCCCACGAAGGTCAGCGAGAGTTTGCCTTTGCCCGGCACCTTGAAATCGGTGGCGCGGTACTGGTCGCCGTAGGCATGGCGGCCGATGATGATCGGCTTGGTCCAGCCGGGCACCAGTCGCGGCACGTTCTTGCAGAGAATCGGCTCGCGGAAGATGACGCCGCCCAGAATGTTGCGGATCGTGCCGTTCGGCGAGCGGTACATTTCCTTGAGATTGAATTCCTTCACTCGCGCCTCATCGGGCGTGATGGTCGCGCATTTGACGCCGACGCCGACCTTCTTGATCGCCTCCGCCGCTTCGACCGTGATGCGGTCGCGCGTCTCGTCGCGCTTCTGAATGCCCAGGTCGTAGTAAAGGAGCTCGATGTCGAGATAGGGATGGATCAGCTTTTCCTTGATGAGATGCCAGATGATGCGGGTCATCTCGTCGCCGTCCATCTCGACGACCGGATTCTTCACTGCGATCTTCGCCATGGCGGACGAGCCCTTGCTTTTGCGCGCGCGAACGTGTGGAGGAGAAAGCGGAATGTCCTCGGGGCAGGCGCCTTATGGCGCGCCGCGCCACGTCCCGCAAGAGCAAAACACGCGCCGAATTGCGCGCGGATCGATCGATGGACTTCACCCGCGCGCAAGTACACCGACGACGTGCTGGTGTATTAGAGCGCGTCTGCGTCTGCGATCAGCAAACGTCGGGCGAAATCCGGGGTTCTGCCCGCAACTGCGATCACCCCGGGTGTCGCTCCGCTCCACCCGGGCTACATGTTGAGTGCATGAGGCACAAGGAAACGTACGAGGGCATGCCCGGCGCCGGAACCGATAAGACCAAGAACTGGATCGAGACGCCTGGTCCGATCATCGTTCTGGTCGAGCCGCAGCTCGGCGAGAACATCGGCGCGGCCGCGCGCGCGATGGCCAACTTCGCCCTCAAGCGGCTGCGCCTGGTCAAGCCGCGCGACGGCTGGCCCAACGTCCAGGCGCGCCGCGCGGCTTCCGGCGCCGATCGTATCCTCGATGAGGCGCAACTCTACGACACGGTGGAGGCGGCAATTGCCGACTGCACGCTCGTGCTCGCCACGACGGCGCGCGCCCATGACCAGGCCAAGCCCGTGATCTCGCCGGACGCGGCCGCCGCTTTGCTCGCGCCGCACGTCGTTGCCGGCGAGAACGTCGCGGTGTTGTTCGGCCGCGAGCGCTACGGCCTCGAGAACGACGAGGTGGCGGTCGCCGACCGCATCGTCACCTTTCCGGTCAATCCGGCCTTTGCCTCGCTCAATCTCGCCCAGGCGGTCGCCGTCGTCGCCTACGAGTGGTTCAAGCTCGCCTGCGGCGGCGCACTTCCCTTCGCCATGCCGCAAAGGTCGCCGCCCGCCGGCAAGGAGCAGGTACAGGCGTTCTTTGCCCATCTCGAGCACCAGCTCGATGAGATCGAATATTTCCGGCCGCTCGAGAAACGCGCCACCATGCTGGTCAATCTGCGCAACATCCTCGCTCGCATGCAGCCGACCCAACAGGATATCCAGACGTTGCACGGCATCGTCGTCGCGCTCTGCGAAGGCCGCAAGGGGCCCGCCCGCGGCGGCGTGCTCGATAGCGAGGAAGCCACAGCGTTACGCGCGCTGCTGGCGGAGCACGGGCAAGGGCGCGTGGCAGGCGAGCGTGGCCCGGTGCGCGGGCTGGCGCGGCTCCTGCGGCGCAATCCGACCGATACCGAGCGCGTGCTGTGGCAGGCACTCACCAACGACCGGCGCTTTGCGGGAAAAGGTATCAAGCGGCAGGTCCCGGTCGGGGCGCACATCACCGACTTCGTCTCGTTTCCGCTGCGGCTCGTGATCGAGCTCATTCCCGCGCAGGAAAGCGATGCCGCGGCCAAGACGCGCGACGAGCGCCGCGGGTGGCTGACCGAGCGCGGCTATCGCGTGCTCGACGTGGAGACGCGTGCGGTCGAAGCCGACCTGCCGCAGGTGCTGGATCGACTGGCGCGGGTGATCGCAGGTGATTAGGAACTGTTTGTCCGTGCAGGCGCCGCAGGCGTCACCCTCCCCTGGAGGGGGAGGGTCGGTGAGCTCGTCGCAGCGAAGCGAGACGAGCGAATCGGGGTGGGGTGAAGCAAAGTCTGTGCTTTCGCGTTAAGTAGTTCACCCCACCCCGCCTCGCTTCGCTCCATAGCCGATGCTTTGCATCGGCGTTCTTAGCGCTAAGAACGGCGGCCGGAGGCCGCCGGTGTCTCCCCCTCCAGGGGAGGGTGGCACCGAGCGCGTAGCCCGCATTGAGCCATAAGCGCGTTTACGCGCGTCTTCGACGCGCGATGGCGAAATGCGGGAGATTCTTTCCCGGATGTGGCTGCGCTCAATCCGGGCTACAAAGCGAAAAGCCCTCAGCTCTTCAGCGCTTTGAGCGCTGCGGCCGCGCCGGCGCGCAAAAAGCCCATGTCGCTACCGACCGCGAGGAAGCGCACGCCACGCTTGGCGAGCGCGACCGCGCGCTCGACGGAATGGCAATAGGCACCCATGACTTTGCCGGCCTTTTGCGCCGCGCCCGTGATGCGGTCGAGCTCGCGGTCGACGTCGAGCGACATGGGATCGACATCGGCGCCGTTGCTGAGCGCGATCGAGAGGTCGGCGGGGCCGAGAAAAAGCGCATCGATGCCGGGCGTGGCCGCAATCGCCTCGACATTCTCCAGCGCGGTCCGCGTCTCGATCATGGCGAAGGTGACGGTGACTGCGTTGGCTTCGCGCAGATATACCTTCTGGTCCGGCATGTTGGCGAGCGTGGTCGCGCGGTGCGGACCCCAGCTGCGCTCGCCGAGCGGCGGGAACTTTGCGAACGAGACATAGGCGCGCGCATCGGTCGGCGTGTTGATCATCGGCGCGATGATGCCTTCGGCGCCGAAATCGAGCGCGCGGCTGACGGTTGCGAACTCGCCCACTGGAATGCGCACGATCGCCGCTGCGCCGCCCTGGCGCACCTGGGCGATGCCGGCGAGCAGCGAGGCGGTGTCCCATAGCCCGTGCTGCGCATCGAGGGTGACCGCGGGAAAGCCTTCGCGGCCGACGAGCTCGGCGACGATCGGGGCGGGCAGGCCGCACCAGCCGCTGTGGACGGTCTCGCCGGCCTTGAGCCGGCGCGCGAGCGAGAAGGCGGTTGCAGTGGTCATGAGATCGTCCCTTGCTGTGATCGCGCCGGCGGACGGGGTCGCGTCGCGATCCTCAGCGGCCGGTCCTGATCTCCGCGATCGCTTTCGCCATCAGGTCGATCATCGTGCGCTGAATTTGGTGATCGGATTCCTTCACGCCCTTGGCATCGAAATCCCTGCGGATTTTACGGAACACGTCGTGGTCGCCGGCTTCCTCGAAATCCGCCAGCACGACGTCCTTCGCATAAGCCTCGGCCTCGGCGGCGGAAAGCCCGAGCTTCTGCGCCGCCCACAGGCCGAGAAATTTATTGCGACGGGCGGTCGCCTTGAATCGCAGTTCCTCGTCGTGAGCGAACTGCTTCTCGAAGCCTTCCTCGCGCTTGTCGAATGTGGTCATGGCCTCCTCGCTCGTTGCGCGCAGCCGGATCTCGCGCATTGGCCTTTCGGCCAGGTGGCCGCCGACGCATTCTCGCAGTTTCAACAGCCGGCGTTGAACCGAGCGCGCGGCCTTGCATAGCGGGACGCGATGGTCAAGGCAACCGAAGAACTGATTCGCGCCGCCGGTGGAACAGCCACGACAAAACTGTTCGCCGCGATTGTGCTGGTCACCCCGATCGGCTAGCTTTCCGCCGTGGACGCGTTTTCGTCGAGCCGCCACGCGCCGTCGCCGCGGACATCACCTCGAACCGGAGCCACGGTCGCCAGATGGACAAACCACGGTACACGCCGATGAGCCGCCGTCGCCGCATCTATGAAGGCAAGGGCAAGGTCCTCTACGAAGGGCCGGAGCCCGGAACGCTGATCCAGCACTTCAAGGATGACGCGACCGCGTTCAACGCGAAGAAACACGATGTCATCGAGGGCAAAGGCGTCCTCAACAACCGCATTTCCGAATACGTCTTCCAGCACTTGAACGACATCGGGGTGCCGACGCACTTCATCAGGCGGCTCAACATGCGCGAGCAGTTGATCCGCGAGGTGGAAATCATTCCGCTCGAAATCGTGGTGCGCAACGTCGCGGCGGGCTCGCTGTCGCAGCGGCTTGGGCTCGAGGAGGGCACGCAGCTGCCGCGCTCCATCATCGAATTCTACTACAAGAACGATCAGCTCGGCGACCCGATGGTATCGGAGGAGCACATCACCGCCTTCGGCTGGGCCACGCCGCAGGAGATCGACGACATCATGGCGCTCGCCATCCGCGTCAACGACTTCCTGTCCGGCCTGTTTCTCGGCGTCGGCATCCGTCTCGTCGACTTCAAGATGGAAACCGGCCGGCTGTGGGAGAACGATCTCATGCGGATCGTTGTCGCCGACGAGCTGTCGCCCGATTCCTGCCGGCTGTGGGATATCAAATCGAACGAGAAGCTCGACAAGGACCGCTTCCGCCGCGATCTCGGCGGGCTGGTTGAGGCCTATACCGAAGTCGCCAAACGCCTCGGCATCATGAGCGAAGGCGAGCGGCCGCGCGGCATGGGCCCGGTCTTGGTGAAGGGGTGACCATCACTGGCGGGCCGTAGCTCGGATGAGCGCAGCGACATCCGGGGTATCCCGCATTTCGTCATAGCGCGTCCTTAAGGGCGTTCACGCCCGTCTTCGACGGGCTATGGACGCGCGTAAACGCGCTTATGGCTCGATGCGGGCTACCCGCTGCTGGTCATTCCGGGTCCCGAGCGTAGCGCTCGCCGCAACGCAGCCGAGTCTGCGGAGGCTGCGTAAACTTGCCTGCGTTGCGGCGTCCCGGAATGACTCGACAGAGCGGGCGGCTCCAACACCGCGAGGAGAAGACATGCACAAGGACGTCACCATCGGGCTCGTGGTCCCGTTTGCAACCGACACCGTGCCGGAGGAAGGGCTCAAGATGTATCCGGGTGCACGGTTCGTTGCGCGCGGCGTCGGCGTGCAATCGCTGACGCCGCGGGGCTACGACAGCGCGTGGGAGGGAATCATCCCCGCGGCCGAACAGCTCGCCGCGCGCGGCGTCGATGCCGTCATGGTGATCGGCACCTCGTTGACGTTCTATCGCGGCGCCGAAGCGCACGCAGAGCTCCTGGAGACGTTGCGCGCGACGACCGGTTTGCCGGTGAGCACCATGAGCCAGGCGGTGGTCGAGGGGTTGCGCGGCTTCGGTGCGCGGCGCATCGCGGTGGCGACCGCTTATGCCGACGAGGTGAATGCGCGGCTCAAGGCCTTCCTTGGCGCGCACGGTTTCGACGTGCTGGGGCTCAAGGGTTTCGGCCTGTTCGGCTTCAACCAGCCCGACACGATGCGCGAAGCCGACATTATCGCGCTCGGCGCCGAGGTCTGCGGCGAAGCGCCTGCCGCAGAGGGTCTGCTGATTTCCTGCGGCGGCTTGCGCACCCTGGGCGTGGCAAAGCCCCTCGAAGCACGTCACGGCATTCCGGTCGTCGCCAGCACGCAAGCGGCGTTTTGGGCGGCGCTGCGGCTCGTCGGCGAGAGCGGTCACGTCGTGGGCCGCGGGCGGCTGCTCGAGCAAACGGCGGCCGCCCCTGTGCATTGACACCATTTCTGCGTAAACTTTTGGGTATGAGCCGCGCGCGGGCACGCTGCGCGTTTCTTCGGCTTGCGGTTTAAGCGATTCGCGCCATATCGATACTCGCAGGACAGGCGATGAAGGCCCGCGTCACCGTCACCCTCAAATCCGGCATCCTCGATCCCCAGGGCAAGGCGGTCGAGGGCGCGCTCAAATCGCTCGGTATCGCCGGCGTCGCGAGCGTGCGCCAGGGCAAGGTGTTCGACATCGAGATCGAGGGAGGCGACCGCAAGGCGGCGAAGGCCACGCTCGAAAAGGCAGCCGAGAAGCTGCTCGCCAACACGCTGATCGAGAATTTTCAGGTCGATGTGAAATGATCGCGTTACGCGCCGGTATCGTCGCGCTTGCACTGGGCCTGGTCGCGGGCGCGACCACCCCTGCCCGGCAATCGGCGGCAGACTCCGCCGTCTGGACCGAAATCAAATGGCCGTTCCCGCTCGACCAGTGGGGTACCGGGCGCGCGTTCCGCTGCCGCTCCGCCGATTGCGGGGCGGACATGGAGCTTTACCTGCGCGCCAAGCTCGGCTTCTGCAACTGCACGACCGGCGTGGCGGATGACGCGGAGCTTGACCGCGTGGGCGACCTCGAACTGCTCAGCAGCACGTTCAAAGCACTCGGCGACGGGCGGCCGGTGAGCGTGGGCTCGATGAAGGGCCGCAGCCGGCCCTATCGCGTCGCCAGACCCTATAGCTCGCCACGCACCGCGCTTGCCATCGCCTTCAACGACAAATGCGACGTGGTGGTCGCAACCGTCGTTACCGACGATGTCGCCGCGGCCGAGCGCGCCGCCTTGGGCTTTCTCAACGGCGATCTCGTTCTGCGCTGGGCCGAGAAGGAGCTCGGGCTGTGATGAAGTCCGCGGTCGTCGTCCTTCCCGGCCTCAACCGCGAACGCGACATGGCGCGCGCGCTCAAGCTCGTCGGCGGCCGCGAGCCTGCCATGGTATGGCATGCGGACACCACGCTGCCGGCGAGCACCGACCTCGTCGTGATACCCGGCGGCTTTTCCTATGGCGACTATCTGCGCTGCGGCGCCATTGCGGCGCGCGCGCCGATCATGGCGGCGGTGCGCGCCCATGCTGCGCGCGGCGGGCTCGTGCTCGGGGTGTGCAACGGCTTCCAGATCCTGTGCGAAGCCGGACTTCTGCCGGGCGTGCTGATGCGCAATGCGGCGCTCAAATTCATCTGCCGCGACGTCTATCTGCGCGTCGAGCGCTCCGATACGCCGTTCACGCGGGGCTATAATGCGGGACAGGTGATCCGAGTGCCGGTCGCGCACGGCGAGGGCAATTACGTCGCCGATCATGACACGATTGTGCGACTCGAGGATGAGGGCAGGGTCGTGTTCCGCTATGCCGCCCCCGATGGGTCGCTCGACCTCGCCTGGAACGTCAATGGCGCGACCAACGCCATCGCCGGCGTCCTCAACGCGCAAGGCAACGTGCTCGGCATGATGCCGCACCCGGAGAACCACGTGGAGCCGGCGCTCGGTCCGACCGACGGCCGCGGCCTGTTCGCGGGTCTCGCCGATCACTTCAAGCAGGCGGCATGACGCCACGCGCGCAGGTTAGCGCCGCGCACTCGGTGCATTCCCTCCCCCGCTTGCACCGAACTCGGGTTTACCCGAGTTCGGCCACTCTTAATCGGCCGAAGTCGGATATATCCGACTTCGGCTGGAGAGATAGGGAGGGGGCATGCAACAAGATGGAAGGGGGCGTGCAAAACGTTTCATGTGCACAAGCTCACCCCCTCCCCAATCCTCCCCCGCAAGCGGGGGAGGGAGCAGACCGCGTTCGCCGCTCGCTGATTTCCAATCGCCACGAACAGGCTCTAGCCACGGTGAAGCTTCTCTAGGACTATGGCAGCGACACCCAAGAAACGCTCAGCACGCGCACACAGCAAGCCGCCGGCGGCAAGAGCGAAGCGGCCGAAAACCGCCAAGCGGGAAAAAGTCAGCCCCGCGCTCGTGGCGGCGCACGGCCTCACGAGCGAGGAGTACCAGCGCATCCTCGCCCTCATAGGCCGCGAGCCTTCCATCACCGAGCTCGGCATTTTCTCGGCGATGTGGAACGAGCATTGCTCGTACAAGTCTTCGAAGATCCATCTGCGCGTGCTGCCGACCAAAGCGCCCTGGGTGATCCAGGGGCCGGGCGAGAACGCGGGCGTCATCGATATCGGCGACGGGCTTGCGGTCGTGTTCAAGATGGAGAGCCACAATCACCCGAGCTACATCGAGCCCTATCAGGGCGCGGCCACTGGCGTCGGCGGCATCTTGCGCGACGTATTCACCATGGGCGCGCGGCCGATCGCCTGTCTCAACGCGCTCTCGTTCGGCGCGCCGACCCACCCGCAGACGCGGCATCTCCTCGCCGGCGTGGTCGCCGGCATCGGCGGCTACGGCAATTCCTTCGGTGTGCCGACCGTTGGCGGCTGCGTGCGCTTTCACACCCGCTACGACGGCAACTGCCTGGTCAATGCAATGGCGGTGGGTCTCGCGCCGCGCGATAGGATTTTCTACGCCGCCGCCTCCGGCGTCGGTATGCCGATCGTCTATCTCGGCTCCAAGACCGGCCGCGACGGCATCCACGGCGCCACCATGGCGTCGGCCGAGTTCGGCGAGGGTACCGATGACAAGCGCCCGACCGTCCAGGTCGGCGATCCGTTCTCGGAGAAACTCTTGCTCGAGGCCTGCCTCGAAATCATGGCGAAGGACTGCGTCATCGCCATTCAGGACATGGGCGCGGCGGGGCTCACCTGCTCCGCGGTCGAGATGGGCGCTAAAGGCGGCCTCGGCGTCACCCTCGATCTTGACGCGGTGCCCTGCCGCGAGAGCGGCATGAGCGCCTACGAGATGATGCTCTCGGAAAGCCAAGAGCGCATGCTCATGGTGCTCAAGCCGGAGAAAGAGCGCGAGGCCGAAGCGATCTTCAGAAAATGGGGCCTCGATTTCGCCGTGGTCGGCAAGACCACGCCGACCAAGCGATTCGTCGTGCGCCATGGCGGCAAGGTCATGGCCGACCTGCCGATCAAGGAACTGGGCGACGAGGCGCCGGTCTACGACCGGTCGCATGTGGATACGTCGAAGCAGCCGGTGCTCGCGGCAGCGGATGTGGCCCCGCCCGTTCCCATCGCGGAAGCGTTACCGCGGCTGATCGGCGCGCCCGATCTGTGCTCGCGGCGCTGGGTGTGGGAGCAGTACGACCACGTCATCCTGGGCAACACGGTGCAGCGGCCCGGCGGCGATGCCGCGGTGGTGCGCATCAATGACGGTCCGAAGGCGCTTGCGCTCACCACCGACGTCACGCCGCGCTATTGCGAGGCCGATCCGTTCGAAGGCGGCAAGCAGGCCGTGGCCGAGGCGTGGCGCAATCTCACCGCGGTCGGCGCGCGGCCGCTGGCGCTCACCGACAATCTCAATTTCGGCAATCCCGAGCGGCCGGAAATCATGGGCCAGCTCGTCGGCGCGATTCACGGCATTGCGGACGCCTGCGAGGCGCTCGACTTCCCCGTCGTGTCGGGCAATGTCTCGCTCTACAACGAGACCAACGGCCGCGCGATCCTGCCCACGCCGACCATCGGCGGCGTCGGGCTGATCGACGACTTCACCAAGTCGGCGACACTCGCGTTCAAGCGGGAGAACGAGGCCGTTTTGCTCATCGGCGAGACCGCAGGCTGGCTCGGTCAGTCACTTTACCTGCGCGAGATCTGCGAGCGCGAGGAGGGCGCGCCGCCGCCGGTCGATCTTGCCGCCGAGCGCAACAACGGCGACCTCGTGCGCGCCTTGATCGCCGAAGGCATCGCCACCGCCGTTCACGATGTTTCCGACGGCGGGCTCCTCGTGGCGATCGCCGAGATGGCGATGGCGTCGGGTATCGGCGCCGAGCTCGATCGGCCGCCGCTTCCCGGCCACGCCTTCTGGTTCGGCGAGGACCAGGGGCGCTACCTGCTCACGGTCGCGGCGGGGGTAGCCGAGACGGTGATGGCGCGCGCGCGCGCTGCCGGCGTTCCCGCGCGCCAGCTTGGCCTAACCGGCAGCGACGCATTGACGCTCGAAGGCGAGCGGCCCATTCTGATCGCCAAACTGCGCGAGCGCTTCGAGGGCTGGCTGCCGGCCTATATGGCGGGCGCTGCTGCGCCCTGACCGGTATGTTCGCGTCAGACGCGTTTTCCGCGGCGAATCGGCTACGTTTCGCCGGAACGCGCTGTGGGAGATAGAGCCATGCCGATGGCTGCAAGCGAGATCGAGCGCTTGATCAAGTTGCGTATTCCCGATGCCGAGGTGATCATCCGCGACCTCGCCGGCGACGGCGACCATTACGCCGCCACCGTGCTCGCCGAATCGTTCCGCGGAAAATCGCGCGTGCAGCAGCATCAGATCGTCTATGAGGCGCTCAAGGCCGAAATGGGCGGCAAGCTGCACGCGCTCGCGCTGCAGACCGGCACGCCGGAGCGATGATGCGCGGCGCGGTGAGCTCGCGATCGAGGGCGCGGCTGTGCTGATCGCGCCGACCGGCCTCGCCGCTGGGCAATCGTCGGAGCGCGTCAAGACCTTGGCGCCCGAAGGCGAGTTCAAGCCGAGCGGAACGTGGGCTCTCGGCGCGCGCGCCGGCGATTTCGTCTATGTCGCGGGCATGCGCGGCATCGACCCCAAGACCAACACGCTGGTTCAGGGCGAGGAGGCGCGCATTCGCCAAGGTTTTCTCAACATGCAGATGATCGCGGAATCGGAGGGAGCGAGCCTGCGCGACTGCGTGCGCATCGTCGTCTATGTCACCGACATGTTTCGGTTCCGGCCGCTGGTGAACAAGGTGCAGGAGGAGCTGTGGGGCAAGGGGCCGTATCCGCCGCGCACCATCGTCGAGGTGCACCGCCTCAATCAGGACGACATATTCGAGGTCGAGGGCACTTTCTACGCACCGGTGAAAAAGTGACCCAAAGGCGGGTGGGGGGCCTTGGGCTCGCGGCACCGCTACGCTACATATAGCTTGAGGTTGTAAGGGTTTGCGCGCGCGGAAGCGCGCCGGGAGATGAGGGATTCCATGGCGATCGAGCAATTCATCGACAATGAAGTCAAAGGCAATGACGTGGTGCTGTTCATGAAGGGCACCCCGCAGTTCCCGATGTGCGGATTTTCCGGGCAGGTGGTGCAGATCCTCGATCACCTCGGCGTGACCTACAAGGGGCTGAACGTGCTCGAATCGGACGATCTGCGCGAAGGCATCAAAGCCTATTCCAATTGGCCGACCATCCCGCAGCTTTACGTGAAGGGCGAATTCGTCGGCGGCTGCGACATCATCCGCGAAATGTTTCAGGCGGGCGAATTGCAAGGCCTGCTGAAGGACAAGGGCGTGCCGGTCAGCGAACGCGCCTCGACCTGACGCAGCGTTTCCGTATTGCGACTCTGAAGCAGCGGACTCGGATACCCTCTCCCCGCGCAGAGGGTGCAGACCGAGTTCCCGACTTGCCTTAATCCATTTCACGCGAATTCGCTCTAGACTGTTTGGCCATGACCGCGATTTCTGGCCCGCGCATGTCCGTGGTGATCCCGAACTACAACCACGGGCACCTGATCGAGGACGCGCTCGTCGCGATCTCGCGCCAGACGATGCCGCCGTCCGAAGTCGTCGTGGTCGACGACGGCTCGACCGACGACAGCCTCGCGCGCCTGCAAGCCCTGGCCGCGCGCATGCCGTGGCTGAGGATTCACACCCATGGCGAGAACCGCGGCGTCAATGCGGCGTGCAATACCGGGCTCGATCTCGTCAGCGGTGATTTTGTCCTGTTCTCCGCCGCCGATGATCGGCTCGATCCCGAGACCGTGGAGCGCGCGTCTGCCGCCGCCGCCGCCTTTCCGACCTCCGGCATCGTCTTCTCCGATCAGGCTGAAATGAGCGCCGACGGCGCCAGCAAGAGATTGATGCCGCTCGATCTGCCGCCGCAGCGTGGGCATTTTTCTGCCGACGAATTCGTTCGGCTCATGCAGCGCAACTTCTTCTACTTCCACGTCTCCAGCGTCTGGTTCAACGTGAAGCTCCTGCGCGCGCTCGGCGGCTTTCCGCCCGAGCTGCGCTGGCACGGCGACCTGTTTGCGGCCTACGCCGCCGCCTTCGAACAAGGGGCGACCTACACGCCCGGCGCCGTGTCGTATTTTCGCAAAGGACAGGACTCGTACTCGGTGACCGGCGCGCGCAGCCGCGCCCAACTCGACGTGCTGCGCGCCTGGCTCGCCGTGACCCGCCAGCCCGGCTGGGAGCGGCGCCGCGCAGCCTTCGTGGCCGCGGCAATCTGGCCGGAACACAGCGTGCGCGCGGTGCCCATTCTGTTGTCCGACCCTGGCTACGTGACGCCGCGGCTCGTGCGCAGGCTTCTCTGGTTCGCGCTGTGGAGCAACGTCGCACCGCTGGTCGACGCGAGGCTGCGCAACTGGATGCGAGGTATCAGGTCACGCTACCGCCGCTCGCGATCATCGGCGGGATAGGCCGTGGCGCCGCGTGCGCGCGCAGAAATTCCTGCGGCGCAGAGGTAACCTGCCGGCCTCTCGGAAATTGGCCGATTACGATTCGCTAATCGGAGCCCTGTAGGCTGGTTTCGGAACCAAGACCCAAAGGCGCCGCCATGAGGCTCATCGTTGCCGCCGTCCTCGCGGTGCTGGCCGTGCCTGCTTACGCCGGCGGGCTGTGTCACCGTGGCTCGAGCGGTGGCCTGCCACCGTTATACGGCGGCGGCTACACGCCGCTCGATTGCGCGGCGACGGTCTTTCCCGCGCCGCGCTGGTGTCGCTGCCGGGTATCGTCTCGCGTGGTCTCGGTCACCCGGCGGCCACGAGCCGCCCACCGTGCCTGGAGGAGGCCAGCTTGTGCGGCGAAAACGCTGGACTTGACGCGGAAGCGCACGTGCGGGCCCCCTGTTTTGCGCCGGAATTGACCGCCGCTCTGCCGCCGCCGCCCGCCGGCGCCGATTCAGAACATTTCAGGTTTACCCCAAGGACTTGTGCGCCGGTTGGGTGGCAGGCTGATCGCGCGGAGATTGGTGCATCTGTTTGCGACCGAAGGAGGTCCACCATGAACGAGCAGGCCGTACAGGAGCGGCGCGCCCCCGATGTCGCCGCAGTCGCCTTTTATTCGGTTCTCTTCCTCCTCGTGATGTTTCTGTCGGTCTACGTCCCGGCGTAATGCTGACGCTGCTGGCGACAGGCGACGTCCAGCAAACTTGATGATCTCTGTGCTTAGTCCGTTGGCGGGGTCGAGCGCCCTGGCGCGAGAGCCAATGTTTCGGCGCAAGATGTCTTGGGTCTCGCTTCGCTCGATCCAACCGACCCGCCCAGCCGATCAAGCAGCCGTGAGCACGGGCGCGATCTCGAACGCCATATCCGAAGATCAGCGTGAATAGAACTCGACCACGAGGTGCGGCTCCATCTGCACGGGGTAGGGCACCTCGGTGAGCTGCGGAACGCGGGCGAGCTTCGCCGTCATTTTCGAGTGGTCGACCTCGATGTAGTCCGGCACGTCACGCTCGGCAGGGCGACCGCCTCGAGCACCGTGGCGAGCTGCTTCGACTTGTCCTTGACCTCGATCACATCGCCGACCTTGACGCGGTAGCTCGGGATGGTGACGCGCTTGCCGTTCACCTTGATGTGACCGTGG
>Ga0209239_1000930_pt1 | contig 17189 bp, 14 predicted proteins | sample GraSoi013_2_20cm_FD_185824 | JGI IMG/M metagenome (GOLD analysis project Ga0209239, IMG submission 185824) | Grasslands soil microbial communities from the Angelo Coastal Reserve, California, USA - Sample 10_02_2013_2_20cm (SPAdes) (version 2) | ecosystem: Environmental > Terrestrial > Soil >...
CTTGATCGCGCCGCCCAGCCGCGCGAGCCCGAAGCCCACCAGGATGACACCCGCCATGAGGGTCGCCATGGCGAGGCCCTCCACCCCGTGTCGCTGCACGATGGCATAGACGATCACCACAAACGCACCCGTCGGCCCGCCGATTTGCACGCGCGAGCCGCCCAGAGCGGAAATGAGGAATCCGGCGATGATCGCGGTGAACAGCCCGCGCTCGGGGCCGACCCCGCTCGCGATCGCGAACGCGATGGCGAGCGGGAGCGCCACAATGCCGACGATGATCCCCGCGCCCAGGTCGGCCAGGAGCTGCTGGCGGGTGTACCCCCCGCGAAGGGTGGTGACGAGCTTCGGGACGAGCCTATCCAGATCCCCTGGCCGGAAAGCGACGCAGAGAATCTAACGCAGCGTTTTCTCTTTACCGGGCGAGCCCGAGTACGTAGTCCAGGGAGAACCGCCCCGGCCCCATCGCCGCGACGGCCAGAGCGGTGATGATCAGCACCAGGTTGTATTCGTACCCGCCATTTTGGACGAAAAAGCCCTTCGGCCCGTGCACTTTCGCAATCGCGACGGCCATCGTGGCGAGCACCAGCACGCCCGCCAGCGGTGTCAGCAACCCGAGCAGGAACAGCAGCCCTGCAGCGAGCTCACCCCCCACCGCCAGCGTGGCCCACACCCGGGCCGGGCGGAACCCCAGGCTCCCGACGAAGCCCGTGGCACCCTCGAACCCCGGCCCGCCGAACGCGCCGAACGCTTTCTGCGCCCCGTGGCCCAGGAAGACCGCCCCCAGGACCAGCCGCAGCGCCAGAACTCCAAGATCGAACATCGGACACCTCCGGACAAACGGTATTGTCTCGAAATCGAGATACTTGACATCGAATAACATCGGCAACAAGTTCCCAGGCCAGGAGGTTCCTGGGGTCCGATGAAATCTTTGCCGAGCCGTGGGGACGTGCCCCTGCACCTGTGGGTGGTGTTAGCCCGGGCGTTCGATGCCGTCGAGCACCATTCGCGGGCGAGCATCGCGCGCTTCGGGCTCGGTACCACCGAGTTCGGCGTACTGGAGGTGTTGTACCACAAGGGCGAGCTGCCGGTGTGCGAAGTGCAACGACGCATCCTGGTCGAGTCGTCGAGCACGACGTACGTGGTGGACAAGCTCGTGAAACGCGGCCTGGTGCGGCGGCGTCACAGCGGGACCGACCGCCGGGTCGTCCTGCTGGTGCTGACCCCAGCCGGGCGGCGATGGATTCGGAGAATCTTCCCGCTCCACGCACAGGCGATGCGGCACGCCGTCGCGGCGCTTCCCTCCCGCGAGCAGGCCCGGGCCGTCCGGTTGTTGCGCGCGCTGGGGCTCGGTGCGGCCGAGCGGCTCGAGGCTCGGGAGACCGTCTGAGCTACAGGCCCTGCCGGAAGCGGAGCCCCAGCGTGCGGTAGCGGAATTGGTCCGTCGGCACCTTCCCCGGGGTGGTCGCGGCAGCGCTGTTCGTGATCGAGCCGACGAGAGCGATTTCGTTGTTCGCGCCCCAGCCGCGCGACAGCGAGAGGCCGATGTGCCACTCGGTCTGGTGGGCCGCCACCTTGGACACCTGCTGCGACCCGATCCCCCCGTCGGCGCGCACGCCCCAGCGACTCCGCTGCAACACGTACACCGCGCGAGCCTCGATCACGCTGAAGCGGTCGGGCGCGAAGTAGCCGCCCGGCGCCTCACGGTACCCGAGGATCCGGGCGTACGGGCCGACTTGGAGCCCACGCGCAACGCGTGCGAGCACCGCACCCACGGCAGAGTAGCGTCGATTGCGGTCCGAGAACCATGCGCCTCCACCGCCCCCCGAGATCGACCAGCCCGGCGCGGGCGACACGTCGAAACCGAGGTCCACGGCGTCTATGGTCAGGTCCTGACGCATCAAACCGGCGGTCTCGTCGAATGGCGTGTGGGAGTAGCCCACGCTCACCGCAGCGTAGCGCGCCGGGCGTATGCCGAAACCGAGCTCCGCCGTGAGCGTCGTGCGGGCGAACGCGCTGTCCGGGGCGATGCGGCGCGCCCCCTCGATGCGGCGCGCCCCCAGCCCGGCGCGCACCACGGCCCCCTTCCCGACCGCGGCGATCACGCCGCCTCCGCCACCGTAGCTCGTCCCGCGGCGGCCGGGGTCGGTCGCGTGACGCCAGCCCGCGCGCAGGGTGCCGCGGAGCTCGGAGCCGAGCGACCCGGTGACCGATCCCTCCTGGGCCACGAAATCGTTGTTGTCGGAGTCGGTTGCACCGTCCACGGTGGTCGCGATCTCGGGGCGGAGGGCGGCGCGCACGACGCGTTCCAGATCGCGCGCGGTGCGATCCTCCGGAGCGAGGGTGCGCGCACGGGCGGCGTACGCTTCCGCGAGCCCGGCCTGTCCCTTCCAGTAGAGTGTCTGCGCGAGCCCGATCAGCAGCTCGGCGTTGTCGGCATGCCGTTCCAGTGCCGTGCGCCACAACTGCTCGGCGCGATCCAGGTCCCCGCTCCAAGCGATCGCACGCGCACGGCCGGCCAGCGCGTCCGCGCGGTCGGGAAATCGCAGCAGCACCGAGTCGTACAGTGCCTCGGACGCCGCCGTCTGGCCCGCCCAGGCCAGCACCTGGGCGTGCGACACCATGATGTCGGGATCGCGGGGGTCGATCCGCCGTAGCCTGATGAAGCGCGCCAGCGAACGGACCAATTTTCCATCCCAGCTGTCGAGGATCGCGAGCCGGTACAAGGCCCGCTCGTTGGACGAGTCGCTGGCCAGGACCCGCTCGTAGTCGGCCCGGGCGGTGGAGTAATCCCCTCGCTGAAACGCCTGGTCTGCCGCCGGGAGCTGCGCGCCCAGCGGGCGCGTGAGCAAGGCGACACTCAACGCAAGGGCGATCCCTCGCGTCACCAGGATCCCCATACATCGCGCATCGCCTCGTAGGCGGGCTTCAGGCGCTCGTGCCATCGGGGTGCCTCCCAGGTCGGCCAAGCGTAGGTTTGCCGGGGCGCGATGCGCACCACAACGCCGCCGTCGGACCGGTCGAGAGCCGCCACGTCGAACCGAAAGCCATCGGTCGCCGTGGTCTCGAACGTCCCGTTCCGTCGGTAGCGCACCATGACGTGGCGGGAGGACGGATCGGTGACGTTCAGGAGCGCCCAGGCGATCCGCACCCCCACGAGCCCTGCGGAGCGGTCGACGTACCAGTCCGCGAGGCTCGACTCTTGTGCCCGGCCGTAGCGCAGCCGCCCGCGGTTCACACCTCGCGCCGGGTACGTCCGACCGGTGCGCGCGATGCGCCACCGGTTGGTCGTGACGAACATGGAGTCGAACGCTCCGTCACGGCCGGTCTTGTCCACGGTCGCCGCCTGGTGATAAAACGGATCGAGGCCCGTCGGCCCGATCCCTTTCCGTGGACCCAGGAAGGGGTTGTACCAAGGGGCCGCCACGAGCTGTGCGTCGCTCGTATCGTTCAGGACGAGCGCGAACTCGCATCCCACGTCGCTCGACCCGCCCACCCCCGGCAACCGAAACTGGCCGCGATCGCGCCGGTAGGTGTCGATCCCAACGACGTAGCGCGCGGCATCGAAGCCGGGCCGGCCCGCGAGCGCCACATACAGATAGGACGGGTCGGCCCCGACGCGCAAGACGAGCGAGTCGCCCCGCCCGAGCACGGGGAGCGCCTGCCACACCGCCGGGTCGCCCCCCGGTTGGGGCGTCGCGTTCGCCGGTCCCGCGTACTCCCCGAGCAGCCCGTAGTGCTGCTCCGCATCCTCCACGTTGTGCCACAGCCGGGTCCGATCCGCCGGCACTTCCAGATCGATGGTCACCCAGGTGTGCTTGAACCACTCATCCAGCCAGGCGAACAGCACGCCTCCCGCCGCCCCGGCCGCGCGCACGTCGCGCGTGAGCCGCGCATCGATCTCGCCCATCGCGCGCTCGTCATGCCCCCCGTGGCCCATCCCGTCGCCCTGCACGTGCGACACGCCTCGCGAGGACGGAACGCCGTACTCGGCGATCAACAGCGGCCGCCCCGCGTGATGCTGCTTGAGGGCGCGCAGGTAGCCGAAGTAGCGAGACCGGCCCTCGGCCGACTCCGCCGCGCCGTAGGCTGAGTCGAGATCGATGAAATCCGGATAGTAGGGGTACGCGTGATACGACGCGAAATAGCCCGCCAGGTTCGCCGGCGTGACGCGTACCAGCATCGCATCGAGCGATTCGCGATCGTTGTCGTATTCCTTCAAGCGCGGATTGGGCGGGAAGCCGTAGCGGCGACGCAGCCGCTGTTCTTCGTCGAGCGTGGGCTCCGTCGAGTGAGACAACGGGTCGAGGGTGGGCCAGTTGGTATACGCGATAGGCCGTTGGGCGTGATAGGTGTCCCACTCGTAGGCCAGCAGGTAATCGCACTGTTCCGCCATCCACGCATCAGCCGGCGTGCCCCGGTCGAGCGCGAGAAAGCGACCCGGGAACGTGGTGCGATCGCGCCGCCTCGCGTTGTAAGCGCGGATCGAAAACGGCTCCCATTCCCGGCCGATGACGAACCCGAGCACGTGATCCGACACGTCGGTGTCGTAGCGACCGAACGCGTGCCCGGGCCGCGCGGCGACGAGCGCATGTCCGTGCACCAGGTCGACCACCCGGCGCATCTCGGTACGAAATGCAGCCTTCCAGTCCCGAGCGTCGTAGTCGTCGCGCGGTGGCGGCTCCGTCCACACCCCGTGCAGCAGCCAAAGCGCGCGATCGGGGTGAGCGTCGTTCCACGCCTTGAGGGCCCGGTAGAAGGCGGGCGGAAGGATCGTGTAGACGCGAATCGCGTTGGCGCGCGCCCCGGCGATCAGCTCGAGCCAGCGGCCGTACGTCGAATCGTCGGTGGGGAACTCGGAGGGAAAGTGGCCGGGGAGGGCGGCGCCGAGGTTGATACCCTTCACGTAGAACGGTCGCCACCCGCCCGTCGTGCGGATCTCGAAGCCGTCTCCCGCCGTCCGGGCCGCCACATCAGGGTCGGCCGGCCGTACGACGCGAGGCAGCGCGAGGCCGCTGTCGATCCCCAGCGCCAGGAGCTGCTGCTCGGCATCCGGATAGGCCGGGGTGAGGCGCAGGGTGCGCCGCCAGGCATCGGCCGCGGCGGCGCGCTGGCCGAGGCGCGAGCGGGCAAGGCCGAGCCCATACCACGCGTCGGCGTCGCTCGCATCACTCCCCACGGCCCGAAGAAAGCGCTCAGCAGCGACGCGAGGCTGGCTCTGGCGCAGGAGGACGAACCCGAGCCCGACCTGCGTGGCGTGATCACCCGGACAGAGGGAATCGGCGATCGCGAAGCGGGTCGCCGCGTGTCCGATCGTGCCATGGCGGTAGGCCTCCCAGCCAGCGTTCGTCTCGCGGGCCGCGGCCGCGGCGTGCGGGCACGGCGCGGCAACCTGCGATTCGAGCGCCACGAGCAGCATGAGCATTGCCGGGTGGCACAAGATAACAAAGAGCCCCCGCCCGAGCGCTGTTTAGTGGAACGTGACGCCCAGGCCGAAATCGATGACGTGCTGCTTCCAACCTCGCGCGGTCGCAAGGCCGCCGCCGCTGGCCGGCACGTCGAAATCGCCGAGGGCCCCGTACACGAGGTTCACAACCGGAGTGAGCGACACGTCGCGGCCGACCCGGATGTCGTACCCTGCGCCGGCCGTGAGCCCCAACCCGGTGCCGTCTGACGACGGAAACGTGTTTGCGTGATAGGTAGACAACCCGAGACCGCCGGTGACGAAGAATCCGCTCCGCGTGGCCGGGTACAGGTAAACGGACCCGGTGAGATTGGCGATTGTCTCCCTTAGTCCCGCGTTGGTACGCGACCAGCCGTTGAGCGCGCCGCCGATGAGCAAATTGCGGCTGGGCGCGCCGCCGAGTTTCACGAACCCGGTGATGCCGCCCACACTGGAGCTGTCCACGCAGTTGTCACACCTGATGTTTGCCGAGCCATAGCCCAGGCCGAAGCCGATCCAGAAGCCGTCGCGGCGCTGTGGGTACTGCGCCCGCGCCGCGGCCGCGGCGCAGGAGAATAGGGCGAGCAGTACGACCATTCGCGCTGTGTGCATGGAGCCCCCCTCCCGGTGACGCCCGGGGTGAGGGCGAGTTCCATGCCGCTCGAGGCGAGCACGTGGGCGAGCCGGGGGTGTCCTCGCCCGCGGTCAGGCGAGCGTCGCGCTCAGTGGAACGTGATGCCCAGGCCGAAATCGAAGACGTTGTGCTTCAGGCTGGAGATCACTTTCGTCCCATTCTCCGTCATATCGCCGTCGCTCCCGAAGTAAAAGTTCGCGACCGGCGTCAGTGAAATGTTCGCACCGACCCGGACGTCGTAGCCGACGCCCGCGAGGAACCCGAAGCCGCTCGCCGTCGCCGGGCGGGAGTTGCTGAACCGGGTGCTCCCATAGCCGACACCCCCCTTTACGAAGAACCCAGTCTGGGGGGCGGGATAGAAGTACGCCGCGGCCGAGACGTTGCCGACCGTGAAGGTGACGCCGCTTTCGCTCTTGACCCACGCGTTCACTTCGCCGCCCAGCAACACGGATTTACTGAGGGTACCGCCTAGCTTCACGAAGCCGGTTGTGCCCCCTTCCCGCCCGGTCGCTCCGAGGCTGTCGAGCGTCGGGCTCTTCAGGTCCGCCGACCCGTGCCCGAACCCGAACCCGATCCAAAAGCCCTCACGAGTCTGAGGGTGCTGCGCCAGCGCCCTCCCGGCGATGCCGGCGGCGAGGATGCTGACCACCCCAACGATTCGAGCGAGCGGACGCATACGATCTCCAGGTGACGGGGACGCCCCAAGCTGGAAACCGGGGACGAAAAGGCAAGAGATCGGGGAGAACCGGGTCTCGGGGGCCGGTGACTTACGCAATCCGTAGGCGAGCGAATTCGTGCTCACGGTGCACGCTCGTGGCGACGGCACGTACTATGCTATGAAGAGAGACCTGCTGAGTGATGTCGGATCTGTGCATTAGATGCACGATTGCGTTGACACCGTGTCTCACGCGAGCTAGGTTTTTCCACTATGAAACTCATCACAACCATCGTTCGGCCGGAACGCCTGCCCGAGGTCAAGGCGGCGCTGTTCCAGGCCGGCGTCACCGGGATCACGCTCAGTCGCGTGAGCGGCCACGGCGGCGAGCAGGAGATCGTGAGCCAGTACCGCGGCACCACGGTCGTCATGGAGTTCCACGAGAAGGTCAAGATCGAGATGGTCTGCTCGGAGCCGTTCGTCGAGCCGTGCATCAAAGCCATCCTGGCTTCCGCCCGCACCGGCGAAGTGGGCGACGGCAAGATCTTCGTCCAAGCGATCGAGCGCGTGATTCGGATCCGCACGGGCGAGAACGACAACGCGGCGCTCACCGCCGTGAACGCCGACGTCGTCCAGCGCGCGGCGATCGAGAGCGCACACCATGCGGGGGCCGTCGCCGGCGAGGAGGAGTCATGAACGCCATCTCGGCGGGCGATACCGCCTGGGTCCTCACCTCCACCGCGCTGGTGATGGTGATGACGGTGGGGCTGGCGTTTTTCTATGGCGGACTGGTGCGCCCCAAGAATGCCCTCAACACGATGATGATGAGCGTCGTCGCGCTGGGCGTGGTCAGTGTGCAGTGGGTGTTGGTCGGCTACTCCATCGCGTTCGGGCACGGCACACCCTGGTGGGGCGGGCTCGCGTGGCTCGGCTTCAAGGGTGTAGGCCTGGAGCCCGATGCCGCGTACGGCGCCACGATTCCGCTGCAGGCGCACGCCATGTTCCAGCTGATGTTCGCGATCATCACGCCGGCGCTGATCTCTGGCGCGATCGTGGAGCGCATGCGGTTCCGCGCCTACGTCGTGTTCCTCGTCCTCTGGGCCACCTTCGTGTACGACCCGCTCGCCCATTGGGTGTGGGGGTCGGGCGGGTGGCTAGCAAAGCTCGGCGCGCTCGACTTTGCGGGCGGCACGGTGGTGCACATCAGCGCGGGCGTATCGGCGCTCGTGGCCGCGGCCATGCTGGGGCCTCGGAAGGACTTCAAGCGCACGGCGATCGTGCCCCACAACGTCCCGCTCGTGCTGCTCGGCGCGGGGCTGCTGTGGTTCGGCTGGTTCGGATTCAACGCCGGATCCGCGCTCGCCGCGAACGGGCTCGCTGCCCTCGCGTTCACGAATACGAACACCGCGGCCGCGACCGCGCTGGTCGCGTGGGTGTGCCTCGACCTGCTGCGCACCGGGAAGGCGACCGCCGTGGGCGCCGCCACCGGCCTCGTGGTCGGCCTCGTGGGCATCACGCCGGCGGCGGGTTACATCACCGCACCGGCCTCACTGGCGGTGGGCGCTCTGGCCGCGCTCGTGAGCTACACCGCCATCCAGATCCGCGCGAAGACGCGGCTCGATGACTCGTTGGACGTGTTCTCCTGCCACGGGCTCGCGGGAGTGGCCGGGGCTCTCCTGACGGGTGTGTTCGCCACCAAACTGGCGAACCCGGCGGGGGGGGACGGCTGGCTGGCCGGCAACTTCGCCCAGATGGGCGTGCAGCTCCTGGCGATCCTCGCCGCCGTGGCGATCGCCGCCGCCGGCACGGCCGTCATTCTGGGGATCGTGCAAGCCACGCTCGGCGCCAAGGCCGGGGTGCGTGAGCAGCTTTCGGGGCTCGACCTGAGCGAGCACGGCGAAGAGGCCTACTTCGGCGAGCAGGGGGCAACGCCCTCGCCGGGCGTGTCGCTCGGCCAAGGGGTGATCGTGTCGGCCGCCCCCCCCGAGCGGACTAAGGCAGCGGCCGTCGCGGGCTAGCGGCGGTCGATTCCACGACTAACCCGCGCCCGACCGGCGAGTCTGTGACCCGGTCGGGCGCATTCCGTTGCGCTCACGCGACAGTGTCGTGATCCGAAACGACTTCGGGTGCACAGCCCGCTTTTTGCAAAGATGAGGTGGCATGACCGGCCGACTACTCGATACCGGGTTGAAGGTGTTCGCTACCTGCCCGCCGTCGTTCACGTGAGCGCGCTGCTGCAGCAGTGGGTTACCGCGCAGGCGGAGCGACGTCCCGGTGCGGGCGCCTTGGTCTTCAAAGGAGAGCGTCTCACCTACGAGGCGCTCGAGCTGGCGAGCAATCGGCTGGCGCACCTCCTCAAGGACGCCGGGTGCGGGCGCGGCGACCGCGTCTGCCTGCTGACCCCAAAGTCGCCGGCGGCGATCGTGGCGATCCTCGGCGTGCTCAAAGCCGACGCCGTGTACGTGCCGCTCGATCCGGGGAGCCCGGTGCCCCGGCTCGAGAAGATGATCGCCTCGTGCGACAACCGCTGGATCCTGGCGAGCGGGGCTGTCGGGCCCACGTTGGAGGGGCTGTTCGCAGCTCCGGGTTTCGCCGACACCCACTCGATCGGCTGGCTCGGGGCGGACGAGACTCCCGCCGGTGTCACGGCCCGGTTTTCGCTCGCGGACCTCCCCACGTATCCCGCGACGCTTCCGGCCAGCGCGAACGGACCGCAGGACCCCGCCCACATCCTGTTCACGTCGGGCTCGACCGGCATACCCAAGGGCGTGGTGATCACGCACGCCAGCGTACGCCGCTTCGTCGAGTGGGCGGTGCCGTACTTCGGCACCGCGCCCACCGACCGGATCTCCGGACATCCGCCGCTGCACTTCGACCTGTCGACGTTCGACATGTTCGGGACGTTCGCCGCAGGCGCTGAGCTGCACCTCGTGCCGCCGGAGCTGAATCTGCTGCCGCACAAGCTCGCCGAGCTGATCCGTAGCGCCGAGTTGACGCAGTGGTTCTCCGTGCCCTCGGTGCTCAACTACATGGCGAAGTTCGACGTGGTCAAGCACGGCGACTTCCCTTCGTTGCGTCGCGTGCTGTGGTGCGGCGAGGTCTTCCCGACCCCCGCCCTCATCTATTGGATGCAGCGCCTCCCCCACGCGACGTTCACCAATCTCTACGGCCCGACGGAAGCGACTATCGCGAGCAGCTACTACACGATCCCGTCGTGCCCCCTGAGTGAGGACGAAGTGATCCCGATCGGGCAGGCCTGCGGGGGCGAGGAGCTGCTCGTGCTCGACGAGACGCTGCGGCCCCTCCCACCCGGCGATATGGGAGAGCTCTACATCCGGGGGGCGGGGTTGAGCCCGGGGTATTGGCGCGACCCGGCGAAGACGGACGCCGCATTCCTGCAGTATCCCGGGGCCCCTGGTCCGGGAGACCGCATCTACCGCACAGGCGACCTCGCAACCGCGGGCCCGGACGGCCTGGTCCGATTCCTGGGGCGGGCGGACGCGCAGATCAAGACGCGGGGGTATCGAGTCGAGCTCGGAGAGATCGAGACAGCGCTTCACGCGTTGGGCGCCCTGCGGGAATGCGCCGTGGTCGGCGTGCCGAGTCAGGGCTTCGACGGCGTGGCCATCTGCTGCGCGTACGCGCCGCTCGCCGAAGCAGACGTAACGCCGGCGGGGCTGCGCGAGGAGCTGGCGCGCGTGCTGCCTTCGTATATGCTCCCGTCCCGCTGGCTCCAGTTTCCCGAGCTCCCCAAGACCACGAACGGGAAGATCGATCGTCGCAAACTCAAGGAAACCTTCGCCCCCGAAATGGTGGAAGCCGGGACGACACCCTCGTCCCCGTAGCCGGTACGGCGCACCGCGGCTCGGGGACGTCGTCGCCGCCATGCTACAAGTCGGTGCGCCGTGCCCACGCTTGCTGATGCAGGTTGGTGCCCGCCCCTGGTTCCTGTCCACTGGTGTTGTTGCACCGGAGCAACAATTCGAGGTATGGCGGCCAACGGTGAGCGTCCCCTAGGCCGGGCGGTGCCGTGGCGGCCCGGACTGTGCGTACGACGGAGGCGCAGCGATGCACTGCTCGAGCGGGAAGGAAAATCGGTACAGCTATGAAGCTCCTGCCGTTGGATTGCCGCGAGCTGACCGAGCTCGTGGCTAACTGGCTGAGCCAGGAGGGGAACTGTAAGTGGCTGGATTTCGGCAACGGCGTCCACAGTCCGTCCGCGGTTTCGCTGAAGGTGATGACACAGCGCGACCTGCACGTGCTCCGCGTATTCACGCCCCATGACAGCGACTTGCCGATCGGCGTCGTGGGTCTGTCGAACGTGGATCGCCGCTTCAAGACGGCCGGCTCGATGTGGGCCGTGCTCGGGCAGAAGCGATACGGCGGCTATGCGCCGCGGGCGGCGTCCAAGCTGCTAACCCTCGGTTTCACGGAGCTAGGGCTCGAATCCGTCGGGGCCAACGTTTCCGCTCGTCGTGGTCTGGAGCAGCTCGGCTTCCACTACATCGGGCGACAGCGACGCTGTCATTGGATCGACGGCCGGCCCTACGACCGTCTGCTGTACGACCTCCTCGCCACCGAGCACCGGGAGCTGCCGGATGCCTGACGCCCGCGATCTGGAGACGCGCATCGCGCAGCTGTTCGCGGACCGCCTGCAGATCGAAGTGCCGGCGGCGGACGTGGATTTGTTCGCCGAGGGCATCGTGGACTCCCTCATGTTCGTCAAGCTGCTCGCCTCGCTCGAGGAGCACTTCTCCATCCGCGTGTCGTTCGAAGAGCTCGAGATCGACGACTTCCGGACGGTGCGACAGATCGCCACCTTCGTTGCGGCGAAGCAGGTCGCACGGCCCAAGGCGCGGCGTGTGAGCACATCGGACTCGCACCCGACCTCGTAACTCCCCCCCGAGTCAAGGCGTGCTGGACGCTCCCTGCTCCCCGAGCAGCATTTCGACCAACGCGACCAAGGTGGCGGACTCGAACGGCTTCGGGATGAAGCGATCGGCGCCGAGGGCCACGGCGTGCCCCTCGACGTCGATCGCGCCCGCGCTCTTCACGCCGGACATCGCGACGATCTTCACGGCCGGCCACTCGCGGCGCAGCCGGCCGATGGTTTGCAGGCCCCCCTGGCCGGGCATGAAGATGTCGACGATCACGAGGTCCGCCGCGTGTCGCTGGTACGCGCGGATCCCGGCATCGCCGTCCGCGGCTTGCCGGACCTCGTGCCCCACGTGCTCCAGATGCTTCGTCAGGGCCTGGCGAAGCGTGACGTCGTCGTCGATGATCAGGACTCGGGCCATGTCGGACTCTGGGAGAGGCGCCGGTCGGAATCGAACCGACGAATAGAGGTTTTGCAGGAACGGCGTGATGTTCCTGCATTCGCGATAACTCGCGCCGACTCACCGCATTCCAGCAGTTCACCAAAACCCACTCGTTTCGACTCCCCACGCGTCAGGCCGAATCATATGAAATGCCGGGGCGTTGCAACAGCGGTCCTCTCCACCTTGGGGAGCGCGCGACACAGGTGTTGCCGCTGGGCCGCACACGCCGTGGGCCATTTGCGGGTTTCGAGGCCGGTGCGGCGATTGCAGTCGTCACGGCACGTCGATGAAGAGCTTCGCCGTTCTGGCGCTGATCGCCCTGGTTGCGAGCTGCCGCCTCGACACGTTCTTCGACGGGTCGGGCGGTCGAGCGGCGCCCGTTGCCGGCCCCCCCGCCGACCTCCGGTTCGCGGATGAGCCGCAGACCGCCCGGGCCCGCACCACGCTCGCGCCGGTGCGCGTCACCGTGCGCGACGACCAGGGCAACATCGTCGCCGGCTTCGGTGGTCTCGTTTCGCTCGCGCTCGACTCGAACAATGCCGTCACCTCGCTCGGCGACTCGACAACCGTGCCAGCGGCGAAGGGCGTCGCGACGTTCCGGCGCCTGTGGATCGACAAGGCGGGGACGGGCTACCGGCTCGTCGCCTCCGCGCCCGGGACGGCGCTCGCCCCGGTGCGAAGCCGGGCGTTCGCGATCCTCGCGCCGTTGACCGGGAACATCGCCGTCACGACGACGACCGCGGGCAGCGATCTCCCGAGCGGCTACACCGTCAGTGTCGACGACAGCATCTCGCAGCTGATCGGCATCAACGCGGTCGTGACGTTCGTGGGCTTAGCCACGGGCAGGCACGTCGTGACGCTCGGCGGTGTCACGTCCAGTTGCGACATGCGCGGGGCCAATCCGGACACGGTGAGCGTGTCCGGTGGGGAGACCGCGCACGCCACCTTCGACATCAGCTGCGCGGCGCCGCCGACCACCGGTAACGTGGTCGTCACCACCGCGACCAGCGGCACCAGCCTGCCGAGCGGCTATACCACGAGCTTGGACGGCGGCCCGGCGAGCGCCATCGGGATTAACGACAGCGTCACCGCGACCGGGATCGCTGCCGGCGAACACACGGTGGCGCTGAGCGGGGTGCCGGGCAATTGCACCGCCGCCGGTCCCAACCCGCAACCCGTCACCGTAGCGGCCGGCAGCACGGCTCGAGCCGCCTTCACGATCGGCTGCGCCGCGGCGACGGGCAGTCTCACCGTCACGACGACCACCACCGGGTCGAACCTTCCGGCCGGCTACACGGTGACTCTGGACACCGGCCAATCGGGAGCGATCGGCGCGAACGACAGCGTTACCGCGACCGGGATTCCCACCGGCGACCACACGGTGACCCTGAGCGGCGTGCCCGGCAACTGCACTGTCGCGAGCCCCAACCCGCTGGCTGTCACGGTCACGGCCGGCGCCACGGCTCAAGCGAGCTTTACGATCAGCTGCGGCGCTACGGGACCTTAGCGTGATACCGCAGCTCTGGCGCCTCGGAGCGCTGGTCCTCCTCGTCTGCCTCGCCGTCACCGGGCCTCGCACCGCGTCAGCCCAGGTGGGGGCGACGACCGACATCATCGCCGGCACGGTGACAGGCCCGGACAGCCAGCCGCTCGGCGGTGCCACGGTCGAGGTCACGTCGCGCGAGACGGGAGGCTCGCGCCAGGTCGCGACCGACGCACGCGGGCGCTTCACCCTGCTGTTTCCGGACGGCGGGGGGCGCTATGAGCTGGTGGTGCGCTACATCGGGATGGCGCCCGCGCAGTTGAGTGTCGCCCGCCAGCGGGACGAAGACCGCATCGTCGCGAACGTGCAGATGGGACTCGCCGCCATAACGATGGAGCCCGTCAGCGTCACCGCCCGACGCAGCGGGCGCGCCGAAAGCGTGGGGAGGGGCGCCGCGGGCCAGGGCTTGAGCCGGGACGAAGTCGCGCGGCTCCCGACCGACGCGTCGGACCTGAACACCGTGGCTACGCTCGCCCCGGGCGTGCTCGCGATCGGGGGCGGCGATACCAGCACCGCCGGTTTCTCCGTCGCGGGCCAGCGGCCCACGGCCAACAACGTGACGCTCGACGGCATGTCGCTCGGCTCGGGCGAGGTGCCCCAGGACGCCGTGCGGGCGATCCGCGTGGTGACGAACAGCTACGACGTCGCCCGCGGCCAGTTTTCGGGCGGCCTCGTCGCGTCCACCACGCGCAGCGGCACCAACACGCCGCAGGGGTCGTTCACCGCCACCCTGCGGGACCGCACCGTCGCCTGGGGCGACGCCACCTCCACGCCGTTCGGCCAGGGGATGACCCAGACCCAGGTCGGCGGCGGGGCGGGCGGGCCGATCGTCCCCAACCGGTTGTTCGTGTTTGCCGCCCTCCAGGGACGCTGGCGCGCGCAGGCCCTGCCCTCGCTCGCCACGGCCGACGCCACGACCCTCGATCGCCTGGGCGTGAGTCCCGATTCGGCGTCACGCTTTCGCGCCCTCGCCGGCGCCACCGGCATGCCCGCCGTGCTGTCCGGCTCCGACGACCGCGCCGGCTACAATACGCTCGGCCTGCTGCGCCTCGACTGGCAGGCGACGCCCGTGCACACCGTTACGCTGCGCCTCGATGGGCACTGGATCTCGCAGGAGCCCACCCACGTGAGCACGCTCGCCCTGCCCGCCACCGGCGCCCGGCGCTCGGAGCAGAGCGGCGGCGTCATGGCGTCGCTCACCTCGTATCTCGGTGGGAATTTCGTCAACGAGGCCCGCGGATACGTGGCCGCCCGTCGCAAGGACGTGAGCCCGCTGCTCGCGCTCCCCACGGCGCGGGTCGACGTCGCGTCTCCCCTGAGCAACGGCGGCCAGGACGTCGCGACACTCACTTTCGGCGGTAACAGCGCCGCGCCGCAGCGCACCGACGACCGGATGCTCGAGCTCACCGACGAGCTCTCCTGGCTGTCGGGCGACACGAAGCACCGGGTCAAGCTCGGCAGCTACCTGAACCGTACCCGGGGCCACGACGACCAGACGCCGAACCAGCTCGGCACATTCACCTTCCCCTCGCTCGCGGCGCTCGCCGCCGACAGCCCATCCACGTTCACCCGTACCCTCGCCCCCCAGGACGTGGACGGGACGGCCTGGAACGCCGCGTTGTACGCCGGCGACACCTGGCATGCGGCTCCGGGTCTCCACGTCATGTACGGTGTCCGGATCGAGACCGCCGGCTTCGACGGCGCTCCCCCGGCGAACCGGGCCGTGGACTCGCTGTTCGGGGTGCTGGTCGATCGGCTGCCGCGCGAGCGGCACTTCTCGCCGCGCATCGGCTTCACGTGGGGATTGGGGAGCGGGGAGGGAGAGGCCCGGCACACGACGTACGTGCGCGGCGGCGTCGGCGACTTCCGCAGCCCCGCGCCCGAGGGCCTGTACAGCACGGTGCTCAAGGCACCCGGAACGATCACCGCGGAGACGCAGCTCGCGTGCGTGGGTGCGGGCGTCCCGACGCCCGACTGGGCGGCCTATGCGGCGAGCCCGGCCGCCATCCCGGCGCGCTGCGCCGACTCGACGAATGGTGCCTCCGCCGCCGCCCGGCCCGACGTGACCACGTTCGATCCCCGGTTCACGGCGCCCCACGCGTGGCGGGCGTCACTCGGCGTGATGCAGCGGGTCGGCGATTTCTCGTTGACGGTGGACGCGAGCTATGCCCGCGGGAAGAGCCAATACGGATTCCGCGACCTGAACCTCATGGGGACGCCGCGCTTCGCGCTCCCGGACGAGGCTGATCGTCCCATCTACGTCCCCGCCGACTCGATCGTGCCGTCCACGGGCGCGCTGAGCCTCACGGCGTCACGCGCGCACCCCGAATTCGGGCGGGTGCTCCTGATCCGATCCGATTTGCAGTCCGACACGAAGCAGCTCACCGTGGCGCTCGCGGGCGCTACCAGGCGGGGCGCGACGGTGCGCCTGTCCTACACGCTCACGCGCTCCCGGGATCAGTCGTCGTTCGCGTGCTGCTCCACGTCGCAGGGGTTCGCGTCCCCCACCACCGCCGGCGATCCCAACGTTCGCGAGTGGGCGACGAGCGACCTGGAGCGGCGCCATGTCGTGCTCGCGACGGTGAACTATCCCGTGAGCGACGCGCTCGAGATCGGAATGATCGGACGACTCGTCTCGGGAGCGCCGTTCACCCCGATGGTCGGATCCGATGTGAACGGCGACGGGGCGCGCAACGACCGTGCGTTCCTGTTCGACCCCGCGACGGCGAGCGACACGGCGGTGGCAGACGGTATGCGGGCCCTGCTCACCACGGCCCCGGCGGGCGTGCGGCGTTGCCTCGAGCGCCAGCTTGGCGGCGTGGCGGGCCGCAACTCGTGCACGGGGCCGTGGCAGCCGGCGCTCGATCTTCAGATCAACTGGTATCCTGCCTGGTTCGGCACCGACCGCCGGCTGACGGTCTCGTTGCTGACGGTCAACCTGCTCGGCGGCCTCGACGAGTGGTGGCACGGTGCGGCGCACCGCCTGGGCTGGGGATACGCTACGACGCCGGACCCCGTGCTGCTGTACGTACGCGGCTTCGACCCGGCGACGCGAGGGTTCCGCTACGCCGTGAACGGCCGGTTCGGCTCGCTCCAAAGTGCCGGGGGCGGGATCATCGTCCCGTTCCAGATCGCCCTGCAAGGGCGGCTCACGCTGGGGCCGAGCGCCGTAGGCGAGCGCGCCCGGAAGGCGAGCGGTCCCGGGCCGGACGACTGAGCGGTACTGGGGGTTCCTAGGGAAGAGAGGCGCCGGTCGGAATCGAACCGACGAATAGAGGTTTTGCAGACCTCTGCCTTACCACTTGGCTACGGCGCCAACTACTTGATGCGACTAGAACTTAAGTGGGGACAAACTGTTACAGAAGGGTCCGACTTTGCCGGAACTCTGCGCCGAGGATCCTCAGTCATCCGAATGATCACGATAACCGCTCTTTTTCATCCAGCTCGGCACTGGCGGCGTCGACACGCGCGCCGGCTTGGGAGCGACTCGCTGGGCCGGAGTCGACGCCGGAATCGAGGTAGGGACTTTGGAGCTCGCCGGATAGCTCGCCGGATTTTTGAGAACGCTATCGAGATTGCCGACCTTCATCGGATGCTGC
>Ga0209239_1000933_pt1 | contig 17166 bp, 23 predicted proteins | sample GraSoi013_2_20cm_FD_185824 | JGI IMG/M metagenome (GOLD analysis project Ga0209239, IMG submission 185824) | Grasslands soil microbial communities from the Angelo Coastal Reserve, California, USA - Sample 10_02_2013_2_20cm (SPAdes) (version 2) | ecosystem: Environmental > Terrestrial > Soil >...
TTTCCTCGTGCGAAGGAGGCCAACCGATCATGACCGTAGCCGCCGGATGGGAAAACTTCTACGTGGTCGTCGGTTCGTCCGCCGGCGCCCTGATCGGATTGCAGTTCGTCGTCATCACGCTCATTGCAGGGAACCCTAACGTCCGACGTGACCCGCGAGTCGGCGGCGCGTTTGCAACGCCGAGCGTCGTTCACTTCTCCCTCGTGCTGTTGCTATCGGCGATGCTGAGCGCGCCTGCGGACGCGATCACCCCTGTCGCCGTTCTTTGGGGATTGGTCGGTCTCTCCGGGGTCGTGTACGTTGTCGTCGTAGCTCGGCGTATGCGTACGCAACGAGCCTACGAGCCCGTGTTCGAGGATTGGTCATTTCATGTTCTGCTCCCGCTTTCGGCATACACACTTCTGGCCGTCTCGGCCTACGCGGCTTACATCGACGTCCGCCCAGCGCTGTTCCTCGTCGGCGCGGCCGCGCTGCTGCTGCTCCTGGTTGGAATTCACAATGCCTGGGACGCTGTCACGTATCAGGTCTTTGTCCGATCGAGACAGGACGGGTAGCTTGCACGGAGAACAATTTGCGCTATGGGATACTCCCGATGGTGTCTCGATACACTTGGAGTGACGATCAATTGCGCCCACATCGGGAGGGCGGAGCTGTCAAGACCGCGGGTAATCTCGCTATCCTACTCCGCCGGCGAGCCACTACCGCACCCACAGCGCAATCCAAATCAGGACGAGCGCGATGCCGGCGGCAACGACTATTTTTTCCGTCTTGGTCATTTGCCGACATCCTTTTCGTGTGCATGAACATATGAAACCAATTGGCCATCCTTGGGGATGCTCCCGGCGGGAATTCGGTAGGTTGGCAGGCAAACTTGGCAAGGCCATCAAGGGATATGCCAGTGGAAAGTTTCTACCGTTGGGCCTCGGATCCGCACTTGCTTCCGGTTCCCGGAACGGTCGGTTAGCGCTTGATCCTCACTTGTACGAAGTTGCGTACGCTAACCGCGGTTTCAAAGAAACCGATTAGGACCGTCCGGTTCCCGCACCTAGAGGCCTCTCGTGCCGTGATCCCGGCAGACCGCATCGACCTCGAGCATGCGTTCGAGCCGAAGCCTCTCTTGCGCGAGGACGAAGGCGATGATTCAGGCCGCTGTCAGGCACTGGAGAACTCGGACTCCGGCACCGATCGCACGCTCATTTCGCGCGCGCCGCAGCCGCCTTGGCGGCGAGCGCCGCGAACTCCTCGCGGCCAAAGGCCGTGCCTGCGAGCCCCCAACCGCCCTCGGCTGCCTCAGTAAGTATCACCCAAGTGCGACTGGCTTGGGTCGGATCGCTGGAGACCTTGGTCACGATCTCGGTGATCTCTTTGACGAGTTGCTTCTGACCTTCGCGGGTCAACGCCGCTGGAGGCGTGATGACCTGGACACGGACCGTCCGTGAAGAGGTGGTCGCTGCGGTGTGAACCGCGCGTGGGTCCATTCGGTGGATGAACGCGGCGGTGTTGTTCAGGTGGAAAGGGCCGGGAGTTGCCACACCCTCCGCGCGGAGGACGGCCATTGTAAGCTCCTTGCCAAGCAGACCGTCGGTCCCAGCCGGGAAAAGGTCTGCCGGTGCATACACGTCAATCATGGGCATGGCGAAGGACCAAGTGAGGGCTGGATTTATGGCTTTGCAATCAGGGCAAGTGGACGAAGCGGGGTGCCGACTCACACGCGTCCAGCGATCGGCCGAGTTGCGGTCAGCCCTTCTCGGCCGTTTCGAGCGCCGCGATCAAAGGACCAAATCCGGGATAGCCATCGTATCTGGCGCCACCAATGAAGAACGTCGGCGTCCCGTTGACACCGCTCTTGACGCCACCCATGAAGTCTTCTCGAACTCTCCCCAGATGGACATGCTGGGCAACCTCTTGCTCGAGCCTCTTCACATCCAGCTCGAGTTTCTTCGCATAGTTGGCGAAGAATCCATGGTCGCTGAGGGACGCTTGATTCTCGTAGAGAAAATCATGCATCTCCCAGAACTTCCCCTGGACGGCAGCCGCCTCGGCGGTTTCCGCGGCCCATTCCGCCTGCGGGTGGGAGGTGGTAATGGGGAAGTTTCGGAAAACGAACCGGAGCTTCGTCCCGAGTTCCTTCTGGACCTTCTTCACGATCGGGTAGGCCGCCCCACAGTAGGGACACTGGTAGTCCCCGTACTCGACGAGCACCATTCGAGCATTGGAGGGTCCCTCCGTATGGTCCCGTTCTCCGACGGGCAGAGTCAATCTCGGCGGTCGGTAATTCGGGTTCGCCATGATCACTCGCCGCGGCCGGGTGATTTGAGTTTCTCCAGTGCGGAAAGGATTCCATCAGCGCCCGGATTGACACCGTCCGGCGAGAGGTAGCTCCACCGGATGATCCCCTTCGGATCGATCACGAACAGCGCCCGCGCCGATTCGCCGTTGCGTTCGGTGAAGACACCGTACGTCCTCGAGATGGCCCCTTTGGGGTCGAAATCGGAGAGGAGCGGGAAGTTCAGGTTGCGATCCTTCGAAAACGCCAGATGACTCCAGACGCCGTCCACGGAGACTCCCAGGAGTTCCGCGTCGAACTTCCTGAACTCAGACATGAGCTGCGCATAGAGTCCCAACTGGTCGCTGCAGACGGGGCTCCAATCCGCAGGATAGAAGCAAAGAACCACGGGCCTGCCGAGAAAATCCCGGAGAGAGACATGCTGATCCGGCGTCGTCTTAAGGGTGAAGTTTGGTGCCTTGGTGCCTGGCTTCAACGGCGACACTTTTTGGTTTTTCGTCTGGAACTCTTTCATCTTAACGTTTGACCTTCATCGCCGACCGCTACGGGCTTTCAAATGCGTCCCTGGCTCGGCTCCTTAACATCTTCGGGGACGTATAGGGTTTTGGTCGAACCCGGTCCCTTCAATCCGCCGTCTCCTGGACGGCCTCCTCGATGAGTTTCACGAATCCGGTCGCATAGTGGGTGATTCCTCCCGCGTGGCTCGCCGCGGGGAACACCACGGTCGTCGCCCCGGCCCGCTGCGCCATGAAGAGTTCCTCCGCAGGATCGACCATCAAGTCCTTCCCCGAGACGGCGTACCACGACGGAAGCGTGTGCCACGCGACCGGCCCGGACGGGGTCAACGCGATAGAGAAGTTGAGCGGGATCTGCTCCGCGTTCAGGGTCGCCTCGAGGTTCGGGTTGAGGTCCTGACAGAAGAACTGCGCGAAAAAGGCCGGGTCAATGAAGGCGGGCGATGCGAAAGGCGTCCCCGTCCAGATGAGGTGGTTGAACGCCTCGGAGGTGTGGAAGCCCGCACCGAGGCTGAAGATCGAGTCACCCTGCTCGGGGACGAACGCTGCGCTGAAGACAAGGCCGAGCACGTCGGACCGGCCGTACGCTGCGTTCGAGATCACGATCCCACCGTACGAGTGTCCGACGAGGATCTTCGGACCCGATATGCCGTCAAGCACCGCGCGGACGATTGCGACGTCCCCGGCGATCGACAACAGGCCGAGCGTCGGGGTCACGGTCGTGAACCCGTCCTTCTCGAGCCCTGCGACAACAATGTCCCAGCCAGGCGGCGAGGCCCAGGCGCCGTGGACGAGGACGATCGTGGGCCTGGTCTCGGAATTGTTCGCGCGCGCGGTCGCCGGCAAGACCGAAACGATCAGTATCGCCGCGATGAGGATCATGAGCCGAGGCAACCGCGGCCTTGCGGGACCGCGGGCGGGGCGTTCGACGTGTCGAGCGAATGAGGCGTTCATACAAGAACCTTCGAAGGGCCCGATTGAATCGCGTCTATAAAAGGTGAGACCGACAGGGACGATATAAGACGGCAGCTGGCGCGTTCGAAACTTGATGAAGGCTCTGCGAACCCACGAAGTATCTCTCGCAGGGGTGCCGACAAAAGCGAGTTCCGGTACGGCAACTGAAGGACGAAGAACCATCAGCGTCTGATAAAATAGCATGCTCCCGGCGGGATTCGAACCCGCGTCTGAGGCTCGAAAGGCCCCGATCCTTGACCGGACTAGACTACGGGAGCGGAACGGCCGGTTAGCGGCGTGGGCCATAAATGCTTTTGGAACTCGGCTCCCGCGAATCGCCGGACAGCGGAAACTAGATGGGGCTTTCTGCTTTCGACGACCGGGATGCCACGAAGCCGGCCGAGCATCACGGAACTTGCGTTCCTGATCTGCGGGGTCCTCATCATCCTCGTCGGGTGGGTCGCAGACTTCCTCGGCCTCTTCGAGCTCGCATCGGAACCCGCCGGACATGGGTCCTCGACCACGTTCCCCCTTCGCCTCTTCATGACGATGTTTGGGGTCGCCTTCTCGACGATCGGTGTCGGTTTCGAGAATTTCCCCCAGATCCTCCTGGGCGGCGATCGGGCGAAGCGATTCATCGTGGCGCTCCTCTTCTTGGGGGACGGCTCGTTGCATCTTTACGCGTTCAACGACCACCTTGGCGATCTCTTCTCGGCGACCTTCTTCGCGGTCTTCTCCGCGGTTCAGATCGCGGCCGCATTCGTCATCCCGTACACGAAATATCGGCTCGACTCCATATGGCTCGCCCTCACGGCGTTTCTGATCCTCGCCTACGTCGTCACCCGCACGGTGGCGATCTGGCCCATCGGATTCGTCGAGGACGTGGACGCCCTCGGAATCGTCTCGAAACTCGTCGAACTCGTCACGGTCCTCGTGCTCGTGTCGCTCGTCCAATCGGAGCGTGCATCCCGGCGCCAGGCCGGGCCTGTCCCGGTCGCCTCCCATCGCTAATGGGCTAGATTTCGGCCGCGACTTCCTTCGCGAGGAGCCGATATTCTTGCTCCTTCATGGCCGCCGGATTCGCGGAGATCAGGAGGTACGAGTCGTTCAGTGTGATCTTCTCGTTCACTTTCTGAAGGAATCGCATGATCGACGCAAACCCGTTCTGTGAGATCATGTACTCGAGACCCTCGAGGACGACCGCCGCGTTCCCACCATCCGAGGCGAAGTCGGAAATGGCGGTGGCGATGTCGACGAGGGCACTCGGTTCGGCGACGGCCATTCCTTTCGCCGTGCCGCCCGCGGACTTGGAGAGCCAGATGAACCCCGCGCCTTCGATCCGATAACGGGATCTCAGGTCGTCCGGATGGATGCGTGTGATGCAAAGCCCGCGTGCGTTCGTCTGAAGGAGGTCGGAGAAGAGCGAGAAGACGCGTTCCGCCTTCGGCTCCCGAACGAGGTAGACCCCGCGACGCCCGATGTCGTTCCGTACGGAGAGCTCGCCCCCGCCGACGACCGGGATGCCCTCTTCTTCGATCATCCGGCCCTCCATCGCTTCCACGTCACGATACAGGACCGCGAGTTTCGACTTCGCGAGCACGCTCAGTTCCGTGGACGAGTACCCGCGGGTGGTGAGGGAGCCGATCTCCCGCCACGCGGCCTTCAGGCCCTCTTCATAGCCTTTCAGAAAGGCCTTGCGCTTCTCGTCGTCGCCCATCCCTGTGCGACGGCATAAGGCCCGGACGTCCGTATAGAGATTTCGTGGCGTCTACCCGATGTAGCCGAGGTCTTCGCGCTTGTCCGGAGTCTCGGGCGCGGCTTCGATGTCCTTCAGCTTCGACGTGATCTGATCGATCTGCTTCGCCTTGTTCTCCAGCTCGCTGAACGAGATCTCGAGACCGAGGTATTTCGTGAGGACATCCAGGACGGCCTGCGCACTCTTTGGGTCGACGAAGTAACCGGACGTCTCACCCATGAGGCACACCGCATGCATGTCGTACAGGCGACCGAGGCCGAGCAGGAGGCCGCTCGCACCGACGATTCCGGCACCGGGTTCCCCGCGGGAGAACACGACGCCGTACTTCTCCATCTCCTTCACGAGCTCGATGCCCGTCGCGGCGCCGAGGACACGAGGCTTCGTCACCATGCGGCCCATCCCATACCCGCCGAGCGTGAAGATCCGGCGCACGCCGAGCTTCTTCAGCTCTCGGAGGATGAAGTCGCTGAGCTCGTATTGGCCCTCGGGCGTCAGGCCCTGGTAGTCGCCGGTCAGGAGGACGAGGTCCTGCCCCGCGCCCCTCTTCACGAAGTGCATCTCGTTGTTCACGAGCTTCACCTGTCCATCGTCCTGGACGAGGACCTGCGGCGGGAAGTATTTCGAGAAGATCTCCGCGAACTTCACCGCCTTCAGCTCGTCCTTCAGGTGCTCCGCGGCGAGCTTGCCGACGTTCCCGATGCCCGGGAGGCCTTCGATGAAGATCGGGTCCTCCAGCTTCGGATGGTCCGTGTAGCGGATCGTGATGTTGTCCATGGCTCTCATCTCTCCAATTCGTGGACGCGCTTAAGTTTGCGCCTGTAGGCGCCGTAGCGGTCCTCCGGGGAATACCGGGGTGGCATCGGGTTCCCGGTTGCATGACCGCAGTTCGGGCAGACCTCCTTCAGGGAATAGCGCCCGCAGGCGCTGCACTTCTTGAGGACGGATCGCATCGCCTCAGTCCTTCCGGTGGAATTTCGCCTCGCCGCCTTTCGCGGTCAGGGCCTTGATCACGCGCGCGGCCGCCTTCTGGATCTCCTCTTCCGCGGTCTTGTAGTCCGGCGCCCGCACGACGACTCGATATCGCGGCGCCCCGATATACTGCACCTTCACGGACAGGCCATCCGATTCCATCGCGGCCTTCGCGAGCGCCTCCTTGATATGGATCGCACCCTCCGGGCAGAAGTCCGTCGCCTCCACGTATCCGTCGATCGTCACGTGCGGCGGGATGATGTTCTCCTTCGCGACCTCGACGAAGGTCTTCACCCATGGGCCCTTGAACCCCTCGCCCTCGAGGGCGTCCTCGTCCATCACGCTCTCCTCGAACGCCCGGTACAGAGTGCCGAAGGAATCGAGGATGTCGTACCCGAACTCCTGCCAGCACTCGTCCACGGTCTTGCCGAGACGCTGGGCCACGATCCCCAGGAGGTTCTCCGCCTTCTGCTCGTTCTTCCATTCCTGGATCTTCTCGCGGCGCTGGTGTTCGTTGACCGCCTTCAGCGAGAGGTCGATGTGTCCTTTGTCCTTGTCGACCTTCAGGACCTTGCAGACGACCTTCTGCCCTTCGCGGACGTAGTCCCGGATGTACTTGATCCAGCCGGAGGAGACTTCCGCGATGTGGATGAAGCCCTCCTTGGCCTCGTACTCGTCCAGGGTCACGAAGGCGCCGAAGTTCTTCACGTTCGTCACGGTGCAGACGACGAGCTCGCCCTCATCGGGCCAGTCGTAGCCGCGCGCGGCGGCCGTCTTCGCCTCCGCCATTACTCGAGGACCCCCAGGATCTCGCCTCGGATCGCGGCCTTCCCGCCCGTCGGTTTCGCGACCGTGGCGCCGCAGACCGGACAGAGGACCACGCTCGCGGCGCGGTCGAAGACGATCTGCTCGTTACCGCAATCCTCGCACTTGACCCGGAGGAACTGACTCGTGGGCTTCGGGATCACTTGTGCACCTCCACGAGCTCGAACTTCTTCGCTCGGATGCCGGGCCGCTGGTGGGCCTTCTTGCACTCGCGGCAGCGGAACCGCAGATGGATCCGTTTCGTCGGTTTCTCGCGGCCCTCGGGCTTCGGACGCGGGAAGCCGCCGTACCCCGCGGTCACGCGTCGGAATCGTCTTTGCCCAGCCCGGAGTTCCGACCGCGGACGGTTCTTGACGCGCTCCACTTCGAGCTCCGTGTGCTTGTTGCAGAAGGGACAGTAACCGCGGATACGCTGGGGCATCTTCATGGAGGCCGACCGGAGCGCCGATACACCGAAGACCTTCTATTAAAGGGTTGCTGGCTTCGCTCAACGAGCAAATCGCAGCAAGTCAGGGGACCAGGTCGAACACGTCCCGACCTCCTGAAACGTCTCGAAATCTCGTTCCACATCTCGCCGCGTCCCTTCCATCGGAAGAAATATATATTGTTAAATTAATAATTGGCGGGGAGATACAAACGAGCAGGGAAGTCCGCCTCAGTCGAAGGGACGAGACCCTGGTGGACCTGCTGATCGAGACGGGCCTTTCGAGGAACATCGCCAAGACGCTCGTCTTCCTGTCGAAGCGGGAAGAAACCACGTCCGTCGAGATCGAAAAGGCGACGGGGCTTCGCCAACCCGAGGTCAGCATCGCGATGCAGGAATTGCGGCGTCGCAAATGGGTCGACAAGCGGGACATCAAGAAGGAGGGCAAGGGCCGGCCCGTCCATTCGTACCGGCTGAGCGTCCCGTGGTCGGAGATCCTGGCGCACATCGATCGCGAGGAACAGGCGAAGATCGATCGGATCGAAGCGAATCGCAAGAAGCTCAAGACTTTCGCGTAGGCTTCCGTGCCGCACGCAAGATGCGGACTCCCTTTTCCATGCCGACCAGGACGGTGTCCGCCATCTGGAGGAAGAGGCCGTGGCCCACGACACCCGGGATTGCGATGATTTGCGCTGCCGTCTTACCGGGCGTTGTGAGAGGGCGGAACCGGGCGTCCACGATGTGGTTTCCGTTGTCCGTCCGGAAGATTTCTCCATCCTTGCGTCGGAGGTCGACCGTCGCTCCGAGCGCCTCCAAGGCGTCCGCGGCGAAATGCCAGCCGAACGGGTGCACTTCGACGGGGACCGGCGACTTCGACCCGAGGCGAGGCACGAGCTTTGATTCGTCCACGATCACGATGAACTTCTTCGACGCAGCGGCGACGATTTTCTCGCGGAAGAGCGCGCCGCCAAGGCCCTTGATCAAATCGAGTTTCGGATCCACCTCGTCCGCGCCGTCCACGCACAGGTCGGGACGCGTTCGCTCCTCGAGTAACGTGAGCGGGATCCCGAGTTCCTTCGCCACCTCCGCGGTCGCGAACGACGTCGGCACGCCCTTCAAGTCCATGCCCTCCTTGACCAGGCGGGCGACGCCGTCCAGGAAATGCCGCGCCGTCGAGCCCGTCCCCAGGCCGAGGACCATGCCCGGCTTCACGAAAGCGAGTGCGGCCGCCGCGGCTTTCCGTTTCATGTCGTCGGGGGAAGCCAACTCACGTCCTCCGCCGGAGTTCTCCGACGAGTTCCACCAGGCCCTCGATCACGAGGTCGTCGAGTTTCTGGCCGAGCGCCTTCGAGGCCTTCGCCGGATCTCCCGTGACCCCGGACCAGTACTTCCTCGGATCGTCCACGACCGCGTAGGGCGGGATCTCGTTCTTCCCCGCGGGGGCGCGGCCCTTCACGAGTTCCGGATTCGCGGTCAAGATGCGGGATGTCTCGCCGGCGCCTGCGTGGCCATCGCCCTCCGGAAGGATCCCCTCCGAGGCGTAGATCAAATCATAGTCAGAAAGGACGGTCGCCTTCAATCCGGTGCCGCGGTCCACGACCTCTTGGGCTGCGGCGCGAAGGGCCATCATGTGCTCTCGACCGGCATGACCGCTGACAATCATCAGGCGGTGGACGCCGTTTCGCACGAAGTCGTCGAGGACATCGCGGACGAAGGCCTTGAGGGAATCCACGGACACGCTCACGGTGCCAGGATAGGGCCGCGTCGTCGTACAGACTCCGTACGGAATCGACGGCGCGACGAACGCACCCGTTCGCCGGGCGACCTCATCGAGGACATGGAGTGGTTGGAGCATGTCCGCGCCGAGCGGCAGGTGCGGGCCGTGTTCCTCCAACGCACCCACCGGGACGATCACCACGGGATCCGTCCGAGCGAGGGCCGCGAATTCCTCCGAGGTCATCTCGGCGACGCGCACGCCGCGGAATCGGCCCGAGGTCCATAAATCGTTTCGTGGCGAAGTGAGGGGAATCAACCTTAAATAAGGTTAACATCTTCCGCCCGAATCCTTTTCGCGCGGGCGGCCTTGCGACGGATATGCGGGTCGCGGCGCTCTTCTCTGGCGGCAAGGACTCCACGTATGCCGCGTATGCCGCGGTCCAACGCGGATGGGAGCTCACGCATCTTCTGTCAATTTACCCGGAGGACCGCGACTCGATGCTCTTCCACGTTCCGAATCTGCACATGACAACACTCCTCGCAGAGGCCATGCAGCGTCCTCTGATTTCGGAAGAGGCGCACACGGGGGAGGAAGGCGAGCTGGACGCGTTGCGGCGGATCTTTCGACGCGTTGATGTGGACGGCCTCGTGGTCGGAGCGATCGCGTCGGACTACCAACACGAGCGGGTCAATCGAGTCGCGGAGGAATCGGGCCTTCGAGTGTTCGCCCCGCTATGGCGGCACGATCCGCGGCGCCTCATTCGTGACTATCTTGCGTCCGGTCTCGACATCGTCTTCTCCAGTGTCTCGGCCGAGGGGCTTGACGCGAGCTGGCTCGGACGCCGCTGGGATGAATCGACGATCGAGGACCTCCTCCGCCTGGAGCAAACCCGCGGCGTCCATCCGTGCGGAGAGGGCGGAGAGTTCGAGACCCTCGTGCTCGACGGTCCTCTGTTCCACCAACGGGTCGAAATCCTTCGGGCAGAGCCGCAATGGTCGGGCAGCGCGGGAGTGTGGCGGGTCCTCGACGCGCGCCTCGTCCCCAAGTCGGGGCCGATCACCGCCGACGCCGGGCCTGCGGGACCGTCCGAAGGTCCTTGAAGAACTGGGACCGCTCGTCTTCTTCCGCGATCTTGGCGCCCGCGACCTTCGCGAGTTTCAGACAGGCCGTGCGGAGCCGCGTCTTCCCCGCGATCGCGAACGCTCGCGCGAGGGCTTCGTATGAATAAGCAATCGGGAAATCACCGATCTTGTTTCCCTCACAGATCTCGAGGGCTCGCTGCGCGTGGTAGAGGGCAGGCTCCGGGCGACCGAGCACGGCGTACACACGGGAGATCTGCCACTCTCCGATGGCGAGCTCCTTCGGCCCTCCGACGACGCCCCAGTGGTAGCGGGACGCATGGGCCATGTGGATCATCGTGTCGCTCTCCTCCTTCGAACGCGCCTTCTTCTCGAGGAGGACCCACGTCGAATTGAACAAATGGGCGGCCATCTTTCGGTTCCATTCAAAATCCGCCTTCGATGTCATGACGACCTGTCTCCGAGTTGCGGGCGCCGTGGGGCTGGGCAGATTTGAACTGCCGTCGCAGGGTCCCAAACCCCGAAGGATAGACCAAGCTACCCCACAGCCCCGGCGCCGCGAGCAACCGGGTGGCGCGATAAATACGTTGTCTCAACGGCGCCGCTTCGGCTTCCGAACAGAGGCCGATGCATCCTTCGCGGCGGCGCGGACCGCGGCTTCGCTCGTCTTCCGTGGCCTCCATCCTTTTGCCTTGATGCGATCAATGGCGAGCTGCATCACGCGGACATCTCCGGCCCAACCGCGGCCCCCGCCCGCTCCTCCCGTCCACCGGTATTCCACGCCAGTCAGACCGAGTTCGTCGCAAATCGCATCGGCGAGGGAGTGCACTGTGATCGTGTCATCGCTCCCGAGATTGTACACGGACACGGATTCGTCCGCGGCACGGACCCCGGTGGAAATTCCGGCGATGACGTCATCGATGTACACGTACGACTTCGCGGTCCCGGGATCTGATCCGAGGATCTCGAGCCGCTTCGGATCGCGGGCCAGTTTCCGTACAAGGTCGATGACGACGCCGTGGCCGCTCCGACCGCCAACCACGTTCGCCATGCGAAAGATCACCGCTTGCACGCCAAACGTGTGCGCGTACGCGGACAGGAGCGCTTCGTCCGCGAGCTTCGTCGCGCCGTACACGGAGATGGGCTCCAAGGGGGCATAGTCCTCCGGGGTCGGGACAACGGTGGCCTCGCCATAGATGGTCGACGTCGACGTGAACACGACCTTGGGGACCTTCGCGGCTCGGCACGCCTCGAGGACTCGGTAGGTCGCGAGGATGTTTTGATCGATCAGCGGTTTCGTTCCCTCGCGGCCCAGGCGCACGTCGGGATTCGCCGCGAAATGGTATACGACCTCCGCGCCGCGGAAGATCGGGACGAGGTCGCCGCGCAACAGGTCCTGCCTCCGGAGCGTCGCTCCGGATTTCATTGCACTCTCCAGGTTCGCGCGCTTCCCCGCCTTCAGGTGGTCCACCGCGACGACGGTCGCTTCGTCGACCAGAGCGTCCGCCATGTGACTCCCGATGAAACCTGCGCCTCCGGTGATGACAACCTTCGATCGGGACATTCGGGTCGACACAACTCGCGGAGCGTATTCAAGGTTCCTTCGGACCCCGGAGGTGCCCGAGGAGGGCCGCCACCGCCCGCGCCCGATGGGAGTAGCGGTTTTTCTCTGTCACCGTCATCTCCGCGAAGGTCTTCGTCGCTCCCTCGGGGACGAAGATCGGATCGAATCCGAAGCCGCCCGTTCCCCGCTCGCCGGCCGCGATCGTCCCCTGGCACTCCCCATGGAAGACGTCGTGGGCCTCTCCCTGCCGAAGGAGGAAGGCCGTCTCGAACCTCGCGGCCCGCGTCTTCGCATCGGCCAAGAGTTTCAGGATGCCCACGTTCCCGAGGCGCTTGTGCACGTAGGAGGAATACACGCCGGGAAAACCGCCGAACGCGTCGAGGAAGAGTCCCGAGTCGTCGATCAGATAGTCCCCCTCGATCTGGTCGTCGAGGACCGTGGCGGCGAAACGGACGACCTTCTCGAGCCGGTCCGCTTGGATCTCCGGATAGCTTCGATCCTCGTGGACCATTTTCAGGCCCGCGTCAGCGAGCATGGCAGCCACTTCGCGGTACTTGCCTTCGTTCGTCGTGACGAAGGCGATCACGTGTAGCGCCCCCGGGTCTCGATCTCCTTCACCGTCGCGATGATGTCGTCCGCCTCCCGGCCCATCACCTCGCGGTACCCGCGGACCACCTCGCGGTAATACGACGTCGCTCGGGCGTGGGCGCTCACGAGGCCCTCCCGCAACAGATGGAGGTCCACGCCCCGGGCCTCGCGACCACGATCCTTTGCACCCAAGCTGAAATCAATCATCACGATCCGTCCGTCTCGCCACAGCATGTTCGATGTCGTGAGGTCTCCGTGGACGATCCCGCCCCGATGCAAACGTCCGACCACACGCCCCATCTCGCGCGCGGCTGCGAGGCTGCCGGGGCCGCCGCGATCCAGTACTTCCTTCAGGGTCGGTCCCGGAATGTATTCCATCACGATCTGCGCCTCTTCAAGGTCGATGTCATACAGAATCGGAACGGAGACTCCGGCCGTGCGGGCCTCCGCCATGAGGCGCGCTTCGGTCCGGATCCGCGATCGACGCAGGCCGTCATCGAGTTCCTTCAGGCGGTATGTCTTCGGCACACGGGCCTTGTCGACGGCCGGGCGACCGAGGAACTCGGTCCGACGCAACTCGGCCTCGGCCCCCCGTTTCATCAACACGACCGCGCGATAAGGACCCGCGACAAAAGCCTTTCTTCGAAGGCGCTTGCGCCGCCGAATGGGGCGAGGAATCAACGAGCCGGCGCGAGGAAGCGAGAGGCCTCGGAGGCCGCCAGCTCGCTTCGCGCGGGTACGAAATCGGGAGGGAGACATCGCGCATAACGCGGCTCCAGGATCCTCCCCTCGAGCAGTACGATCGCGGCACGGTCCCGCTCGCTCCGGATCGCCCGGCCCGCGGCCTGGAGGAGCCGGTTCACGGCCGGATAGACGACGGCGTAATCGTGGCCCTTCGCGAAGCCGAATTTCCGGGCGTAGTAGTCTCGGAGGGCCTCCCCTTCGACGCTCGGCGGGCTGAGCGGGAGGCCCACCACGATGACGGCCGCCAGAAGGTTGTCGTGGTAGTCGACGCCCTCACTGAGCGACCCGCCCTGGACCCCAAGGAGGAGGGCTCCGCCGCCATCCGCCCGGGCGAGCCGCAGCGCCTCGAGGGCCCCGTCCCGCTGGGTCTTGCTCCACTGTGGGCGCTCCACGAGGATCTGTTTCGGGACGTGCGCCGCCCGAATTCGCCGATGCGCCTCCCCGAGCAGCTCGTACGAAGGGAAGAACGCCGCGAGGTTCCCGGGCACCGCCGCCGCGATGCCGCCGATCTCCCGAGCGATCGCATCGTGCATCTCCTTGCCCCGTTTCACGAACAGGGTCGTCACATCCGGCGATACCAAGAGCAATCGGTTCTCCCGCGGAAACGGGGACGCATAGGTCCGCAGGACCCGTCGGCGGGTCGCGATTCCGAGCAAGTCGGCGTACATCTCCGCGGGGAAAAGAGTCCCGGACATCAGGATGCTCGAATGGATGCCGTCGAAGACGGATCGGCTGAGGACGCTCGGGTCGAGAAGCCGGAACGCGAACTTCCCGTCCGGGCCCGGGACGACGAGTCGCAGAATGCCTTCGTCCTGGTCCCGCCATCGGACGAAGAAATCGGCGACCTCGGGGAGATGGGAGGGAATCCCGCGCCGGACGGCATCTTCGCCCGCAAACGCGAGGCCCTCGACGAACGCGGTGTAGCCGCGCGCCTCGCCCCCCTTACTCTGGAGGCCCGCCTCGACCACGTCCAGAAACTCGTCCTTGCGGGCGATCCGCTCGGTAGGCAACCCGGTGAGGAAACGTTCCATCGATTTCGCGATGCCAATGAGTTCATGGGCCACCTCCCCATCGATCGACCGCGCTTCCTTCGCGGCCTTCAGGAGGTCCATCACGGCAAGGTCCCCGACCAGATGGGCGCGGATCCGGTCCGGAAGATTGTGCGCCTCGTCGACGATGAGGACCAGATCGTCAAGGGATCGTCCGAGCCGTGGGAGGAATCGCTCGCGGATCTCGCTGAACAGGTAATTGTAGTCGCAGACGACCAACCTCGATTTCGCCGCTGCGTCCATCGCGACCCGATGAGGGCACACCTGACATGCGCCGCTCGCCCGGACGAGCTCCTGCACGTGCAGGGTCCGCTGGAGGACCGCCGCGACGACCGCGGAGTTGTCCCGCGTGAAGAACGCACACGTCCTCGACTTCACCTTGAAGTCGCAGAACTCGTGGAACGCGCGACCATGGGACGGCGCCCCCTCCTGAAGGCACATCGAATGCTTCGCGATCAAGTCGATCGTCGGGATCCGAGGCCCCTTTGCTTCGATCCTCCGGACCGTTTCGATCGCGATCCGATGGTGGCTCTGACGCGACGTGAGGAACAGGACGAGCTTGTCCGCGACCAGCGCATAGTCGAGGGCCGCCACGAGCGCCACCGCGGTCTTCCCGATGCCGGTCGGAGCATGGGCGAGCAGATGCATGCCCTCCGCGACGGTCCGTCGTGCATCCTGGAGGAAGTCCGATTGGCCGTCACGGACCCGATCGAAAGGCCAGGGCACGGAACCGGAAGGCGGACGGACGTTGGGCCGGAGTTCTACGCCTTCCATGAGGGCCCCGAGGGTTCGGTCTCCTCACGCGCACGGGAATATGAAGCGCTTCCCCGGAGAGGGCCGAAACTACTCCCAGTGCTGGCGGTCCCGGATAATTGAAAAGGAGCGCTTAAGCGGGCGCGGGATGGTCCGTCGTCGTGGCACGTCCTTGCTTCGTGTGCGGGTTCGAATCCCGCGCCGCGATCTGCCCGCGATGCAACACGATCCTGCGCGCGGAGCGGGCCGTCTGCCGGACGTGCGGAAGGGCCTTCGACGGATGGATCGCGATCTGCGATGCCTGCGGCGGATTGACGGTCGGCGAGCCAAAGGGACCGAGCGACCGCGAGGCCGTGAAGACCTTGTCGTCGATCCCGGGGATCTCGGAGTCGAGGGCGAAGGAACTGGTCGCGAAGGGCTTTCGCGATTTCGCCGATGTGATCCGCCTCGCCCTCCCGGAGAGTGCGGTCCGCGCGGGACTGCATCACACGATCGCGCGGAAGGCGCTGCTGCTCGACCTCGTGACCCGCCAGGAACAGCACGCGAGCGGCGCCCAATGCCCCATGTGCGGAGCCGCCTGGCTCGTCCACGCGACCCGATGCCCGGCGTGTGGTTCCAGCTTCGATCTCGCACTCGATCCCGTGGTCATGGAACAGAAGCTCCAGGAGATCACGGGAGAGATCGTCGACCTGGCGATGGACGAAGATTTCCAGGGGATGCCCGAGTCGATCCGGGACGAGCTTTTGCAAGCCTTCGGCGGCGTGAGTCCCGAGAATCTCCTCCGCGAGGAGTACGAGCACCAAGTCGAGGCGTGGCGGCGGAAAGGGTTCGACGTCACATCGGTGGAGTTGGTCTTGACCGAGGATCTCCCTCATTTTCGTGAGCGGACCCCCCAGCTGATCCGAGCCCAAGTGATGAAGAAGGCCGAATCCGGAAAGTATCGGTGCCCTTTGTGCGAGGTGGCGGTCGACCGGATGGCGGAGGAATGCGGCAACTGCGGCGCGCGTTTCGCGTGACGGCGGAGCGTAATCCTAAATACGGACGCACCGTGACCGAGGAACGATGCGGGGACCCTACTCCGACTACGCCGCCCCTCCGGTCTACGTGTATCCGGACCGACCGAAGCCCGGCGTGCATTTCAGCCGCACGGAACTGGTCCAGCTCGGCGTGGCCATCCTCGCGCTCAGCGCCGCGTTCACGATCCTGTACGTTCGATCGGACCTCCTGTTGTTCGGCCAGAATCCGGCGTTTTTCCTCGCGATTTACTTCCCGGCCTCCCTCCTGGCGGTCGGCACCGGAGTGGGCCTCCATGAGATCATGCACAAGGTCGTCGCGCAGCGGTATGGTCTCTGGGCCGAGTTCCGGTACAACCTGCGCGGCCTGGCGTTCGCCTTCATCTTCGCCGCCGCGATCGGCTTCCTCTACGGTGCTCCAGGAGCCACCTGGATCTCCGGGGCCGTCACGAAGGAGCAGAACGGTCGAATCAGCGCCGCGGGCCCCGTGACGAACATCGTCATCTCTGCCGTGCTCTATGCGGGGTTCCTCGCCCTCATGCCCCGGGCTTCCAGTTTCGGAGGCCTTCTGGTCGTCCTCTATCTGATTCAAGCCGCATCCGTGAACGCCTTCCTGGCAGGGTTCAACATGATCCCGGTCATGCCGCTCGACGGCGCCAAGGTCTGGGCTTGGAACAAGGCCGCCTATCTGGGGATCGCCGCAATCGCCCTTGCCCTCATCTACGTGACCGTGTTTCGACAGGGCTGAACTCAGCGGTTCATCATGCTGGCCAGGTAGCCGGCACCGAAGCCGTTGTCGATATTCACGACCGCGACACCGGGCGCACACGAATTCATCATGCCGAGCAGCGCCGCCATCCCGTCGAAACTCGCCCCGTATCCGACGGAGGTCGGGACCGCGATCACCGGGACGCTCACAAGGCCCGCGA
>Ga0209239_1000934_pt1 | contig 17155 bp, 33 predicted proteins | sample GraSoi013_2_20cm_FD_185824 | JGI IMG/M metagenome (GOLD analysis project Ga0209239, IMG submission 185824) | Grasslands soil microbial communities from the Angelo Coastal Reserve, California, USA - Sample 10_02_2013_2_20cm (SPAdes) (version 2) | ecosystem: Environmental > Terrestrial > Soil >...
CCTCCTGGCCGCGGCCTTCGGCGTCAGCTGCGTGGTCGCTCTGTGGTACCTGTTGGTCGCCTGGGCGCTCCGGGTCGGGCCAGGCGCTAAGATGCCGGCGACCGCAGCTGACGACCAACCAGAGGGAGGGACAGGGATGACCGAGGCTCCGAAGGCCTGATGGAACGGGCAGCTGGCCCTCCGCCCGGCCAGCCGCCCGCCGGAGACCTACTCGATCCGCTGATCGAACGCTTCCTGCGCCGCGTGGGCAGGAAGGGATCGCAGCGCACCGAGGAGAACTACGGCTGGGGGCTCACCCACCTGCGCCGCTTCCTGGCCGCGCGCGGCGTCGACCAGCTGGACGAGCTGGACGAGGAGGGCCTGGAGGACTTCCAGCAGGACCTCCTGGAGCGGGGCTGGACGCCGCGCTCGCGCTCCCTGGCCCACACCGCGGTGCGCAGCTTCCTGCGCTGGCTGCTGGAGCGCGAGCTCATCGACTGGAGGCTGCTGCGGGCCGTGGACCCGGTCAAGGTGCCCAAGGGCCGGGCCCGGCCCATCCCCCGCGACGACCTGGCCGCGATCATGGCCCACCTGGGGCCGCGCCGGCGGGACGCCACGCTCCGCGAGCTGCGGGATCGGGCGCTGTTCCACTACCTGCTCACGAGCTCGGCGCGCATCTCCGAGGCGCTCCAGGTGCAGCGCGACGACTACGCCGCCGCGGTGATCACGAAGAAGGGCGGCGACCCCCGGGCGCTCCGGATCCCGCCCACCGTCCGGGCGATGATCGACGACTACCTGGCCGCCCGGCGCGATGACTGCCCCTGGCTCTGGATCACGCTCGAGCTGGGACGGCCGCCGCGGCTGCTGGGCCGGCACAGCGCCAACCGCGCCTGGGGCCGCCTCGCCCGTCAGCTTGGCGTCCGATCCTGGTCATCCCACCGTCTGCGCGACACCGGGGCCACCTACCTGACCAGGGAGGGGGTGCCCTCGCTGGTCGTCTCCGACTGGCTGGGCCACGACGACCCGGGCTCGACGCAGAAGTACGTAGAGATCGTCGACGAGGAGCGCCTGGACGTGGTGGAGAGGATGGAGCAGCTGGTCCGGCGGCCGCCGGCGCCGACCTACCGGCAGGGGGTGGCGGCGATCCGGCGTTCGCGCCCGGACAGGCGATCTGCTACGATCGGGGCCGCTGAAAACCGAAGACGGTAGACGGGTTAGGCGCTCAGGGCAGCCCAAACCGGACTAGGCGACCTCTCCGCGCCGCCGGAGTCGTCCTCAGGGTCCCCGAAGGTAGCCCGGAGCTGCGCCTCGGAATAGTACACCCGGTTTCCGACCTCGATTGCGATCAGCGCACCCGCCACCTCGAGCTGGTAGAGGTGGCGGGTCGTCACCTTCCAGCGCCGGAGGACGTCCCGTAGGGACACGCCGGCAGAGCGGGCCTTCGGGGCCCGCGCGTACGTACGCTTGACACCTACCACACTTTCTGTTGATACTGTGGTTTGTGTTGGCTGCTCCCTCTGCATCGGTGCCTACGGTATCAGCCGCAGCCCCGATCGCTCTCCGCGGTGCAGAACGCGGAGCGCCACACCGGGACCCGGGGGCCCAGCGGGGTGCCGGCGACGGGCTATGCAACCACGACGGGAAACCCTCCCTGCCGTGACGACCCCCGGTCCCACCTCCAAGCGCGTGACCGAGCTGCTCCTGCAGTGGGACATCGACAACCCGATCCCGACTGTCCCCCCGTGGGTCCCCCAGCTCGGCTACGACCGGCCCACAGCGCGCGCCCTGCTCGACGCCACCGAGGCCCACGAGCGCCGGCGCCGGCGCTACATCGAGAAGCTGCAGAAGGCGGCCGCCAATGGCTGATCTGCCGCTCTACGCGATCGCGCGCATCTCCGATTCCGACCCTTCCCTGGAGTGGGGACCGGGGGGGACGCAGGCGGACGTCCCTCCCACCCTCGCTCAGATCCTCGTCGAGGCTCAGCTGGCGTTCGACGCAGACGACCAGATCCACGATGCCGCATCCCAGCCGGCTGAGCCTCTCAGCGCGCCGACTTCCCCCACCGTAGGGGGAGGGGAACTACCACCACCGAGCGACACCCCCTCCCCCACCCCTCCCCCCCGCTGGGGCCTGTGGAGGCGGCTGCGCCTCCTCCTCTCCGTCTTCGCACTCGGCTGCGGGGCTGCTGCTCTCTGGGCGGCCGCCTCCCTCCCCTCCGACCGCCTGGCAAGCGACACCTCCAGCACGGTCTCCGCACCACGCTTCGCACACGACCACCCAGCCCATGCCAGGCCAGCGCGAGCACCAACGCCGCCGTAGGAAGTCCTCCAAGCCGAGCATCTGGGCCGAGCTGCGCGCCAAGGGGGCCGCGGCCGGCCTGCAGGGCCACCGGCAGTGGGAGCTGCTCGCGCGCATCGAGAGCCTGGGCTGCGGGAAGTACGCGCACAAGGGCATCTTCATCACGCGCAAGGAGCTGGCGCGCCAGCTGGGCCTGGGCACGGACGTCCAGTGGGACGGCCGCAACACCGGCCGCCGCGAGCACCGCCTCGAGGAGCTGCAGCTGCTCACGATCGTGCTCGGCGGCGGCCGCCTGCGCGGCTGCAGCAAGCAGCGCTGGCGCGGCCGCGCCAACCGCCTCTACCCCGGCCCCGCGGTCCATCCCGCGGTCCTGGTCCGCCAGCTGATCGAAGCCGACGACCAGCGCGAGGCGGCGATCACCGAGCAGCTGGACGGCAGCCCGCCGCCGACGCGCGGCGAGCGCCTGGCCAGCCACCTGAGCCGCGGCCGCGCGCCCGGTCCGGATCCCCCGTGAGCCCCGCGTCCGCTCCCGCCCTCGCTCGTCGACCGCGCAGCAGCTGCGCTGTCCCCGCCTGCCCGCTGCCGCCCCGCAGCGGCCGCCAGAGGCCCTCCCGGCGCCTTCCCGACGACCTGGTCGCCGCCCTGCACGTGCTCCGGGCCCTCCGCCGGGCCTGATTTCTCCGCCTGACGACGTCGCCGGCGACGTCGCCGCGCTTAACCGGGTAGACCCGGGCGCGCCTGGTGCCCGCTGACTGGGTAGAAGTGGGCGGCAAACCCGGTGGACGGCTACCGAGCACCCCGTGGGGTGCCCTCCTCCGTCGGGCACCCACACGGGGATCCGAGGGGGGAACCTCTCCCGTGTTCCCCTCTCGCGCTCTCCCCTCCAGGGGCGGAAGGACGCGCGCTTCCCGCGCGCCAGCTCCCGGACACGCGGCCGCGGCGCGGGGCAATCGCCCTCCCCCCGCGGCGGGGGACGGACACGTCGACCTGGGACGGGCTGGCCAGGGGGCCGCTACCAGCTCGGCGCCGGCGGCGTCAAGGCGCGGCCCTTGCGTGCATGCGTGCGAGCATGCTTGCATGCATGCACGATGAGCGACACCCAGTCCGAGCCCGGCACCGTCCGACTCAACTTCGACCTCGCCGAAGGCCTGCACCGTCAGGTGCGAATACGGGCGGTCCAGGAGGGCCGCACCGTCAAGGAGGTGTGCACCGAGCTCCTGGAGCGCTGGCTGGCTCAGCCAACCGTCAGCGACCTCGTCGAGCTCCGCAACTACGCGGCCGAGGCGGCCCGGATCTCCCAGCGGGTGGCCGAGATCGCCGAGCAGCTGGCGCCGTGAGCACGATCGTCACGGTGGCCTCGAACAAGGGCGGCACCGGCAAGACGACGCTCGCCGTCGAGCTGGCCTACGCCCTCGACGCGGTGCTGGTCGACCTGGATCACGATGCCGGCGGCGCCACGGCCGGCTGGGCCGACGTCGGGAGCTTGGCCCCGGCGGCCGCCCGGCGCTCCCTGCTCGAGGGCGACGGCCCCGGCCCGCGGGTCGTGGCGCGCGACGGGCTCCCCGCGCTGGTCCCGGCCCACCCCGCCTACGGAGAGGCCGAGGTTGACCATGCCTGGATCGCCGACCAGCTCGGCGACTGGGCGCGGCGGCTGGCGCCGCGCCCGCTGGTCATCGACACCCACCCCGGGTTCAACGCGCTCACCGTGGGCGCGATGGTGGCGGCGCACCTGGTCCTGGTCCCCGTCCTGCTCCAGGAGCGTGAGCTGCGGGCCTTCGCCGGCCTGGCCCGCGAATTCGAGCACTACCCGCTGGCCAGCATCCCCTACCGGGTGCCGCGCTGGGGCGACTACCAGCAGGCCTCGGTGGCGCCGCTCCACGCTCGCTGGCGGGAGATCGCCGGCGCCGGCGGCGTCCGCATCGGGCCCACCGTCAGCGAGTGGCGGGAGTGGCCGCGTCGACGCGCGGGCCGGGCGCTGCTGGCGGCCGCCAGCCCGGGGGCCTGGGTGGCCGCGGCCCAGGCCGAGCTGCGCCGGGTGGCCGACTGGGTGGCCCAGCTGACTGCGGAGGTGGCGCAGGTTGGCTGAGGACGTCGACACCTTCGCCACCCGGCCGCGCCGGGTCCCCCAGTCGGCCCACCCGCGGCCGGCGCCGGCGCCGCGGCCGCCAGCAGCGCCGGCGTCGCCGGCACCGCACGCACCGCGCGGCTCCCGGCGACCGCCGGCGACCCCTCACACCCCACCCACGGAGGACCGACCCATCACCCGCCCTGATGAACCCATCGCCAATCTCGCCGTCCGCGTCCGCCGCTCGGTTGACGACCGCCTGGCCGAGCTGCTCCACGGCCTCCGCGGCGCCGGCGTCCGCACGAGCCGGGCCGAGCTCGTGGAGATGCTGCTCTGGGAGCTGCCGGCCGCACCCGATGAGGCGCTCAGGGCCCGGCTGATCGACTTCCGGACGCGCGCGCCGCGCCTCTGAACCGGCATCACGCGATCGGCGGTTGGACAGCGCGCGCAGGCCTCCGGGACACTCGGGCGATGTCCGAGACCCCCCACGACGCGCCTGCCATCTTCGTCCCCGAGCCGGAGGGACACCCCCGCGGCTGCCTGGTGCTCGGCAACGGCCAGCTGCAGGCCTGCGACCTGGAGCCGCGCGAGCTGGCCGAGACCCTGAGCCGCTTCCTGGCCAGCGAGGAGCACGTGCTCGAGCTGCGCGATGCCCAGTACGGCGCCCCCATCTGGGTGACGCGGGCCGGCGCCGCGGCGGCGACCATGGTGGCCACCCAGTGGATGAAGAAGCCGGCGCCGCGCGGCAAGGGCGTCAGCATCGTGCGCGCCGCGGGCCTGCCGCAGGGCCTCAGCTGAGCGCGTATCCGCTGGTATCCAACTTGCGCCACGGGCTCGCGGTGGGTGACAGGCTGGGGAGCGTGGGGCCTCCTGGATCCTCGACCCCCGAGCGCCGGAGTCACCCCACCTCGCACATGAAGGCCCTCCACTTCCGACTCACCCCCCTCGAGGCCTCGGCGCTGCAGCAGATGGCAGCCGAGAACGAGACGACCGTGTCCCAGCTGGTCCGCCGGGTGATCCGGCGCACCCTGAGCGATCTGGGCCGCGAGGTCGGGGACGGCTCGCGTGCGCGCGCACGCGACGGGGCGGGTACAGGGGTGTCGAGTTGAGCCCGGCCGCCCAGGCCCCCGAGGTGTCCCAGGTCGACGTCGTCCCGGGGACCAGCGACGAGGCGCGCCGGGCGCGGGAGCGGGACAAGAAGCGCGTCCAGCGGGCCCGTCAGCGGGACCCTGCGGCCAGCACCATCGACGTCCGACCTGGTCGTCAGCCTGGCCCGCCAGCCGGCAACCCGATGGGCTTCGGCTCGCAGGCCCGCCTGACCGACCCGATCAGCGCGGCCGAGGCGGAGCGCAACATCAAGCACTTCCACCTGGCCCTGGCCCGGATCGTCCGCTCCCGGGTGAACATCTCGGGGGGCGAGCTCGACGAGGAGTTCAAGCAGGCGGGGACCGCGTACTCCGACGTCGCCAACCACATGCTGCCCTGGCTGCGACTCGGTCCCCGCCTGGTGGCGCCCATCGTCCTGGTGGGGGCCCTGATCGCAATCTGGGGCGCCATCATCGTGCAGACGCCGTGGGTGCAGGCCTGGTGGGAACGCCGGCGGGCCGAGCGCGAGCAGGCCGAGCTGGAGCGGCGGGCAGCCGCCGAGGCCTCGGCCGCCGCGCCGCCCCCGCCGCCCGTGGTCGTCGCTTCCCCTTCGTCCCAGGCACCGGCGGGGCCGAGCGTGGTCCCGTCGGAGCCCGGGGGCGAGGAGCCGCCGCCCGTCCCGGTGCTGGCGCGCGGGTACCGGAGGTTCTGATGGGCGCCCGCTACGACCGCCTCAAGGGCCACGTCGCCGAGCAGTACGAGCGCCGCGGCCGCGGCCGCGAGCGCGCCGACCGGCTGGACGGGCTGGCCCCGGCCCCGCCGGCGTCCTCTTCTCAACCTGCCGGGAGCGAGGAGGCGCCGCCGGCGCCGTCGACCAGCGAGGAGCCGGCCGACGATGCCTGACGTGGAGGTCTCGGTGGACGCGCCGGCGCCCGCAGTGGCGCCGGCGTCGCCTGCCCCGGCCGCGGTCGACGCCCAGACGGTGCGCGACGCCACCACGGCGCTGCACGAGGCGCAGGACGCCCAGGAGGCCGCCGAGGAGGCGCGCTGGGACGCCGAGTCGGCGCGGGCCGCGATCGACGGCCTGGCCAGCCAGCTGGCCGCCCACGACGAGCGCCTGGAAGACGTGGAGATCGTCCAGGCCGGCGTGGTCGCCTACCTGGCAGAGGAGGAGGCGGCCGAGCCGGAGCCGCAGCGGACCGAGGTGGAGCGCCGGGACGGCGCCGACCCCAAGGACCGGCCGGCCGATCGGGAGCAGGCCGAGCCGGATTCTCCGGGGTGCGGCTCGCTGTGGTAGCCGCCGCCGAGCTGCAGCCGCTGCTGCGCGACGCCCACCGCCTGGGCGCCCGCCTGCTCCAGAGCCGGGCAGAGGTCCGGGAAGAGGACGTCCAGGTCCTCGCCGACGGGATCGTCGGCCTGGGTGTCGCCCTGGACGGCCTCCTTCCGGTCCTGCGCCTGGCCCAGAGCGTGGAGCGGATCCTGGATCGCGTCCAGGGCCGGCAGGGAGGTGCGCGTTGATCACGGAGATCCGCCAGAACCTGGGCTTCATCGCCCTCGCCGGCTTGGTGCTGTTCGGCCTGCACCTGATCTGCAAGCGCGCCGCCGGCGGCCGCGGGCTCGCCAAGTGAATGCGGCTGGTCCCGCCCGAGTATGAGGAGCGCCTCCTCTTCCTCGGCTCCAACGGGTCAGGCAAATCCGTGCTGGCCCGGGAGCTGCTGGCCGCTGGCTACCGGCGGACCAGGTCGATCGACCTCAAGGGAGACTTCGAGCTGCTGCAGGACCACCAGGTCGTGCGGGAGCCCGACGACTGGCGCGGCTTCCGCCACCGCCACGTCGTCTACCGGCCCCGCCCGCCCTGGGACCGCGGTCCCCACCTGGACGCCATGCTCTGGCACTGGTTCAGAGAGGCGCAGTCGGGGTTCGACGCGAAGCGGAAGATCCAGCGCCACCCCACCGTCATCTACGTCGACGAGACCCTGGCCCTGGCTCACAGCCGGCACACTGAGGCGCTGGCTCGCCTGGCCGTGGCCGGCCGCTCGCTGCGCTACGGCCTCTGGTGCGCCAGCCAGCGGCCGCGCTGGATCCCCGTGGAGGCCCGCTCGGAGGCCTGGAGGTGGTACGTGTTCCACCTCAGCTACGAGCAGGACGAGAAGGAGGTCCTGCAGCACGCCAAGCGGCAGCTCACGCTGGAGCAGCTGCAGGCCGGCTCGGAGCACCACGCCTTCTGGGAGCTCCGCCGCTCCCAGCACACCGCCGGGCGCTGGGACGTCCGGCACATGCCGCCCCTGCCGGCAGAGGTGGCCACTCGCTGAGGCGCTCGGGGGAGCAGTCAGGAGAGTGAGCGTTGTCGATCACCTCAGTCCAGTCGAACGCGATGCCGGCCGGTGGCCCGACCGCCACCCAGCCGGTTCCGCCTAGCCTCACCCCGGGGGAGATCGCCGCTCTCGTCGAGCAGATGACGCCCGTGGTGGCCCGCTTCCGGCAGGCCAGCTCGCCGATGAAGGTGGCCCTGGACAGCCAGAGCCTCAACCTGGGCGGCCAGCAGGGCATCCGGATCGCCTCGGTGGGCCTGGGCATCCGGACCATCACCCACTGGTCGGTGGTCCTGAACCTGGTCAACGGCGCCGGCGGTGCCCAGGTCGTGAACCTCTCCAACGTCTTCCCGTACAACCTGATCGCCAACTCGCGCGTCCAGATCAACGGCGGCGCCACGGTGTTCTCGGCCGGCGGCCTGGGCACCTTCGCCGTCATGACCCGGAACCGGCAGTCGACCTGGAAGCTGGACGGAACCAGCGGCTTCGGGCCGGCGCTGAACAAGTCGCTCGTGAAGACGACGGTCGGCGCCAACCTCACCCCCACCAACGTGGGCCAGGCGGGGAACTTCAGCGGCATCGCCTCGCTCTCGATCGCGGCCAACTCGACCGGCGTGCTGACGGTCGACTTCTACACCATCGAGAAGCTCGCCCTGGACAGGGAGAGCCTGCTGGGGGCGCTGCCGCTGCAGAACAACTCCACGTACGCCACCCTCACCCGCCAGATCGTGAGCAACGCGATCGGGGCAGGCCCCAACAACCACAGCTTCCCCCTCTTCACCGCCGGCGCGGTGCCCGGCACGCTGACCCACAACCTGACGGCGACGATCTCCAGCACCTACGACTTCTGGTCGGTGCCGAGCGACCCGGGGCTGTACCAGGAGATGGTCTTCAACTCCTACCAGGTGCAGGAGCAGACGAACCTCACGGTCAGCGCGACCGGACCGGGGGCCCTCGTCTACAACATCCCCCAGAACCAGTACCTGGTGGCCGCCCACATCTGGGGCTTCGACAGCGCCGGCAACCTGCTGCCGGCCGACGTCGGCGGCCTCAGCTTCCTCAAGCTCCAGTACAACGCCGGCGGCGTGATCCCCGTCCAGCACTTCGCGGACCGGGAGCGGGCCGCGCAGTTCATCGACTACGCCGACGACCGGCAGGCGGTCGGCGGCTACCGGCTCTGGGACGGCGAGGACACCACCGAGGACCTCACCGACGCCGACCAGGCCGGCTGGATCGACACCTACGCCGCGGCCACGCCGCAGCTGGTCGCCGACGTCGCCTCAGGCCTCGGTACGCCGATCACCTACTCGCTGACGCGGGAGTCGGTGGTGGCCGGCGCCGTCCAGGTCGTGGGCGGGTAGGAGGTCCGATGTACGGCCGCCGCATGACCGACAAGGCCCAGGTCGCGCCCGGGGGCAGCTGGCAGAACCGCTCCGCCCCCCGGGCCAACGGCCAGGCCGGCATCCCCAACTCGGTGGGGACCTGGTTCCCGATCGGGCTGGTCCTCGCCCTCGCCCTCTACTTCGTCTGGGCGCTCGTGGAGCAGCACCAGAAGGTGAAGTCGGCGATCCGCCCCGCCAACGTCGGCATCAACCTCCGGAACATCGCCGTGATCACGATCACGGTCGTCCTCATGCTCAACGTCTTCAAGATCGTCTCGGCGAAGTTCGTGGCCTGGGGCGTCCCGGGCGCGAAGTTCCTGCAGCTGCTGGCCGGGGGCACGTGAGATGCGGGTGGCGGGGCTGCTGCTGGTCGTCGCCGGCGGCGGCGTGGCCTGGTTCATGGGGGCGAAGGGCATGACCTTCGCCCAGATGCGGGCCCAGCTGGCCACGTTCTTCCAGCTGCCCTCGGCCGGGCGGCTGCAGACGGCCGCCGCCGCCGCCGGCACCGGCCAGCTCAGCACCACCACCCCCGCCAACCCCTTCAGCACCCCGGGCCGGCCGGCCGCCGGCACCACGAGCTCGGGGCGCACCGGGTCGCCCTTCGGGTTCGGGCCGTGAACGTCCTCTCCAGCTTCTGGACGTCGGTGGTCCTGGCCCTGGTCATCGTGGCCATCGCGCTGGTCAGGGGCCAGTTCACGCCCCGGGTGTGGCTGGCGCTGCTGGGCTACCTGGTGCTGGCCGCCCTCTTCCCGCCGGCGGGCTTCCTGATCGGCGGCATCGTCGTCGTCTACCTGCTGCTGGTGCACGGACGGCAGTCCTTCGGCCAGCTCATCACGCTCTTCGGAGGTCGGCCTTGACCAACGTGCTCCAGCACATCGTGCTCGGCGTCTTCGTCGCCATCCTGGCCGTGATCGTCTTCGTGCGGGCCGGCCAGAAGGGCGGCGCGACCGGGGGCCAGCAGTCGGCCCAGATCATCTCGGCGGCCGGCTCCGCCTTCAGCTCGGGCGTCCAGGCCCTGGAGGGGTAGCCGTTGATCGGACGCTCCCGGGCCCAGGACCAGCCGGTCCCCGCCTACGACCCGATAGGCCGCTTCGGGGCCGCGGCGCTCTACCAGCCCGCGGTCGCGCGCCCCTATCGGACCGCGCCCTGGAACCGCGTCCCCGGCTGGGTCACGCTCTGCGCCTCCAACAAGGCCAGCGAGCACAACATCGGCAACCAGCTGCGGGTGATCCAGGTCGCCCAGCTGGCCGGGCAGACGCAGCCGGCCAACCTGCGAACGCTCTACTCGAACCGGATCCTGCTGCGACCCGGCAACCAATCTCTCGGGAGTACCTGATGCTGCAGAGACTGTTCGGCTGGCATGCGCTGGTCGTGATCGTGATCGCCGTGGTGCTGGCCGAGGTGCTCAGCGCCCACCGCCTGCTGCGGCGGGGGCTCTGGACGGTGGCCGCCGGCGTGGCGGTGGTGGGGGCGATCAACGCATGGCGCCGGTAGCCGAGCGGCGGCCGCGGAGCGAGCGGCACGCGCGGCGGGGCTGCGAGACCTGCGCCGAGCGGCGCCGGCAGGAGGACCGTCTCCACGAGCTCAACCTGGCCGCCGCGGCGCGGCCGCCGCTGCAGCCGGTCGCGCCGCCCGATAGCGGGCTCTCCATGGAGTTCCTGATCGCTGTCGCGCTGACGGTGCTCGTGGCCTTTCTCCTGCGCTTCCGCATCGACCGCCTGGAGGCGGACCTGGAGGAGCTGCTGGAGGCCGAGCGGGAGCCGGACGATGGATAGCGACAGCGCACCGCCTCCGGCGGCGGGCCGCAGCCGCGGCAAGCTGGAGGCGTGGGCCCAGTCCCACAAGGGCCTGATCGCCATCGCGGGCGCCGCGGCCGCGGTGCTGGCCCTGCTGCTGATCCACCCCCGGAGCCGGCAGGCAGCCAGCAGCGCCACCCAGGGGGCCATCAGCTACATCCCGGCCCAGTTCACCCAGCAGCCGGACGCCCAGAGCACGAGCATCCAGCAGCCGCAGACGGCGACGCCGCCCTCCGGGCCGGCCTCGGACGCGGGCTTCTTCTTCGGGCCGCCGCCGACCGTGGGCGCCCCCTTCAGCTGGCTGTGGCGCTACACCCAGAAGTACCTGGGCGGCCGCCCCGACCTGCCCTCGAGCGCGATGTTCGGGCCGCCCCCCGGCACCCCGGGCGGCCCGACCGACTCGGGGCCCTTCAGCTGGGAGTGGGGCTTCACGAACCAGCTGCCGCAGGCCTCGTTCCAGCCCGCGCAGGGCCCGAACATCGGCCTCAAGACGCAGCTCAGCAACGTGCCCCAGTCCTCGGCCGTGATGGGAGGGGTGGGCTAGCCCCGTGGCCGACGCCGCCGTCCTGGACGCCATCAACAACGCCAGCAGCTACGTCTGGGGCCAATGCACCTTCTACGCCGCGCAGGTGGCCAGCTGGGTTCCGGCCGGCCTGGGCAACGCCGGCGAGTGGCTGGGCAACGCGCAGCGCAAGGGCCTGGCCACCTCGTCGACGCCGGTCGCGGGCTCGGTGGTGGTCTACGGCGCCGGCGGTGGCTACAGCTCGTTCGGCCACGTGGCCGTGGTCACCGGGGTGCACAGCGACGGGACCTTCGACGTCTCGGAGATGAACTACAAGGGGATCAACGTCATCAGCCAGAGGGTCTCCGACATGCGCGACGTGCTGGGCTTCATCCTGCCCCCGCTGGGAGCGCAGCTCAAGCTGCCCCTGACGGGGCTGCTCGGCGGCGCCGCCGCCGCCGCGCGGCCCAGCTCGAGCTCGAGCAGCGGCTCGCCCGGCTGCAGCCTGCTCGACGTGGGCTGCTGGCTGAAGGACGTGGAGAACCTGGCCCAGCGGGCCATGTTCATCTGGATCGGCCTGGTCGTGATCGTGATCGGGCTCTTCCTGCTGGTCGTCGAGGACGCCGAGGAGAAGGCGCTGGAGGTCGTCGAGAAGGCGGCCCCGCTGGCGGCGGCGGCATGATCAAGCTGCTCAACGCCGGCCAGCTGGCCAGCATCCCCTCCGCCCCCGTCCGTTTCGAGTCGCGCATCAACGGCGACCAGCTGGCCTGGTTCTACGGCGTCAACTACTCCCCCTACCTCTTCGAGGTCCTGGACGACTCCGGCCTGGTCCGGGGGGTCCTGCCGCCCGGTGAGAAGGTGATCCCGCTGCAGGTGCGCAGCGAGTACCTGGTCCTGAACCCCGTGGCCACCATCCTCTCCACGCCGGTGGTCCCGGCCTCGGCCTGGGCGGTCTACGTCGACGTCGCCGAGCAGGAGCCCGAGGTGGCCATGCTGCTGGGCACCGTCCCCTCGGAGGCGGCCAGCGTCAGCACCACCGGCGGTGCCATCGCGGGCCAGGCGGGCCTGGAGGCGGCGGCGTCCGAGGGCTACCTGTGGAACGGCGCCAGCTGGGTGCCGGCCAGCTCCGCCTCCGCCGCCAACCTGGTCGCCCAGAGCGGCGCCGGCGTCCAGCTCTCGGCCCCGCCCGGGGAGTGGACCGTGCCCTCCAACCTGGGCGTGGGCAACGGCGCCTCGGCGGTCCGCGCGGCCGGCGGCGCCGGCGTCCGCCACGTGGCGCGCCGGGTCGGCTTCGGCATCAGCTCGAAGGTGGCGATCGCCGCCACCACGCTCACCGTGGTGCTGCGCGACGGGGCCAGCGGCGCGGGGACCATCGTCGACAGCTGGGTGTTCGACCTGCCGGCGGCCATCGTCTCCCCCCCGATCGTGATCCGCGAGGAGATCAGCCTGGCGGGCTCCCCGGCCACCGCCATGGCCCTGGAGTTCACCGCGGGCCTGGCCAACCTCAATTGCTACTGCACCCTGTCTGGCTACGACGCCAGCTGACCAGGAGGATTTCCGTGATCGTCATCCAGGCCGGCCACCTCAACATCGAGCAAAACTGCATCTGGGCGCTGCGCGAGCAGCCGGGCGAGCCGGGCGAGGCCCAGGCCACGCAGTCGGTGGCCCAGCGCCTGGCCGCCGCGCTCACGGCCCGCTCGCTGGCCGTGCTGGTGGCGGACGCCAACTTCAACTGCCTGGAGGCGGCGCGGCGGACGTACGACGCCGTCGTCTCGCTGCATTGCGGCCTGCCCGGTGTCGGCGTCGGCCACCCCGACCAGGACAGCGCCGCCGAGCGCAGCGCGCAGCTGCGCGACGCCCTGGCCCACCACTACGCGCAGGCCAGCTCGCAGGCGGTCAATGACAACGTCCCCGACGCGATCGACCACTACCTCTTCCAGGCCCTCGCCCCGGAGGTTCCCTTCGCGCTCGTGGAGCTGGGCGACGTCGAGTATGTCCAGGAGCACGAGGACCAGGTCGTCCAGGGCCTCTACCTGGGCCTGCTCGACTTCCTCCAGATCCCCGAGCACGAGCCCACGCCCCAGTGGGAGCAGAACCTGCAGCCGCACCCCGCCGCCATCGTGCTCAACCGCCCGGTCCGCCAGATCGACCTGAGCAACGGGATCGCCGGCGGCAGCGCCGAGGGCCAGCTCCACATCGCCTACCTGACCCACGTCGGCGACCAGGACTACTACGTCCCGGCGGAGACCGGGCAGGGCCAGGCGGAGGTCCCCATCGGCTACCTGCGCAGCGAGGTGGACAGCGCCTCCGGCGGCAAGATCGGCGCCGACGAGCTGGTCCCGCCGCCGGCGCCGGCCGGGCCGGCAGAGGCCGGGCCGCCTCCCTCCGCGGCCTCGCCCGAGCCGGCCCCGCCGACGCCGTCCGCGGCCGCCGGCGCCCCGGCGGCGCCCCCGGCCGGCAGCTGGCTGCAGGACCTCCAGGCCCACATCGATGAGCGGCTGAGCGTGCTGGAGCGAGAGGTCCGCAGCAGCCTGCAGCGCCTCGAGGAGCAGCACCGGACGCCGCCGCCGCCGCCGGCGGAGTGAACGCGCAGCTGGGCCAGATCGTCGCCCGCCTGGAGCTCGCCGAGCGGGAGCTGGTCACGCTGCGGCTGCGCGCCGAGGCGCGGGAGCTGCGCGAGCTCGAGCGGCGCCGGCGGAACCGGCAGGTGATGAGCACCTGGGGCCCGGTGCTGCTGAGCAGTGCTGTTGCCCTGGGCATCGCCATCGCGGGAGCGCGGAAGTGAGAGAGCTGATCCCGAGCCTGATCTGGGTGGCCATCGCCGCCGCCGGCCTGTTTGTGCTCCGCCGGGCGGTCAACCGCAACGTCGCGCTGCTGGGGGCTGCCCAGGCCGAGCGCCGCAGCCTGGCCACGCTGCGCCTGCAGGGCACCGTGCTGCTCTACCGGGTCCGCCTCTTCCTGGTCGGCAACAACCTGTTGCTGGGCCTGCTGGCGCTCGCCAGCCAGCTGCACCTGATCGCGCTGCCCAGCGCCTACGGCTACTACGTGCTCGGCACGCTGCTGCTGAACGAGCTCAGCTTCATCGCGCTCACCTACCGCGAGGAGCGCATCGAGCGGCGGCTGCTGGCCGCCGGGGAGGTCACGTGATCGGACCCAACACCGCCGCCATCACCACCGTCGTGGGTGCCGCGCTGGCCATCGCCATCGGCGTGACCGACGCCTGGTTCTTCCAGCGCTTCGGCTACGACCAGCTCCTGATCGGGGGCGGCCTGGGCGCGCTGCTCGGCGTCAACCCCCTGGTGGCGCGGCCCTGAGCTCCATCTACGAGCTGCCGCCCCGCAGCACGCCCTACACGATCTCGCTGGGCGGGCCGCCGTTGAACGAGTTCCTGGGCGGCTGGTCGGCGGACAGCGTCATCGTCGACAACCACGCCCTGCAGCACCTGCTGCTGCCCGACGTCGGCATCTACTGCCCCCCGCTCACGGTGGGCAAATGCGTGCCGCTGCCCTCGCTGGGCCGGGTCCGGGCCCAGTTCGCCTCCCCGCCCGGCGTGCTGCCGCCCGTCCAGCTCAATCCGGCCCAGGTCGCCACCCTGACCTGCTTCGCCGAGGCGCTGGCGCCGCACCCGGGGGTGCCGGACGGGATCCAGACCTCGAGCCAGCTGCAGGACGAATACCTGTTCGGCACGGGCATCGGCACGGTGTCCACCGTCCAGCGCCTGATCACGCTGCCCGCCGGCGCCAGCCTGAAGCTGTACATCGCGCCGCTGGGCTCCACGACGACCGTCCAGTACTCGGTGGACGGCATGGTCACCGGCAAGAACTACTACGGGACGCCGGGCCTGCAGTCGGAGCCGGTGGGCAAGCCCCTGGTCGTCTCGGGCTTCGACCTGGCCGACCAGGTCACCAACGGGCTGCAGCTGACGATGATCACCGGCGCGCTCGGCACCGGCCAGCAGATCAGCGCCTACGCGGTGCTGCCCAACCTGGTCAACCCGGGTCCCACGATCGGGCAGCCGGCGCCCTGGCAGGCCGGCATCTTCAGCGTGGGGGACAGCGGCTTCAATTTGGGCGTCGGCGCCTCCAAGACGCTGGTCGCCGCCTCCCAGGCGGTCCTCTACGTGCACGCCGTCCACTTCTGGACGGACGCCGCCGGCGCCGTCCTGGTGCAGCTGCAGGACGACGCCAGCACCCCGGACCTGGTCATGACCGGGCGCGCGCCGGGCGCCGGCAGCTGCCTGGGCCCGATCAACCTGGGCGGCCGGCGGATGGGCATCGGGCGCGCCATCGTCTTCAAGAACCTGGCCGGGGTGGGGGCCAACTTCTACCCCGCGCTCACCTACAACCGCGGATGAGCCTCAGCGATCTCTGTGACGCCGACCTGATCAGCCAGCCCTGGGGCTGCACCGCCTACGCCGCCGAGTGGGTGCGCCCCGAATGTATGGGCCGTCATTTCCACGCCGGCGTGGACCTGGGCTACTCGGACGGCGGCGACCTGCACCTGGGCTCGCCCATCCGCTCGCCCCGCGACGGGGTGGTGGTGGCCGTCGGCCTGCCCTACCTGGGCCCCTTCGCGCCGGTGATCCGGACCGACGCCGAGGGAGTCTTCGTCGAGCTGGGCCACGTCCAGGCCGTGCACGTGGCGGTGGGCGATCGGGTGCTGGCCGGCCAGCACGTGGCCGACCTGGGCTCGCTGGGCGCCTCCAGCGCCGGCCACCTGCACCTCGAGGTGCGCAGCGACGGGCCCAGGCAGGGGCCGCCCTGGACGGCCGTGCTGAACCCCATGAGCTGGCTCCGCTACCTGCCGGCGCTGAGCGCCGCCGCCCTCCAGGAGGTCCCCGAGATGCAATTGATCACGGCCCAGCGCGATCCCCGCGACGGCCCCGACCCCCACGCCGCGCCGGGCAGCGCCGGCCTGGCCGTGTACATCTGCGAGGCCTTCCAGGGCCCCGGCGGCTGGGTGCCGACCAGGCGGCGCTGGATCGTGGACCCCAGCGACGAGGGGCCGTACGTGGCCGCGCTGGGGCCGCCGGTGACGCTGCCCGGCTTCCTGCTGGATCGCGCCGAGGAGGGCCCGCGCATCCACTCCGGGGAGTACCCGACCGAGACCTGAGCCGGGGGCCCTTGCGCGCCGGGCCGGGGCCGGCTACGCTGGGCGGCGGAGATCGATCGGGGCTGCGACCAGCGAGGAGGAATCCTGTGGTCGACCAGCCCGACACACGTAGGGCGGACGCGGACGCGGGGCCTGACGAGGGGGCCCGGGTCCGCGTCGTTCGCTTTGAGGAGCAGTTCGGGGAGCTGCTCGCCGACGACCCCCAGCAGGCCGCCGAGGTGGTGGCGCGCTGCCTGGTGGCAGCCACAAGACGGCACCTGCAGCTGCTGCCCCCGGCCACTACCGGTGGTGGTTCGGGGCCCCGGCTGGAGGTGGTCGCGGCGTGGGGGTCGGGGCCGGAGCTCGGGCAGGCGGCGGAGTTGTCCGTCCTAATGGGCACAAGGCGGACCATCGACGATGACACCCGCCGCGTCCTGCGCTGCCTCCGGCACGCCCGCCGGCTGGTCAACTTCGCCGGCGTCCGCGTCCAGCGCCTGCAGCGCGCGCACCCCGAGGACCAGGATCTGGGCCAGGCCGTCCTGGCCCTGCAGCAGGGCCACGGCCAGCTCTGGGAGGCCGGCCGCCTGGTCGTGCCCGCCGACCAGATCCTCGGCTTCACAAGAGAGTCTGCCGATGCCTGACG